>Ga0187833_10003111_pt1 | contig 17136 bp, 18 predicted proteins | sample ETNtaG_37_FD_167968 | JGI IMG/M metagenome (GOLD analysis project Ga0187833, IMG submission 167968) | Marine microbial and viral communities from oxygen minimum zone, Eastern Pacific Ocean - ETNP2014_SV_400_PacBio MetaG (Illumina Assembly) | ecosystem: Environmental > Aquatic > Marine > Hypoxic...
ATAACTGATATTTCCCTTACTAAATTTATTAAATGAACTAGGTAATAAGAAAAGTCTTGGATTACAATCGTAGTATTTCTAGAAATTTTTGCTGGTTCCTGATTTAAATGATTTTCATATGAGCCAAATAAATATCCTTCAAATAATCTTGTTGATAATTTAATTTTAATCTTTTTAAAAAAACTATTTTGCAGAATTGCTAAAAATAAAGTAAATAAATTTTTTAAAATAAAAATAAGTATAACTCCAATAACACCAAAAATTATAATATTGTTTTTCATAATTATTGGTAAGAATTGATCAACTTTATCTAGAACTAAATTAGAATTTATCAAAAGACTAGTAAAAATTGGTATTGAAATAATACATAATAATTCTAAAAGAAAATTAAAGATATTTAGTAGTATAATGAAATTAAACTTAGTTCTTTCGGTATTACTAAGTATTTTGTAAACGATATTAAATTTATTCATATTATAAAAGCACTGTTTTTTTTTGTTTAATATTCTTAATAATTTTCAAAACTTTTAAAGCTTCACCATAAGAACATAGAAAATTTTTACCCTTGCCTTTTATTATTGCTTTGTGCATTTGATAAAAAGTATGGTCTTTAGAGTAATTTGTTTTAATTTGATTTATTTTATTTCCCTTTTTTATTTTAAAAATGTTATTTTTAAAATCAATAAATATAGAGAATTTCTCGGCATCTATAAGGATTATTCTAATTTCATTTCTAGAATAATATTTTAAATCAAAAGAAATTTGTGTTTTTTTAGATTTTGCAAAAGCTTTAAGATAATCCTCGGTATTTATTTTTAAATTAGACTTTTTTCCAAAAATTGAGAAAACAATTTTTAAATTATTAAAAATTAATTCAGCTAAGTCTATTTCGTGACTTAAATCCAAAATTATACCCCCACCTTTTGATTTAAAAGCAGAATAATTTTCTTTATAGGAAATATTTTTTCTCCAGTCAGGTAAAAATGAGTTTGTGATGAATTGTGCATCATATATTTTTTCCTTGCTTACAATTTTTTGAAGTTTTTGAATAAATGGATGAAACCTTAAATTATAACCTACATATACATTATTTTTTTTTATCTTTAATTTTTTAAATCTATGAAATAGTGGTTTTTCAACTAAGATTTGAACTTTTTTAAAATTATTCTCTAGATATCTTAACTGCTCTAAATGTTTATGAGTTTCACTAGCAATAATTATGTAGTCAGGTTTTAAAAGTTTGATTTGATTAAGGTTTTTAAAACTTTTAAATTTTGAGATTTTCTGTTTAGTGCAAATATAAATATTACAAAATTTAAAATTTTTCCTTATAATCTTAGCATGTCTTCTACCTATAGACCCGTAACCAATAATTATAACATTCATAAATTAAATAGCTGTCCAACCTCCATCGACAACTAGAGAGGTTCCAGAAATATAAGATGAATAATCGGAAGCTAAAAAAACTATAGGCTGAGCTATTTCTTCTGCTGAAGCCATACGGCCAATTGGACTTCTTTTTGAATAATTTTTAACAAGTCTTTTGTATTTTAAATTATTTTTAAACATCTTTTTATCAATAACACCACCGGGGCAAATATTATTAACTCTTATTCCATATCGAGTATAATAAGAGGCCATTTGTCTTGTTAAATTTATAATCGCACCTTTTGCTATTGAATAGGTCATATTCTCTTTAACGTCTGTTCCTTTATATAAAAAATTATCTTGACCTACCAAACCATAAATAGAACTTAACAAAATTATGCTACAGTTTTTTTTTCTTTTTTTATTAGTCTCTGCTACTTCCTTTATTAGAAAACTTGAATAAGTAATATGACTTTCTATATTTTTTTTTAAAGAATTAATTTTTATTTTATTAAAACTATTATTTTTCCAATCTGAGGTTCTTGGGTATGAACAGTTTATAAAAATATCTGGTAAACCAAATTTTTTAATTACGTTCGAGTATTGTTTTTTTATACTATTTTTTGTTATATCAAACTTGATAAACTTAGCTTTATGTTTGTCGGATTTTTTTAAATCTAAATTTACAACTTTACAACCATTGAAAGATAGATTGTTTATTACCTCAGATCCAATGAGACCAGAGCCACCTAAAACAAATGCTTTTCGATTAAATAAATTATAAGTTTTTTCTTTTCTCATATTTTATGATTTGTTTTACAAGAAGTAAGTCAAATAGACTATCAATATCAATGGATCTTTCTGGGGGCATATAATATACGCCAGTATCTTTTGAAAATAATTTATTAGAATTCAAAAGTCTTGACCTTCTCCAAATATAAATTGATGCATTCATATCAAATACTTTTGGTGCACTTTGTCTCCTATAAAAAGAACTCCATTTGCTTGAAGGTGCTGCTTTAAATTTTGAATACTTTTTCTTAAGCTTTTTTACGATATGAACTTTGTTATTTTTTATTTCTACCATATTAAAATATGGATTTTTTTTTGCCTCACAAACAGAGAATAAATTATTTAAATTTTTATGATTGATAAAATATTTAACAGACTTCCTAATGTCATTTATGTTTCTCAACGGTGAAGTAATATCAAGATCAACACAAATATCAAATTTCTTATCAAAAAAAATTTCAGATTTAGTTAATGCATCTCTAATGGCTAAAATTTTCGAAGAGTAATCATTAGATAAATATTTTGGTCTTAAATACCATGATTTGCCTCCAAATCTTAATGCAGTTTTTTGAATCTTTTTTGAGTCGGTGGATACAACTACCTCTTTAAATATTTTTGATTTCAATGCCTGTTTTATTGTTATTCCTATCAAAGGAACTCCATTAATTTTTTTTAACGCTTTATCCGTAACTCCTTTGGAATTGCCTCTTGCGCAAATTGTACATAGAATATTCATTTCTTAAACTTTATATTTAATAAAATATTTTGATTTATTCTCATTAATCCATTTGATAGTTTTTTTAAGGCCAGTATTAAGATCTATGGATTGTTTCCAATTTGTATATTTGCGTAATTTGTTATTATTGCACTTTAAGTTTTGAACTTCACTTAGTGTTGGTCTAAAAATTTTAATATTTTGTTTAATTTTATTTTTTGAATTTGTCATTTTAATAATTTTTTTTGCTAAGTTTTTAATTGAAATATTTGTTTTTGAACCGACATTTATTACTTGACCTTCAGTTTTTTTATTTTTAATAATATAAAAGTAGGCCTCACAAACATCACTTACATAATTAAAATCCCTTGTAGGTTTCAAACTTCCTAAAATTAAATTTTTATTTTTTTGAAATAAACATTGTGTAATTATTCTGGGTACTACAGCTCTTTCAGATTGTCTTGGTCCATAAGTATTAAAAGGTCTAATTATTGTTACAGGTAACTTAAAAGATTTAAAATAACTTAATGATAACTGATCTGCAGCTGTTTTAGACGCTGCATAAGGAGACTGAGCATTTAGTGGGTGCTCCTCGTCCATTGGAAGATATTTTGATGAACCATATACTTCGCTAGTTGAAGTTATAATAACTTTTTTCGAACTTAAATTTTTCGCTGCCTCGAGCACATTATATGTTCCTTCAACATTTGTTTTTACATACGCGAGTGGAGATATATATGAATATGGAATTCCAATTAAAGCGGCGAGGTGAAATATGATATTACAGCCTTTCATTGATTTATATACAGAGTCATAGTCTCTGATATCGCCTAATATGATCTCCATTTTGTTAAGGTATTTACTTTTTTTTAACCAACCTAAATCATTATTTGAATTATATCTGTCAAAACCAACTATTTTGTAGCCTTTTTTTACTCCCATTTCACAAAGGTGAGATCCAATAAATCCTGTAGCGCCAGTTATAAAAATCTTGTTTTTCATACTTTTAATTCAAAAAATTTGTTTTTAATTATATCTCTAATTTTTAATTTTTTTAAAATTTTTAAAGATTTTTTGGATGCACCACCGGATCCGTAGGGATTATTTACCTTCTTTAATTTTTTTCTGAATTTAGCTGAGTACAATTTATTTATCGCAATCGTTATATTTTTTGATATAGGTTTTGCATCTATAACACTAGAAGCTTTCATTCTATCTGTTTGTCGAAGTCCAATGTTAATCGTTCCTTTTTTAAAAGTTGGAACTTCCAGTAATCCACTTGAAGAATTGCCCAATACACCGTCAACAAATTTTAAAGTAGATAAATAATTTAATTGCCCCATAGAAACGAATGAACAGTACTTTGATTGATCAATTTTAACAAACTTGTCAATCATCTCGTTTATTACATAACCATATAAATCTGCATTAGACTTAGTAAAAATTATCTTAATATCCTTAAAATTCTTTAATGACTTGAGAATTTGATCAAAATCTTTTTTTGGATTACTGCCTGTAATAGTTTCGGGATGGTAAGTTACTAAGAGATTTTTATTCCCAAATTTAAATCCTAACCTTTGTTCCAATTTATCCTTTTCGAGCAATTGTAATTTATTTATTAAATCAACACCGAATCCACCTACAACATGAATATTTTTTGGATTTTCCCCTAGCTGTTTTACACGTGAAGCGTACTTCTTATTAGAGACAAAATGAAGATTGGCCATTTTTGTGATTGAATGTCTGAAGCCATCGTCTATAGAACCCCTTGTAAGTTCTCCTCCATGTAAGTGGCAGATAGGAATTTGATGAACATAAGCAGCTGAACAAGCGGCAAAAATTTCATACCTATCTCCAAGTAAAACAATTATGTCTGGTTTTAAAATTTTTAATTTTAATGAAATTTTTTCTACGGCTTGGCCGATACTTTTACAAATATTTATATAATCATAATTTTTAATATTTATATTAATTAAATAATTAATTTTATATTTATCATTAATAATTTGCTTGTATGTTAAATTGTGTTTTTTTGACACATGTGATCCGGTTGCAATTAATTGAAATAAAAATTTTTTATCTTTTTTGACTAAACTCATTAAAGGTGTCAACAATCCATAATCAGCACGAGATCCTGTAATAAAACAAATTTTCTTCATTTAATTTTCAATATAATCATCAGCTTTGTAATTTTTTTTTGATTTAATTCCCAAAAATTTTTTATAACTTAATGGAGATAATCCTAATGCTGGTCTTTTTGTGGTAAGATTATATTTTGTAAATTTTTCACCTTTTTTAATTTCAGTTTTGGCTATTAAAGACTTTCTCACTAAACTTTTATTTCTTAGCTCAATTTTTGTGGGAACTTTTTTTCCATCTCCTAACATTCTCTCTGAAATTCTAATCGAGTTGACCATATCTTTAAATTCATTTGGTTCCATACTGGCTTTATGATCTGGTCCAGACATTTTCTTATTTAGTGTAATATGTTTTTCAATAATTTCGCAACCTATTCCAACTGCAACTATTGGTGCAACCTTTCCAGAACTATGATCTGAATATCCAACTTTTAGTTTAAATTTGTTTTTTAGTGTTATAATTGATTTTAAGTTTAAATTTTCCGGTAAAGATGGATATTCTGTATGACAATGTAATAATGCAATTTTACCTCGTTTTGTTCCATACTTTGTCAATATTTTTATGGCTTCTGAAACTTCTTTTAGAGTGGACATACCAGTTGATAAAATTATATTTTTATTCAATTTTGCTATCTCAATTAAATAAGGTAAATTGTCAATTTCACCGGATGGTATCTTCAAGTAATCTAAATTAAATTTTTTTAAAAATTTTACACTCTCTATGTCAAACGGGGAGGAGATAAAACCTATTTTATTTTTTTTTGAAAAATCTAATAAATATTTATAATAACTCTTTTTAAGTTGATATTTCTTTAAAAGCTCATATTGATTAATTTTTTTTTTTAAATTTATTTTTTGATACTTCGCAAGTTTTGTTGTTTTCCTAATCATACAGTCTGCATCGAAAGTTTGAAATTTAACATAATCAGCTCCAGATTTTGCGGATGCAACAATAAGTTTTTTTGCAAGATTTAAGTTTCCATTATGATTTACACCTGCCTCTGCAATAATTAAAGTTTTTTTACTTTTCATTTAATAAAAAATATTTTTTTTTATTTAACTCAATATAAGGCTTAAATTTCTTTGTCATAGTCGATTCTAGGTATGTTTGAATGTTAGATATTTTAATTTTGTATCCTATATTCATTTTATACAAATTGTTAAGATCTGATCTTGTATAAAGTTTTTTAGACCACTTTTCTTTATTCGAATTTTTAATCATTTTTTTTAAATTATTAGGATTTAAGCAAAGTTTTTTAATTATTTTTTTAAACTGAATTAATTGTAATTTATAAGATTGAGTTAGTATCGAACTAATATTATCATTTTTTTTTAATTTGAATCTTTTGACATCAATAATTTTACCTTTATCAACATTTTTTGACATTAAATGACTGGTTACACCATAAAACTTTTCTGAATTTAAAATAGAAAAATTAACACAGCCTATGCCTCTATATTCTGGAGGTCCTGGATGAAAATTTATTGCAGCTATTGATGCTTTTTTTAAAAATGTTTCCTTTAGTAAAGAGTATGATCTAAAGCAAAAAATATATTCTCCTTTCCATTTAAGGACTTTTTTCGAAATTTTTTCATTAGGTTTATTTGACAATACAATGTTTATTTTATTAAAAAATTTTTTTAATTCTTTAATCATTCTTTTTGAGTGTAAACAATTTTTTCTCCCAAAAAATAATACTTTTGTGTTTTTGTGCATGTTTTATAAATAATGACTACTTGGTAAGTTTATTATTTTATTTTCTAATATTTCTGAGTTTGCTAAATTCATTTTTGGATATTTTTTTAAAAATTTAATTTTATGTAAAGGTTTCCAAACAGGCCTAGCCAAAATCTTATTTTTATGCAAAATATTTAAAACCTTTATTTTCTTTGATCTTGAAGAATTTTTTATAATTAAAGTTTGTAACCAAAAATTACTTTTACAATTAATGGGTTGATCCAGAATTGAGAACTCATTAGACTCACCAATTAAATTTTTATATTTCAAAAATAAAATTTTTTTTATTTTTATAAAACTTTTAAGTCTTTTAAGCTGTGATATGCCTAATGAAGCATTAATATTGGCAATTCTATAATTATAGCCAACCATATCGTGAATAAAATCCCATTTATGTTTTTTCTTTGCAGTAGTGGTCAAATGCTTAGATAATTGACCAATTTTTTTATTATTCGATAATATTGCTCCGCCAACACCCGTAGTAACAATTTTATTTCCATTGAAGCTTAAAATACCAACATCGCCAAATGTTCCTACATGCTTTCCATTGAAAAGGCTTCCTAGTGCTTCAGCTGCATCCTCAAGAACTTTTATTCTATATTTCTTAGCAATACTTACGATTCTAGTTATTTTTGCTGGATGTCCAAACACATGCACCACAATAATAGCCCTTATAGTCCTTCTTGTTTTTTTATTGATACATTTATTTTTCTTTACAATCGTATTTCTTTTAAGATAATTTTCTAACTTTTCGGGATCTATACCAAAGTGTTTCAATTCTGAATCAACAAAGTGTGGTATCGCATAATTATATAAGATTGCATTTGCCGGCGCAATAAAGCTGATTGTTGGAACTAAAACTTCATCATTATGTTTTACGCCTAATACTTTAAGTCCAATATGCAAAGCTGATGTTCCATTAATTGTTGAAATAACAAATTTTGATTTTACAATTTTTTTTATCTTATCTTCAAATTTTTTTATATCTTTTCCAGCAGTTGAAACATATCCAGAGTTAATACCTTCGATGATTAATTTTTTATCGCTCACATCAATAGATGGTTCGTGTAAAGGAAGAAATTTTTTTCCTAACTTCTTTTTCTTTGATATTAAAAAATTAATTAATTTTTTCATTTTTAGAAAATTTCTCAAATTTTTTTTTATAGCTTTTTAGTTCTAAATGATTCCATGAAGGTAAATTAAAATTTTTATTTAATAAAATTTCCCTTGTGTTTTTTAATTCGTCATTAATAAAGTTGAAAAGATTTCCAGTACAAACTGCATTTACATTTTCATTTTTAAGACCATTTTCTATATGTAATGTGTTACCAATACCTCCTGAAAGTATTACATTTTTGAGGCTGTCATCAGGAATAAAATTTAACAGATTAAAATCTAATCCTTGTCCACTTCCGTCTTTATCAATAGATCTAAGTAAAATTTCACCGATGTTCATTTCGCATATTTCTTTAATTACTTTTTTAGGTTCGGTTTTAATTTTTTTTTTTCCATTTTCAGTAAAAATTAAATAATTATTTTCAACCTTTTTTAAATCTACTGATGCAACTATTGACTGTGAGCCATATATTTTTGAAATTTCATTTATAATATTGGGATTTTTATGAATTATTGAATTTATAATTACTTTGTCACATCCATTTTTGAAATAACTATTTACATCATCAATAGTTTTAATCTTTCCTCCCGCAATTATTGGTATTAGAAAGTTTTTACTTATTTCTTTTAAATTAAATAGAAATTCTTCTCTGTAATCCTCTGATGAAATATTAATTATCGCGACTTCGTCTATAAAATTTGATATTTTTTCTAAATCAAAATTTGTTTTAATCCATTTTAAATCACCGACTTTTTGTATATCAAAATTTCTACTTTGAACAAAGTATCCATTATAAAAATAGAACGTAAAAATAATTCTTTTTTTAATCATTGTTTTGCAATATAAAATTACTTATAAGTTTAATTCCATTTGATTGGCTTTTTTCTGGATGAAATTGAGAACCAAAAATATTATTTTTTTTGAAAGCAGCTAAAAATTTCACACCATAATCGCAAACTGCTTTAGCATCAAATACGTCGTCCCCATAGGTTGCATAACTATGATTAAAATAAAAGTCTGAATTATCATTAATGTTTCTAAATAAATTTTGTTCATCTTTTAGTATTTTGACAGAATTAAAACCTACATGAGGAATTTTAATTTTTGTTTTTTTTGGTAGTAAATCAAAGCTCATATTAATTAATCCTAAACCATCGTTTTTTCCATCTTCATTACTATTTTTTCCAAGTAATTGCATACCTAGGCATATTCCTAAAACAAATTTCTTTCTATTTGATGAAAAATTTTTAATTGCTGAAATAAGATTTTGTTTTTTAAGATTAATCATTGCTTGTTTAAAAGAACCAACTCCAGGTATAATCAGGTGAGAGATTTTTTCTATTTCTATTTCATTATGAATAAAATAGTTTTCGATCGATAGAAAATCCAAAATATTTTTTACAGATTGAATATTTCCAAGGCCATAGTTTAAAATTCCAACTTTAGTCATTAAATAATTTTAAACTTTGGTTGCCACCCATCTTTTGTCTTTTCGAAAAGGTTTTTATTGACCCATTTGTCTATGATTTCATTAAATTCTTTAATTGTGAGTTGATAATAATCTAAATATGTTTTTACAAATTCTTTAGGATAAGAATTATCATATATCTTCACTAAATTAATCGCTTGGCTCCTCGTCATTGCTTCTCTTCTGATCTCAATACCTGCATCTTGGGTTGCCCGACCGAAGCCAAATTTTATGTACATAAAATACATATAAATTGCAAAAAGTTCTTGGTCATTTTGCGCAAAATTGGTGAAGGTTCCAGTATTACTGGACTCGGACTCTCCAAGTTTAGAATTTTTTTTTGCAAACATATAATTTCTATAAGGATCCCAATTTTCAAAATAAGACCAATGAGTAAATTTTAATTTTTTTTCTTTAAGCTCAATATCTGATGGAAAAGTAATTAAATGTAACTCACTTTTAGTAAACTTTGAATTTTTAATAGCTTTTAAATAATCTCCTTCAATCATTTCGTTTTTAATATATTCAATACTATATTCAGTTTTATTTTTGTTTTTTGTAGTACCACCGTACTCGAGCTCTCCATCCTCACCATAAATAATTAGACCAATATTTAAATCTAAGGCTAGTCTAATAACTGCAGTATGCATACCTATTAACCAACCATAATAAGGGGAACCCTTATTGATCAGACCATACTTGTTAAATTCTCTCATGACTTCATAATTTATTGATATTAGATGGTGGGCAAAATTGTTGTGTTTAAGAAAATTATCCAAATTTTTTTTTCCTACTTCACTTTCTAAATGTGGTCTTACAGTTACCATTAGTGGATTAAATCCTAATGATTTTATCTTGTTGGCAACATAAGTGCCATCTTTACCACCGCTACATGGGACTATACAATCATAAGCGGGATTTTGTTTACTTTCAGCTACTAATTTTTTGAAAATTTCTATTTTTTTTGACCAATTTATTTTTTTTTTCTCATGGACCCAATTACAAGCATTACAAATTCCCTTTGAGTCAAATTCTATTCTAGGTCTAGTAGACATATTTAAGCAGTTTTTACACCAAAAAATATCTTTCATTTATTTCTTCTCCGCAACAATATTTTTGAGAACATCTTTTCTGCCTACATCAACCCAATACTCATAAATTGGATAGATATTGACATTAAAATTTTTATTTATCTTGTCGTCTATAAATTTTGTCATATCAAGATACTTGGGTTTCATATTTTTTATCATTTTTTTACTAATTACATACACCCCGGCATTAACAAAATTCTTTTGTTTAGGCTTTTCAATAATTTTTTTAATTTTATGTTCTTTAAAAGAAATTTGACCAAAAGGAGAAGAGTTCAAAAATTCTTTTGCACAAACTGTTATATCTGAATTAGTATCCCTGTGAAATTTTATTAAATTATCTATATTCAAATCTGTTATGACGTCACCATTTTGAACTAATATATCTTTTTTAAGACTCTTTGAATTTAATAAACTTAAGCAGCCGGCTGTTCCCATTGGGGATTTTTCTTGTAAAAAAGTTATATCCAAATTATGGAATTTCTTTTTTTTAAAGTATTTTTTTATTTTTTGAGATTTATAAAAAGTTGAGATATTAAATTCTAAAAATCCATATTTTTTAAAATTTTCAATTATTAGTTCTATAATTGATTTTTTATTTATTTTAATAAGAGGCTTTGGAATCTTATTTGTAAGTGGCATTAATCTTTTTCCAAATCCTCCTGCCATAATAACTATGTCTAAATTTTTACTATAACTACTTGAAAGTTTTTTATCTAGATATGTCTCTATAAACTTAATTTTATTATTTCTATCTACGCAAGGAAGAATTGATATCTCTTCTTTTAATTTAAAATTTTGAAGTTTTTTTCCAATAACTTTTTTTATAGGTTTTTTATTTACTATCTTTTCAATAGGCGTTTTTAAATTATAACCCTTGAGCATACCTCTTCTAATATCGCCATCCGTGAGTGTTCCGAATAATTTGTTTTTTCGTTCTACTATAATCAATGTTTTAATAGTATTTTCTTGAATTTTTTTTATAGCAAGAAAAGTCGACTTTTTACTATCTAGAATGAACCTTTCGAAGTTTCTTATAACTTTTTTACTCATCTGTATGGGATTAATTTAAATTATAAATATTTTTATTAAAATTTGATTCTAATTTTAACAAATCATTAAAAATTTTATGTGATAATCTTTTTTTTAGAAATTTCTTTTTTTTATGTATTAATTTTGAAATTTTAAAATTAGGACATTTTTTCTTTTTAATAAAAAACTTGGTTTTTAATCCAGTCGAGGTATTTAAAAATTTTGCAATTTTTACCAGTTCTTGATTAGTATTTTGTGTAATCCGTGTGTAGCTAGTAGTAAAAATATTTTTTTTATTTTGATATTTTTTATGCTGTTTAATAGAATTTTTTGTAAGTGATAAAACATAAAATGCGCATTTTTCTGTATCATTAAGTTTTTTCCAATTAGTTGGTAATTTATAAAGATACCAGGGGTAATTTTTTTTGTTGTGTTCGAGCCTCATAGTAAATTCTCTCTTAGATTTTTCCATATTTTTTGCTAATCCTCTTTTCAACCAGGAATAAGTTAGCTCAAATGGATTTCTATAAATTTCTATAAATTTGACTTTGATGTTAAGTTTTAAAAAAATATTAAAATTTACCATTAAGTCATGTGTCACTAGTGGGAGAATAGGTTTCTTGCTTTTAATTTTTTTTAAAACTCCATCTCCCTCTTTTTCTTTTAGTCTTCTCTTATATATAGAAGGATTAAAATAATTATAAATGCTTGTTATATCAGAATATCTAAAATTAGAATTTCTTGATAACATTTTATTATAAATTAACTGATCTAAATAAGTAATAAGATAAGATTTAGCAAAATCATAACTACACTTTTTGAGTTTAAGTGATGGAAGAAAATGTTCAAAATTTTCACCAAACTCTAAACTTTCCATTTTTTTAAATGTCGCGACCAGTGAGCCAAGTAACAATTTTCCTGATCTTGTAACACCGTCAATAAAAACTAGATTTTTTACAATACTATTAATATTATGAGAATAATTGTTTAATCTTATATGTTTCATTTTTTAAATAATTTATTTTGTTTTTTAAATACGCTTATAGATTTTTTTAAAAATTTAACACAATCGATTGGGTTTCTCCCAATAGCAGTTTCAGCTGCTAAAACTAAACCGCTAGCTCCTTGTTTGAGAGTTGAGTAAATATCATGACTCTCGGCTCTTGTAGGTTGATGTTCTTTTATCATGGTCTCTAAAAGATTAGTAGCTACATAAATCGGAACATTTTTCTCCTTCCCATGATTTATTATTTTTTCTTGCGCTGTTGGTATTTCTTCTATCGGAACATATCGAGATAGATCGCCCCTATCAATAAGTAAAGCGTCTGATTTTTTTGATATTTTTTCAAGATTTTGTAATGCAGATCTTGTTTCAATTTTAGAAATAAGAAATGTATTATTTTTAATCAATTTTCTAATCTGCTTTATATCGTTTTCTTTATTTACAAAAGACATTGCAAAAAATTTAATGCCGTTTTTAATAGCTAAATCGATTGCAAATAAATCTTTTGCTGTTAAAGCTGGTAAATTTATATTTTGATTTATGTGAACTGCCTTATTTGACTCTAAATAACCTTCGTCAATTACTTTTGCGGTTAATATTTTAGATTTATAATTTTTCTTTTTAACTATTAATGCTAGGTTGTTAAATCCTATATTGATTTTTGTTCCTATATTGCATTTTAATAAATCAAAATTTGGATAAAGGTTAATTTTTTTCTTAGAAGAAAGTTTGGCTGAAATTGAGATAATTACTTTTTTATTTTTTTTAAATAAAATTTTGTTTTTAACTTTGGTTGTTCTTACTTGTGCTCCTTCTGTGTCGATACAAATATTTTTTATTTTATTTTTTTTTAAGTAAATGATTTTATTGTAAATATCATTTTTTGAAGTATGGGATAAATTTATCCTAAAAATGTTAACTTTTAGGTTCTGTAGTTTTTTCAAAACTGAAGAATTATATGATGATGGACCAAGGGTACAAATTATTTTCATTTTAATTGGTTTTTAATTTTAATTTTCCAGTCTTTCTAAGTTTTCTTCTGATTTTAGTTGCTGAGATTCTTTCAATTTTTTTTCCAAGATTTATTTTTTTTATTTTATATCCAACTTTTCTTCCAAAATTAATTTCTGAAATATTTGGAACAAGTTTTATTTTAAACCTTTTTCTAAAGTAATATAAATCTTTCTCTATTTTTTCCTTAACTAATTTGAAATTATATGGATTATCAGCAATCCCATGTACATCTTTGACCATGATAAATACTTGTCCAGTATTTATAAGAGATTTTTCAAATAACTTTCTATGACCTTTGTGCCATGGTTGAAATCTTCCAAGCATTTGTGAAGTTTCTTTTTTACTTTTCCATTTATATCCTAATATCAAGTCAGATAACTGAATTAGATTAATTTTTAAGTTTTTGTCTAGTAATCTTAAATCATATTTTTTTGGTTTTTGGAAAGTTTTATCAAATGTCGGGTGCCTTCCTTTTTGAATTGTGTCCATCCATACAAGATAGTCTGGTTTAAAAATCTCCCTTCCTTTTTTAAAAGGACAAATAAAGTCTGCAATTACAAATTTTTTTCTCGATTTAATTGCAATATCTCTCATTCTTTTTGCTTGTCTCAAAACACCTTTTTTAGAAAAATCCCAGTCCTTATATTTGTTTCTTACTTTGTCTGCATTAATCCAATCTGCTCTTAAGATTTTTTTAAGGTGAGATGATAAAGTAGTTTTTCCTGATCCAGGAAGACCCATAATCATTATCTTTTTTGCCATAGAGAAATTCTATATTTTTTTTCTATAAATAGAATTTCTAAGAACCCATTTATTTTTCTTTTTTTTCCAAAGGTGAGGTGGTCTAAACATGTCTATTAATTTTAAAAATTTGTCTTTTTTAATATTTAAGTATTCTAATACTTCATCTAAATATTTATCTGGAAATTCTCCATCAAATCTCTTTACTAATTTAATAGCTTCATCCCGAGTCAAATGTTTATTTCTAATTTCTTGCGATGCATCATAAGTTGTACGACCGATTCCAAATTTTATAAATGTTGTAAAATAATGAAGATCATCTATTTTATCATCAATACTGTTGTATTTGCTATATGTCCCTTGAGTTCTATAAGGTCTAGCTTTAAAATTTGTATGTTCAGACGCATAATAATATGCCTCTTGAGGTATCCATTTTAAATAATATCCCAAATAATGGACCTTTACATTTTTATTCCCCATTTCAGATTTATCTAACGGAAGATAAGGCTTCAAATCATTAAAGTTTAATTTGTAAGTCTTAATTAAGTCTTGAATAGGAGTGCCAGCTAAATATAGTTTATTTTTTTTATCTGACAACCAATATTTATTTTCTCTTAAAGCAGTAAATTCTTTTCTCGAATTTCCATACTCTGCTTCTGGTTCTCCATAAAAAACCAGCGGTATATTATATTTGGCGGCTATTCTCGGACCAATATTTTTTTGTCCAAGTATAAAAGTCTGAAACGGATGGAGTAAATTAATAATTGATAGTTTTGTTAATAATTTTTGAACTTTTCCATTTTGTTTGAAGGTTATATTGTCAAAGCCACCAATCTCAATCCAATTTTTGAAGTTTTGATAGCCATAGTCTGTATACATTATTGGAGGCCATGTTACAGTAAGTGGATTCATACCATACTGATATTTAAGAATGTGAGCAGCATACACACTGTCTTTGCCACCACTGCCAGGAACAACACAATCGTAATCTCCTTTTTTGCTTCTGTATTTGTTTAAAAGTTTTATAAGTTCTTTTTTTCTTTGACCCCAGTTAATATTTTCTTTTAACGTCGCGACTTTGCAAGCGTCACATATGTAGTCGCCTTTTTTGTTTTTTTCTATATTAAGATATTTGGCATTTTTTCTAGATTTAGTATGTAAAAACTCTGGTATTGACGCAGGTCTTTGATTTGACATTACGCACTTACTACAAAAAATAATATTTTTAGGTAAATTAAACATTTTATGAATTGATTATTTTTGATATTTCCTTGTAAACTTTGATGCCATTTATTCCGCTTTTTTCTGGATGGAATTGAAATGCTATAATATTTTTTGTCCTTAAAGATGATACAAACTTTTTATTTCCAAATACTGAGTTTGAAGTAATTAAATTTTTGTCGTCTGGTACACAATGATAAGAATGAATAAAATACATAGATTTTTTGTTTAAATCATTTTTTAAAGATGTTTTTTTTGAATTATTACTTTTAGCCAATTCTATTTGAGACCACCCTACATGCATACTTTTTTTATTTTGTTTAAATTTTTCTACCCTACCTTTAATAAGTGAAAGTCCTGAACTTTTTGATATTTCTGAACTTTTTTCAAAAAAAAGTTGCATACCAAGACAAATTCCTATTATTAATTTATTTTTATAATGAAAGTCTTCAATTACGTCTATAATTTTGCTCTTTTTTAGTCTCTGCATAGCTTCAGGGAATGCTCCAACCCCAGGAAGAATTATAGCTTGAGTTTTTTTTATTTCATTTGAAGAATTTGTTAAGATAGATTTTAAACCCGCTTCTTTTAAAGCACATTTGATACTATAAATATTTCCCATTCCATAGTCGATTATTGAAATTTTTGGTTCCATAAATTAATTTCGAAATTGTAATTTAAATTTTTTCTTAATGTGGTTTTTGATATCTGAAATCGAAAATTTTTTAAAGTCTTTGAAAGATATTTTTTTTGACTTGAAATCAAAATTTCCCTCAAGCTCTGAGGAGCTCTCACTTACTTTATCTAATTGATTATAATGTAACATTGAACCAATTGCAAAACCAGAGGGCCTACATACTTTAAGCACCTCAGAAAAATGTTCTAATTTAGAAAATCCACCATTCAAAATAAAAGGCGTCTTAAGTTTTAATTTTGAAATTTTTTTTGCAATATCGATGTCAAATCCATTTCCAGTCCCGTCTCTATCAATTGATGTTATTAAAAACTCACCAACCCCAACTTCTTCAGTTTTCTTCAACCAACTTTCTAGTTTTATGTCGGTACTTTCTCTTCCAAAATCTTTTCTGCAATAGAAATCATGTTTATCCTTTACTACCTCTACTGAAAGCACAATCGTAGATGATCCAAAATTTTTAATACAATCTTTTAAGAAACTAAAATTATTTAAAACAGCTGTATTAATAAAAACTCTATCGGCACCTGACCTGAGTATTTTTTCAACCTCTTTTAATTTGTTTATTCCACCACCTACTGTCATTGGTAAAAAAATATTTTTAGAAGCATCTTTTATTAGTTCAGCTGCGTTATTTCTTTCATATAAACTAGCCACTACGTCATGGTAGATAATTTCGTCAGCACCATCGGAGTAATATATTTCAACGAACGATCGAGGATTCCCTAAAGACCTAAGCCCTTCAAGATGAATACCTTTTACCAAATTTCTATTTTTAATATCAATTTTCGGTATTATTCTTAAATTCATTTATTTTAAAGTTTTTCATTACTGCACAATTACTAATTCTAATATTAGAATTATATCCTAGCGTTTTTTAAACTTTTTAATTTTTCCCATTTTTTTGACCATAATGCTAAATGTTTTAACATGCCAATATTAAGAGGAGATCTTAAAAGCTGTATAAACAACAAATTTTTTTTAAAAGCTTTAAAAAATGGTTCAGA
>Ga0187833_10003115_pt1 | contig 17121 bp, 20 predicted proteins | sample ETNtaG_37_FD_167968 | JGI IMG/M metagenome (GOLD analysis project Ga0187833, IMG submission 167968) | Marine microbial and viral communities from oxygen minimum zone, Eastern Pacific Ocean - ETNP2014_SV_400_PacBio MetaG (Illumina Assembly) | ecosystem: Environmental > Aquatic > Marine > Hypoxic...
ACAATCAACAGTCTCATTGCACTTACCAGTTATCTCATAAATTATCTTTTCTCCTTTCTCAATCTCATCAAAATTCCACATTATTAACGGGTCATCCTTAACAACATAATTTCCAGAGCTTATCATCTTACCGCTTAAGCTATCTATACACTCCTTTGGAATATTTTCTATATAAGTAAAATTCTCCAGCCTTTCACCATCCTTTGGAACAACATTAATCTCAACAATGGCATTTCCTTCATCACACTCTATCTTTCTGCTCATATCAACCTTTTCTTCAGTCTCTGAAACCATTTGAAGAGCTTCTTCCTCAGTTAGAGATAATACAGCCGCAAACTCTGGCTCATCAAATGCTTCTTCAAGCACCCTATCAATCTCTTCACCAGTAGGCTCAATAATTGTATGTCCGCAATTAAATATATTATCCTTATGTCTCAACTTTGTTGAAATTCCCTTCCCTTCCAAAAGCATGCTTAAAAACCCGTCTTCCACTTCAAAACAAAGATAATAAGGATATGGCACATCAATATTTCCAACATAAAATGCTTCTTTAAACTCATCCCCTTCTATTAAGAAAACATTATCCTTTGAACTGCCATTAACACTATCCATAATCTCCGGAAACTCATTAAACTCAGTAGAATTAACCTCTTCATCCTTATCAACAAAATAAACCCTTGTAACATCGCAAAGTTCTTTATACTCATATATTTCAATAGAGTTAGTTCTATGAGCCAGTTCCTCTATAACTGCTTTAACACCCTCACTAAAGATACTATGCTTTACTAAACACTGGCTGCTTAAGTTAGCTTGAATAACATAATATCCAAAAACAATTATTATAATCATAGTTAACAAAGTTAGGATAATAAGCAGCACCGCATTATACTGGCCCCTTTTTTTCATAATATTTACTTCTTCATATTCTATCTTATTAAATCTTTTTAAAAACAGGGCTTCATCCAAAGAGAAGGTTGCCATCAATTATGTGAGCTTTATCGATTCGCATTATTTAGGTTGGAAGGGGGTTGTCCCTCACGGGGAACCCAACACTTCGAATTAAACAATCAGAAAGCGAGCCCGATGGCAACCCGAGCTATGCGAGTTTTTGGATGAAGCCTAAAACAGTAATTACGCTTCCATTAGAAAATAATAAATACTATCTTCTCCAAAAACAAGCAAAGGCAATCAAATTGGCATCCAAAATAAGTCACAGGATAGAAGAATTCATTCTAATCATACTCATACTACTCAACGTATTAGACTTCCTTGAAAAGCTTCCCGGAGACATAGACTTTCTAAAAAAGATCATATCCTGGATACTGCTCGGCTACCTTCTTTACAAAGTAGACCTGACAAACATCATGTTTGGCAGAAAAGAAACCATTGGCGGCATGATGTTCGGTGCAAGAAACAAGCTCATTGACTTAACAATCCTAACCGCTTACTTCTCATTAATTGTAAAAAACCTCACAAACTATGCAATAACTCTATGCGAGCCAAAAGCATTAGCAGGAGAATTAATCTGCGTGGGAGAAATAGACCTCTTTGAATGGTTTGTAGTAAAAATAGTTGCAATTGCTCCTGTGCTTGACAAACTCTTTTTTTATATTGGCGGCATCTTAATCATCTTGATTAGTTTCTACTTATTGAAATTTGAAATCAAAAAACCTTCCTTAATGTCAATCCTCCATGAAGAAGGATTGCCTCCAAAACATATAGGCAAGTTAACCCTAAGATTTCTATCAATATTTTTTATCTTAATAAGCTTCTTTGTAATAGTCTTCAACCTAATGCTAGAATGGCTGGCAATGGCAGTTGATGCACCCTTGTTAATGCTAGGCATACTCTTCTATATTTTCATAATAATAAGGCACCATAAAAAGTTCAGCACTGAAAATTTCATCTACAAAATAGGAAACTTTGGAGAAAGCTTCTATGAACATTTCATTAGGTTATTCCATTACAAAGAAACCATCTTCTTAGGCGTATCAGCAATGCTAGTGCTCCATCTGCTCACGGATGTTGGAAATTTCATAATACCTTACATCATAGGAAAAAAAGATCTGCTCTACTTCCAACAGCTTGGAGCAGCAGGCCATACGCCAGTAATCTCTCTTTTATTAACTGACATTCTAAAAGTAACCGGGCTAAGCAAGCTAGGTTTAGTATGGGTATACTCCTTCAATATCCTTGCCCTGCTCTTCTTACTAATCCTGCCAGGCTTCATCTGGTACAAGCTATATCACAGAAGAGGCATAAACGTCCATCACATCCCTCTTGCATTATTCTTTTGTTCAGTAATGGTATTCATCCTAATGCCAGCCTTCAACATAACCTCCATCAACAGCGAAAGCTATAGCTTAGTAGGCGTAGACATCCAAACACATTCTATATTAGAATCAGGAAAAAGCCTTCTTATTCCTTTCATTCTCTCATTAGTAACTGGTATTATTGTCTATATCCTCAGCTTCAGCCACAAACTAAAAGAACTTTTACTAATATTAGGCCTTATAACAATCAATGCCTTCTTCGGCTACTACATCTATCTCTTCTTCAAAGACATATCCAGATACTATTTCTATAACATACCAGCATTATTATCTTCACCCGACTTCTTTGTAGGCTTCTTCCTCATAACATTCTACATAGCAAACCTATTCTTATATGTTGTTGGGTTCCTTATATTCCTTGCAGAGACTAAGAGAGAGTTTAAGGATGTTTATTGAAAGGATACCTTACACACTAAGAACAAGAAGACTTTTTGTTTTTTTTATATTCTAACCATTTATTATTATGTAATGCCACTTTATCTGCACACTTAAAAATTAAGCCATATATTGTTTCAGGGTTTCCCTCACTTCTATGATTCAAAATACAATCTTTTAGCTCTTTTTCTATTTCAGTAAAATTTGTATTTTCTTTTAGAAATTCTTTTAAGAAATCTAAACTAAGTACATGATGAGAATCTTTATCAATCTTTCTTCCTAAATCATGAATCCACCCTGCAATAATAAAAATATTTTGATTTAAATCAGTACTAAGAGACATATTAATACACGCCTCTATAACACATTCAGAATGAATTTTAATTTTTTCATCATTCCATTCTTTTTCAAAAAATGCTTTTCCTATTTTATAATTTTTGTTTTCCATTTTCCCAGAATTTGTTTTCATGATCTGCTTTTTGGAATACTCCTATTAAATACTTTAGGTTTTCTCTAAATTCTTCAGGAGTATCTGCTTCAAAGTGAATAGGAGATAATCTGCAAGGAATTAATTTTTGGTTAGAACTATATAATATTGTATATAATCCTTCTTGACAGGGTAAAGAAACGCATTCAGAACATAAATTTCTATTATATCGTGTTCCTGACATGCTATCCTTAACTCTAACAGTAATTCCTCCTTTAGTTTGATATTCCAAAGATGGAATACCAAATGATTGAGTATATGTAATCTGTCTTATCGATGTGGCTCTTGTTTCAATTTCCTTTTTCATTTGGTTGAGAAATTCATAATGTTGATTCCATATTTCTTTAGTTTCTGGAGTTGCATACATATCAAATAATTTTAGATTTATACCTAACTCCTCACAAAAATCAATGAAATATCCAATTTGATTAATATTGTCTTGTGTAACAACTGCTGCTACTCGGTTTAACATATTTCTTGATGATAATGACCTTTATATTTGCTATAACTTTATCATATTGAATTTTTGAACAACCACATATTTCAGAAAATTGACCCCTATCCAAAGTATCTAAACTAATTCTAATGTCCAGTCTAGATAATCCTTCGAAATCATCTACAAATCTATCTACTATAGAGCCATTTGTCGCAAGAGCATATTCAAGAGTAGTATTATCTTCTATAAATCTGAATACATCAGTAATATCATGAATAAGAAGAGGTTCTCCTCCAGAGAATCTTACTTTTGTCATTCCTTCTTCTTCTGCAATAAGTATTTTTTCTTCTAAATCTTTTATATCAATAGAATTTGTAGAAGTGCCATAAGCTTCCCCCATCCCACCATCTTCATCAGGACTACAATAATAACAATGAAAATTACACCTATTTGTTATTGCAATTGTTAAATATGGAATCTTATCTGTTGCCATTTTTTCTAGATTCAATTAATTCGTAGAATCTCTCTCCAATTTGTTTGTCTTCCATAACATAATAAAAACTAATGCTCCTCAAAAGCCTATTGTCTTCATTGAAATCGAGTGCATTTCCTACAAAACCTATATAAGTTTGCTCTTTAGAACTTAATTTGGAAGAAAGTAATCGCCATGTTCCTCTTCATCTCATTTGTTCAACTCTAATTTCTTTAATTTTATCATATACCTCTGAAGGAGATTCGAACTGTTGGTTATCTTCTAACAAGGAATCATATCTTTCTTTTAATCTTGAAACAACTGAATCATAGTCCAAAATTATTCTTATTAGTTTATCTCTAGTCATTGTATGTTTTAGAAAACAATGAAATCCTTTATCTTCAAAAAAGAAATCTTTCTCTGAACAATAACCATTTAACCTCAATAACTGATGTCCTAATGATTCAAATTCTTTTAGAAGTACTTCTTCAAAAAAAGTCCTTCCTGATGATGAAGTTAAAAAATATCTTTGTGCATAGTGTCTATCAATTTTAGAATCTAGATTGCTTGCTATTCTACCAACCAATTCTGTATTTACTAAATGATCAATAGCTAATAATTCATAGTCAAACTGGAGATGAAATAAGTCTTCTGGAGAGTAATCTTGTGGTTTAGAATGTGCATCTATAATTTTTCTTCTTCTATCTGTTCTAAGTTGAGCAATTTCAGAAACAAAACCAGAATCAAATAACATATCTGCTAAACAATCAAAGATTGGAACACCATTCACACAAATCTGTGTTGATTCTTCATTATAATGCAGTTTTTTATTTTTTGATATACTATAAATAGATTTAACTTCTACTTCATGTGCATCGAGCATTATTTCTCTTAAAGGTGTTTCTGGTATTCTTTGAATCATCTTCATCGAGGAGTGGTAACAATATATAAACTTCTCTTTTTAAAATCGAAGAATTTTCAAATTGTTTTTTAATAAAATTATTTTACATAGTAAAGTTCAATAAAACAAACATCCCCATCCCTACTCACCACCAAAACAACCAAATGAGCCTACCAGGATTCGAACCCGGATCAATCGGTATCCACTTCTGACAACCGAAGCCAATCGCACTATCCATTATGCTATAGGCCCAATAATATATACTTCTAATTAAAAAAAGAAAAAGAGTATTTAAACTTTTTCTGTAATTCAGATTAATTTCGTTTCAAAAAGATTTCTATTGAGGAAACTCTAACATCTCTTCCTTCCTTATTTTGGAACCCTTCAGAGTCAATCTTAATATCCTTAACTCCAACCTGTTCCTCCAGAAATCTTTTAGAAGCCACTTCAGCCACATCAACTGCTCTGCTGATAAACTTCCCTCTTGCCTTCACAATCACTTCATCTGCATTCTTGGTGGTAAACTGCATCACAACTGCGGTTACATAGTTCATAAACGGCTTCCCACCAATAAAGATACTATTGTCTTCAGCCATGTTTCTCACCCTCCTTGTTTTAAGCAAAACATACTAAGTTGTTTTGCTTTATTTCTTGCTTTTAGTTAATCTTGTTACATATCCGGCAATAATATTTTTAATCTTCTTGCTATGGATAATAGCTAACTCATTAACAAGTACTTTATTCTCTTTAAAGTCACCTTTAAAAGCATCCTTATTCTCTTTAACAAGCTTATGAGTGATTCTCTTAATTAGTTTTGTTTTAATTCTTCCCATACTAAACAAGATATAGAGATTACTTATAAACATTATGCTTTTTTAGCACAAAACCTGTTTTCAGCATGATTCTACCACAAGTTTAGCCCCTAAACTAACTGTCATCTCATTAACATCCTTCAAAGGGTTAATCTCCACCAAATCCAGCATCTTAAGGTTTCTCAACAACTTCAGCCTATGAAGGAAATACAATATCTCCCTTGAACTCAACCCTCCAGGCTCCATATACCCAGTTCCTGGAGCAGAGCTTGGGTCAACAGCATCAATATCCATAGAAACATACAAACCATCAAAATTCTTAGCAACCGACATAATTGCTTCACTAACCTCTCTAACACCCTCTTGAGAAATTTCCTTCATAGAATAAAATTTAATCCTATTCTGCTTAAGAAAAGCATACTCTTCCTTATGCCAGTTTCTTAAACCTACAATAATCACATTCTCTTTCTTCAAGACACCTTTCTCTATAAGCACCTTCAAATAATCCTCATGCGTAGGCGGCTCAAAATTATTCACACAGTCAGGATGCGCATCAAAAACAACCAATCCAGGGTTATCAAACCCTTCAGCAAAAGCTTTAAATCCTGAAAAAGTAATAGAATGGTCACCTCCCAGCAGCATAACTTTGTTAGTCTCCTTCATGCAGCCCTTAACAGCATTAAAAATATTAACATTAGTCTCCTCTATATTTCCTTCATCAACTTTAACATCCTTCACATTAAAAAACGGCAATACACCATTCTCATTAAGGTAAAACTTCTTAACCCTTTCCAACACTTTATCAGGAGCCTTCTCAGTACCTTTATTCTTGCCAAGACTACCACCTGAAAAACCTGCTTTTAATAGTATCATATTATAGAAAAACCAAGAATTCTATATAAATCTTATAGTCAAACGCACTTCAAACTTCCGCTAACCTTATCAATCTTCTCTTCCTCATCAGGCCCTATCCCTAAGCATGTAATAGTGCCAGGCTCAACAACCGTATGCCCTGCATCCTTAATCAAAGAATTAACCAATCCAAGCTTCTCAGCCTGCTTCTTAAGCTTCAAAAGTTCATCAAGGTTCTCCACCTTAAGCGCAACCTTCTTCATTCCCAATGATTTCCATTCTTCAACAACCTTCTTATCACTATTCAAAGCGCAATCTGTAGAAGCATGAGCTACCTGAACGGATAATTTTCCCTTTGGTAACTTTAAATCCTTCCTAACCAAAATAACCTGTTTCAATGCCATTTACTTAATTCTATTTTAATAGTTTATAAAATTTTTCAATACGGCAGCCGGGATTTGAACCCGGGTAATCACCTTTCACCTACATTAATGGGAGGGTGATGTCTTGCCACTGGACCACTGCCGTGTTTACAAAACTAATAATAAAGAGAACTATTTAAACATTATTAATATGTCAGAAATATACCACTAGTTTCCAAACTAGTGGACAAAATCCATCATATAGTTTTGGAAAGTGATATATTTCTGAGCATGCTCAAAAACCACTCTGAAGTGAGATAGCTTCAAACATGCCACTTTGCTTTAGCAGGGTGGTTTTTGACAAAAAAACAGAAAAAGAAAAAAATAAAATATATCTTCAGATAATCTTAAGCGTCCTTTGCTTGAACAGTCTTTCTGCCATTACCTTTTGCTCTTTCAACAGCTCTATTAATCATTGACTCAACACTAGCGCTTAAAGCTCCAACAAAATTTCCGCCGGTATTGCAACCTGCGCCCTTAACTATATCCTTTACTTTACTTGCTACAACTAAAACTTCTCCCATTTTATATCACCTTGTTTCGTTTTTAAAATGTCAGAATTTTCCATCCAATCTTTGACTGGTAGCAAGCTTCGCTTGCTTTTGACTTAAATAGTTGGAAAATTCTGAGCATGCTCAAGAACCACTGGTCATTCCATCGGGTCTATGACGATGGTTCTTGACATGTACTCTTAAAGAGTAGGATAAGTATAAACTTTATAAATGTTTTTATTCATTTTGGAGCTTCTAACCCTGATAAGAGTAAGTTAGCCTCATTATAGTAAACATTGCAATAAGGAATATTACTACTATTCCCAAAACTTTTGGATGGAAAAGCGTACTAAAAAAAGCTCCTTTCCCCTTTGTTCCTATATCTCCTGGATCTCCGGTTTCTATTACATTTTCATCTTCATCATATCCAAAAGGCGTGCCGCCTTTCTGCCCTAAAACATATGACAAAGAACCAATCCCAATTATAACCGAGATTGTAATAAACCATGTTACAATAGTTCTGCCCTCACGCGCATGCAACAGACTCATCACATCCGAATCTGTGGCACCAAACACTTTAAACACCATTAAGCTAAAGAAAATAAAAATAAACACAAACAAAAACCATGGAACCATTGTATCTATCATTTCTCTTATTGTAGGTGATATGATTACAACAAAACCTGCTATCACTGCAATCGCTCCTATCAAGCTTTTATTCTCTCCAAATGACTTTGTATACAATAAGCTTCCATAAACAATAACAAAAGTCAAAAGAAAAGGTAAAATAATAGAAAACTGCTTTACCAATCCCACATCAAGAGGTGTAGCCATTTTTATTTCTTGGCAAGGTCTCCTACTTTCTTAATAATATTCCCTAACCCTATCTTATCCTTCTTATCCCTAGGTTCCTTTGTAATCCACCATATCACAATTCCAAACGCAAGAATCACCAACACAATAGACATTGTTTGATCATTCAGCCAGCCTTCAAACAGCTTTGGTATCTTCCAGCCCCATCCTGCAGCTGCTCCAAATATATAAATTATAGCAACAAATGCAGCAATCGCAATCCATCCTGCAAGGCTTGTCTCCATAAACTCTATATCCTTGCCAAAAGCTCCTATTAATATCAGTAACATTATTATTGCTACAATTACCACAGAAACATGTGGAATAGCTAGGTTAATTATATTCACAACATCAGCAGGGCCTCCTGGGTTCATAACATGAGGTATCACAACCAGCAATGAAATCACCAATGCAATAACCACATGAATATTCTTTTTATCTCCTCCAATCACCTTAGTCTTTTGCAAAATAGAAAAGATCACAGTAAATATCAACAGAAAAGGCAACAAAGCATCTAACATACCCCACCCTTCTAATGTTATAAAAAACTCTTTAAAACTCACCATTTTTTAATCCTCCTTTTTTTCCTTTTTTGATGATTTAGGTTTCTTCTCACCTTTAGTTATATAAAACATAAACCCTATAATAACCACTAAAAGTATAACAGAAGCAACAGCCTTGCTGCTCCAATGAGTTGACATAAATCTCCAGAACCATTCAAGCCAACTCTCTCCGCTTTTTGTCTTAATAGCCTGTAAAAATATTGTAATAATCCCAATAAACATAATTATCATAAAAATTATGTTCCATGGTTTATTCAAAAACACGCCATCCTTGAAATCTTCAGCATTATAAAACGACCCAACAAGCAACAGAAAGAATATAGAAAGCATCAACAATATAACAACCTGTGAAGAAATGTCCGTTATAATCTCAACCAACCTTGAAGAAGCAATTACCATAAATCCTATCACAAAAGAAGTAATAGCATTAAGGTTCTTCCTTGTAACTTTTACTCCATCAACCTCCTCCATGCCAAACACTTTCGTCTTCTCAAGAATAGCGAAAATTATTGTAAAAACTAACAGGAACGGCAAAACCACATCATAAATGCCAATTTCACCAAAAAATATTAACGCCTCTCTAAATGCAGATTCCTGTGCCATAATACTTTTTTTATAATAAGAATTATATATAAAACTTTCGTTAATCAAAATTATTGGAAAACAGCTTCAAAATGCAAAATAATCCTTAATTAACCAGAAACAATTAAACTTCTATCCTTGAATGAGCTAAAAATTTATAAACCCAGCCTATTCTCTTTTTTCTATGGAAACATTTGACACAATAATCATAGGCACAGGCTGTGCAGGCTTTGGAGCTGCTATTTATTCCGGAAGATTTAACCTGAAAACATTAATTCTTGGAAAAATAATGGGCGGAACAATCAACACAACCCATTCAGTTGAGAACTATCCCGGCTTCACCCAAATTGGTGGAATGGCTTTAGCCAATAAACTAAAAGAACACGCAATGGAATATGACATAACTCTCAAAGAAGAAAAAGTAATTAAAATAAAAAAGCAAGACACATTATTCCATATATCAACAAAAGAAGACAACTACTTAACAAAAACAATCATCTTCTGCACAGGCACAGAAGTAAGAAAGCTAAACATCCCTGGTGAAAAAGAATTCACAGGAAAAGGCGTGCACTACTGCGCTTTATGCGACGGCTATTTCTACAAAAACAAAATCGTAGGGGTTGTAGGCGGCTCAGACTCAGCAGCAAAAGAAGCTCTCTTACTCTCACAATACGCAAAAAAAGTATATATCATTTACAGAAAAGAAAAAATCCGTGCAGAGCCAATCAACTACAAAAAAGTCATTGAAAACAAAAAGATTGAAATCATCACCAACACAAACATCCTTGAAATCAAAGGCGACAAATTTGTAAATCAAATAATCTTTGACAAGCCATACAAAAGAAAGAAAGAATTCAACATAGATGGATTATTCATTGAAATCGGCAGGCTCCCTATCTCAGGCCTGGCAAAAGATTTAGGAATAAAAACCAATGAAAAAGACGAAATTATTATCGATAGAAAATCAAAAACCAACATCCTTGGATTATTTGCAGCAGGCGACGTTGTAGACACAGCTTTCAAGCAAGCCATAACCGGTGTTGCTGAAGGGGTCATGGCAGCCCATTCAGCCTACGAACATCTAACCCATAAATAAATACTATGATTACTACTTTTATGATCCTTGGATTGATTATAATCTTCCTGGCAGGTATAACCTCAGGATTAACTGGCTTTGGCTTCGCCCTTATTTCAGTACCTTTAATGATGCTCTTTCTTCCTTTAAAGACAGTCACCCCAATCATCCTTCTGCTCCAAATACTAATCAATCTATTCCTCTTATTTGAAGCAAGAAAATTTGTTAATCTAAAAAGAATCTGGCCATTAATACTAGTAGGCATACTAGGAATTCCTCTTGGGACTTATCTCTTACTATTTTTAGACGTTACTATCTTAAAAATCTCTGTTGGCTTAATTATTATCTTATTTGCTATAGCTTTCTTAACCGGTTTCAAGAAAGAAATAAAAAGAGAAAGATCTGCCTTTGCCATAGTTGGCTTTATCAGTGGAATTTTAAATGGAAGCACAGCAATGAGTGGTCCTCCAGTTGTACTATTCTTCACAAACCAAAACATAGAAAAGCGAACATTTAGGGCAAACTTAATAGCTTACTTTATTATCCTTAATCTAATCACAATCCCTTTCCTTCTGATTGGAAACCTAATAACTCTAGAAACAATCGGCTACACAGCATTATTCCTGCCAGCTTTATTCTTGGGAGGATTAACTGGAACCAGGCTTATCCACAAGATAAACGAAAAACTATTCAAAAAGATTGTGCTAATAATCATCATTGCTTCAGGTTTACTATCAACCGCTTCCGGCTTAGGAATAATCTAAACAATAAATTCTTTAACGGCCATTCCCCTTAGCCACAAGAACTCTTATCCCACCAGCATGCTCAAACTTAAAGCGGTCATACTTCCCAATGAAATCTCCATCAACTTCTAACTGGACAGGTGTCGGACTATACACCTTTAGTTTTCTTGTTTTAACATAATGTACTCCTTTATTACCAATATGTGTCCCTTTATAAACTACTGGCAAGCTTTGGAATACTGTCCTCAAATTTTCCATAAGACATAAATCCATCTGCCCATCATCATATATAGCATCTGGTGCTATTTTCATATGGTCTGCATAAAACCTAATATTAGAAACAACTCCAATAAGAACACTTTTCTCAACATCCTCTTTATCAATCTTAAGGTTCATACTCTTAGGAGTATTATACCTAAAAAGCGCTCTCACAGCACCAGTAACATAAGCAATCTTCCCTCTAAAGAAGCGTCTCTTATTTCTCTCTTCTAATATTGCTGCCCCTAATCCAATACTTGCAAACCCCAGAAAAGGTTCTTCATTTACTCTCCATCCATCCATCTCTCTTTCAGTTCCTTTAATCAATTTATCACAAACATTATCCAAACTCCCATAACCGCACTCCTCTGCAATATCATTAGCAGAACCTCCAGGCAATGCAACTAAAATCTTATCTTTCCCATATTTATTCTGCATCAATCCTTTAGAAACAGCATTCACTCCTCCATCACCACTAAACACAAAAATAGCTTCATGCATTCTGTCTTTTCTAACCACTTCAATAGTTTCTTCCCTTGTTCTTGGAATCTCTACATCATAATCAAAACCTTTCCTTCTAAGAGAATATCCAACTAGTTCCCATCTCTCCTCTGCCCTTCCTTCATTAGCGTTAGGATTCACTATCACTAACGGCTTCTTTATTCTATCTAATAGATTCATTAAAATACAGAAATAGGCACGAGCTTATATTCTTTTTGAAAAAAATAGCCTTTCTTATCTAATTATTTCCAACTCAAGATGAAGCAACACTCTTTACAAGCAGGAAATCCTCTTTAGGAATAGAATACCTAAACTCATCATCCTTAAAATCAACCTGTACAACGCTCCCTTCAACAATACTATTATTCATCTCAAACTCATAGTTAAGCTCACTAACAACAAACCTATTAAGATTATTATAAACCTCACGCGCTCCAAATTTAGAAGGATTCCCTCTTCTAATAATTTCTTCTTTAGCCTCATCATTTACATTTATATTATAATATTTAAGCTGCCCATTAGCCTCACCTATATTTTTATTAAGAATCTTATCAAGGGTATCCTCATCCAAAGCATTAAAATTGACAAACTCACTTATTCTGCCAAGGAATGGCCTTGAAATTCCTTGTTGCTCAAGTATGGAAATAATTCTATTTTTCTCAGCCTCATTTTCAGACAAGCCTGAATTAGCTTCAAAACCTATAAGCCTTCCCATACTCTGCTCTGATAATTTATTTCCAGTATTGCTTGTAAAAATGAAGTATCCTTTGAAATCATACCTCTCTCCTTTTGGAGGTGTTATTAGAAAACCATCCCAAAGAAAACTTGTAAGAGCTTCATACACCTTCGGATGAACCTTATCCATCTCATCGAAGAGAAATATAGAATAAGGGTCTCTCCTGATAGCATGAGTCAAAAGACCTCCTGGTTCTTTTTCATCATAACCAACATAACTCACAGGTGCTCCAAACAAGTTCCTAACAGTATGTCTCTCCTGATACTCTGAACCCTGTAAGTAAAGCAAAGGAACTTCTAAAATTTCAGCAAGTATTTCAGCTAAGCTAGTCTTTCCTACGCCAGAAGGTCCCGTCAGATAAAGACTGGGAATCCCTTTCTTAGGCATACCTCTATGCTTAGTATTAATCAACGGCTTTAACACTTGCCTTATTGCATCCTTTTGTCCCATAACTTCTTCCTCATTAAGCCTTTCTTCCAGCTCTCTAAAATCAACCTCAGAAAATCTTTCTTCAAAAGTAATATCTTTCTTAGCAGCTCTCCCATCAGGCAGCATTTTTGCAGTTTGTAACTGTGAATTAGTATTCTCTGCATGTGATTCTCCTGAATCAGCTCCAAAGTTAAGTTTAATATTTATTCCCTTTGAAACACTTTCATATCTAAGCTTAGGATTAACTTCGATAGAAGCTTCATATAACCTAACCATATCCTCATAAGAAAACTCCCTATTTTTACCACCTCTCCATAAGCAGGTTCCAACAACTTTAGGAACATAATGATTTTTATCAAGAATATCTTCTAAGAGAAATTTCCTGACATTTGCTTCCATCTGTTCAGGACTAAGCCTTCTAAACATAAGCTTTTCAGGCTTATTATCAATCTGAGTTTCTCTTTCTACAGTATCGAATGCAGGCATATATCAAAAGAATCACACCCTATTATTTAAGTGTTTTTGTTATTTTATGATAGTTACATTAATTTCTATTTAAATCAAGAATTCTTTACTCTCTCAGCAAAATCTCAACAACATTAGCAAACGCAGGCCTTGTAATAAAAATACCAATACTAACACCAATAATAGTTGTAAGCGCAAACCCTTTCAACAAGCCAGCACCAGCAAAAATAAGTGGCATCATAGCCACAACAGTAGTAAGATATGCAGCCGTAATAATAAAGAACGCTTTCTTAATCCTCTTCTTCCAATCAAATATCTGTACAGATCTCCCGCCAATAGTCTCATCAGCAATCACGATCTGATGGTCAACTCCAGTACCAATAGCAATAATAATACCAGCAATCGCCGGCAAATCAATATTCCATCCAATAATTGAAGCAACCCCTATAAGCAGAACAACCTCTGAAATTAGGCTAACAGTCATCGGCACAGTAATCTGAATCTTTCTATATCTCAAAGAAACCATTACTGCAACGCTTATCAAAATCAATAATCCCATAAAAAGTGCATTATTAACAAACTCTTCACCCAAGACAGGAGAAACATTATCAGTCTTAACAATATTAAGTTTCACAGGAAGCGAACCAGTAATCAACATCGTCTGCAGCTTCTTCATATTCTGTAATGCATTATACACTGCCTCCTGGTTAGTAGCTCCTCCTCCAGTCCCAGAAATCTGTATATCTGTCACAGCCCTTCCTTTCAAATCAGCGCCAATATTAAGCTGGTCAACCTCCTTATCATCAAGATAAAGATACAACTTCTCGCTAAGATACTCATCATTATTTTCAACAATAACCTCTAAATCCCTTGTAAGGCTTGCCTGCCTCTCAGCAGCTTCAGGGCTCAACGATATAGAAAATCTAAACCTGCACACATAACCTCCTCCTGCTGCAACTCCGCAGCCTCTGCCAGGGTCAATACCTGAACAATCAGCGCTTCTGCAAACATAAGTAATATCCTCTCCTCCTCTAAACACCGTATTATTTCCAACTTTTGCTTCAAACTTGCCCTGCTTTGCAATAAGCTCTTTAACCTCTTCCTCATTAGCTCCTGCAAGCTCAATAAGAATATATTGGTTGCCTGACAAATCATTTGAACTCCTAATCACAACATCGCTCAATCCATACACATTAAGCCTTTGGTTAAGGCTTGAAATAAGATCATCAGTATAAGTCTTTGAAACCTTCTCTTCAGGTTTAAGCAAAACTCTAACCCCTCCTTGTAAATCAAGCCCTTGCTTAATATTAGTCTTAGGAGGATTATACACTCTCAATCCAATATCTTCAACACCAAGAACATACACCTCTTTCTTTGGCTCTTCCACAATCCTTGTAACATTCTCTGTCTTATTAGTAGCCTCATCAAAAACCTCTTCAGTCACTATCCTCTTTATTGTCTCATTCAGCACAACTTCTTCAGTCTCAGCCCTCATTAATAGCTTATACAATCCTCTATTAGTCTTAACATGGACAGTCTGGTTAATCTCCAGCTTTTCTACAACACCATAATATTCTTCCACATTATTAATCACAACATTATTTATAGCCAATATTCTCTCCCTATTCATAGGCCTTGCATTAGGAGTCGGGCCTATAATCCCTGCAATAGAAGCTGACGAATTTGCAACAACATTCCTTATAGTAACACCCTTAACATTAAGATTAGGAGATATAGAAACAACAGCCAGAACTAAGCAAATTATTAAAATGATTATCCTGGGATTCGTAAAAATCTTCTTAATCTTCCTATTCATATTCTCCCTCAACATCATTGCCTGACTTTTCTTCATACGGTTTCTGCTTCCTTTCCACATAAAGCCTTAACAATCCTGCATTCTGTATCCATGTATTAATCAGGTCTATACCAAGGCCAATAAGCAAGATAATCATAATTTGCCTTATAACTTCAGATTGAGTAAAAATCAAAGCAGTCAATATAGCAACTATAGTTGTCCCGCTCATCATAAGCCCAGTTCTCATTGCTCCCTTAATCTTCTCAAACACAGTACCTTCAGTCACCTTAAGCACTCTTGTTGACAACAAAATATCAGTATCAACAGAATAACCAATCAGCATAAGGAACGCAGCAATACCAGCAGTTGACAGCTTAATCTCTAACAAATTCACAATAGCCAATGTTTCTATAATATCTGAGAACGCTGACAAAATAACAGCAATACTTGGCACAAAGCTCCTAAAATAAATAAACACCACAATACCCATAAACAGAAACGCAATTGAAATCGCAACAATAGTTTCCCTAAAAAAGCTCTCACCCAATGATGAGCCAATAATCTCAATAGAATAGTCATCCTTCTTTATGCTAAGCTCTCTCTCTACCTTTTCAAGGAAACTACTTAACTCATCCGTCTCCTCAGGATCAACATCAGCTTCTATAATAATCCCTGAACTCTGCCCAATCCTTGACAACTCTCTAATATTAATATCACGCCCAGGAAAACTGGACAAAAGGCTCGCGCGAAGCTCTTCTATGTTAACCCCTTTAACCATAGGGATAGTAATAGTAGTCCCTCCTTTCAATGAAATACCCTTCTCAATAAACTCACCAGTAGTAGAATACTTATAAAAAATAAGCACCAATGCTATGAAAAGCAGCACAAAAGGTATAATTAACAGCTTCTTATACTGCTTATCATAAACCTTCATGAAAAGCCATTCTTTTTTATCTTCCATACACTCTAGAAAACCGATTTTTTATTTAAATGTTTATGTTTCAAGCATATTAAGCCTTATCCACAAAGCTCAAGCGTAACAGTAACCAACCCTCCAGGAATAGGAATCGGCTGGTTCTTGCTCTCTTTAGATCCAGTGCACTTAATACCAAAAGGAGCTATATCTGGTAATGGGGCTCCTCCTTTCTGCACTTCAAAATAATAATCCGCGTCCAATCTTCCCCATGCTATAAGAGTATCATCAAAAATTGTTTGTATCACACTCCGGGAATAATCACATGAGTTATCCACTCCGCAGGTAATTTGTGGTGTAGAAGCGCAATCCTGAATCAGCTGCGTAACTGTAGCCCCTCCTGCGCAATCCGTGCTAGTCTTCAGCAATGTATTCAGCATATTAGCAGCCTTCACAGTCTTAGTATAAGCCTGCCTAGCTCCAGAAGTAGCAGGCTTTAACGCAGTAAACTTAACAGCAAACAAAAGCCCTAGACTAATAAGTATAACAACCAATGCCAAGCCCATAATTTCCATCTGCGATTTTTTAAACATCTTCATCCTAATTTTCCTCTTGGATAAAAAGTAAC
>Ga0187833_10003116_pt1 | contig 17108 bp, 15 predicted proteins | sample ETNtaG_37_FD_167968 | JGI IMG/M metagenome (GOLD analysis project Ga0187833, IMG submission 167968) | Marine microbial and viral communities from oxygen minimum zone, Eastern Pacific Ocean - ETNP2014_SV_400_PacBio MetaG (Illumina Assembly) | ecosystem: Environmental > Aquatic > Marine > Hypoxic...
AAGATTGCTTCCCCGTTGTTTTGCCCAGATAACCGTCAGAATGATACTGGTAAACAGTAATAGTACAGAGATTATTGCCGGCATAAGTGGAACCATTGCAGCATCTATGCCGACCGCTCGCTCCTGCAGGTAGTTACCAACTCCGGCGTAGCCAAGAACCCAAGTAAGAGCCCATACAGCCAGTGCTATCAAACCAATATTCTTAATCGCCTTTCTCCTCTCTATTCCTTTGCGGGTCAACTAGCGACACTCTAGCCTATCAAGGGACAATTACTCAATTGATTAAAGATTGATCATTTAAGTAAACTGTCGTCAGAATTCAGGACAGAGGAGAGCAGTGATGGGTCGACTGGATGGAAAAGTTGGGATCGTCCTTGGTGCCGCGACGAAGGACAATATCGGGCAAGTGATAGCCCGTCGCTTCACTCAGGAGGGGGCGAAGGTAATGGTAGCTGGCCGACACGAAGACGTACTTTCAACGCTGGCTGACGAGATCGATGGTGCCTATGCCATCTGCGACATCACGGTTGAGGAAGATATCGAGGCTCTCATGGCCGCTACGCTCGAGAGATTCGGGAAAGTTGATATAGGTGTGAACTGCACTGGCTGGGGGTTGCTCAAGCCCTTCCTGGATACGACCCGCGAAGAGCTGGAGGCGATGGTGGCCCTGCAGTACGTGGGTGTTTTTCAGTACCTGCAGGGGTTGGTTCGGGCCATGAAAGACGGTGGATCCATCATCCAGCTGTCCACTGAAACGGCGACCATCATGTTCGAGAGCCATGCAGCTTATATGGGAACCAAGGCAGGTATTGACCATGTTATCCGTACCGTAGCCAACGAGTTTGGCAGCCGTGGCATTAAGGCTAATTCGATCAGCCTGGGTGTCAACGACTCACCGATGGCAGCTGCTGTATTCCACATGCCGGTCATCATCGAACAGTTCCGCAAGGCGTATCCCCTGGGGCGGGTGGGGACATCTGATGATGTTGCAGCGGCAGCGGTCTGGCTCGCCAGTGACGAATCCTTCATGACCGGAGAGAACATGCATGTGACAGGTGGACTAAGGCTTCGCCGAAACCCGATGCTCGCCGAGATTGCCGCCGCCTGTGAAGAAGCCGGAATGGCGCCAGAGGAGAACCTGTTTCGAATGGGGTTGAGCGAGGAGCACGGCGCTTCATGAGATAAAGAAGGCCTGTGTTGTCGGGGGCTGGGTTTTGAAAACCAGTTGCTAGCCCGGATAATTGGCTAGTCTTCCAGGGTCAGGGCCTGGCTTGGACATTGCTGACAGGCAAACCGAACCTTCTGTTGCCACTCAAGCTTGATGTCAGAAGTGATGGTAAGTTTCTCTTCACCATCAAATGCAAACACTTCATCTATTGTTTCGACACAGACACCGTAGCCACAACAGATATTTCGGTCCACGGTAACTTTCAACTGCTCACCCCTCCTGGAAATCTCACTGTTACACGCAATCAAACTCGATGGCGAGCTGATTAGGGCCGCGAACAACGAACCAGTCATGGTATATGACGTCATCGTCAGGATTCTTGAGGCGGATATTTTTCATCCGTTTGAGGACCTCTTCGAAGGTGATCCTGGTTTCCAGTTTTGCAAGGGGCTGGCCTGGGCAGAAGTGCCGTCCTGCGCCAAATGAAATCCCCTGGTATGCATTCTCACGTTTTGGGTTGAAGATTTCCGGGTCTTCAAACTGATCTGGGTCGCGGTTTGCGGCGCCATAGAGCATCCAGATAATTGCACCAGCGGGAACCGGTGTACCATTTACTTCCGTATCACGGACCGTGTAGCGGAAGAGGCCTTGAACAGGTGCCTCGATTCGGAGCAGCTCTTCGACGAACGTCTCAAGTTCCTCTGGGTGTTCCCGCAAGCGCACTTGCAACTCAGGTTGCTCGGCGAGAAATTTCATACCATTGCCAATTAAGTCCGTGGTGGTCACTTGCCCGGCGCCGTACATGACCGCTGAGATGCCAACCAGATCTTCGATTTCCGGCAGGGTTCCATTTGCCTTGGTTGCGGTAGCTATCTCACTCAATACGTCATCTTGAGGATTCGCCCTTCTTTCTGTCAGGTACTGGTGAAACCGCTCGTCACTAACGCCCAGCGCGTTAGCACCAGGGTTAGGGCTGCCGGCAGACAGCATGCTGGTCGCCGAATCCCGCTGGTGTCGTTCAAGGAACGACCTTCGCAAGGCATCCTCATCGGCCCTGGGGAAGTCCATTACCTCGTTCATGACAAAGTAGGTATAAGGGCCGGCAAAACGGGCAATCCATTCCACTTCACTATCTTCGGCGAAAGACTCAATCAGTTCCTGTGCCAGCTCGCGTAAGCGAGGAGTAATGGCTTCCTTGCGCTCTACCGTAAAAAGCTTGTTGAGCAGGTTTCTGTACTCAGTGTGTTCCGGCGGATCCAATGTCAGCACCGGTATAAGGTCGCTCTGCACCCTCTTCCGCCAGGATTCAACCTTGGTTTCCAGGTCGGCGCTTCCAAATGGGCAACCACTTTCATCAGGCCGCTCTGGGATATGTCCTTTAGCGAACGGTCCGAGAGAGGCAACACAGGCGGAGAAATCCTGGTGACGGCGCTCTATCTCCAGGACATCCTGGTATCGAGTGGCCAGGTAGATGCCAGAGTTGCTTTCCTGGGTGATGGGCCCGATTGTCCTTGCCGCTTCGTAGAATTTATAAGGGTCCTTTACTACATCAGGGTCAGCCGCAAATAGATTCCGGGAATCCAGCAGTTGACGGGCGGCCTCAAGACTCAACTCTTCCTCTGTTGTTGCCATTTCTCATCCTTCTCGATATCGCAAACTATTGGCGTACCTAGTTTTTGTCCGGATTTGGATATCGAGCGGGTTATCCTGGGCGGCCCTCGGCCGGGCACCCCTCGGCCGGGCACCCCCTTCCTTCACATGCGAGTATTTTTAAAGGCTAACCGTTTACATGTTATTCAAATCTGGTTCTAAATACGCAATTTGTAGACAGGAACTAACTAGTCAGCAACCCAGCTACCATGAAATCCTGCGGGTACCCGCCTCGGCAGATGGATACGCGCAACCGGGTCCTTCTCCATGTTGCTGGCATCAACTATGATGAGTTCACTCTTGTTTTCAGCTTGATCGTAGACAAAGCTCAAGAGGTAGCCATCATCTTCCGCACTGGCACCTGCCCCGGGGACAAAAACCGGTTCACCGCCTGCACGACCATTTCCAAGTTCATGGGCAATGGACGTATCGGTTTTCATATCATATTTACGAAAGGCGTTGGCGGTTGGCCCACCGGACCCGAACTGTGCGGTGTAGCCATATCGGTAAGGAAGGCCAACACGACTGTCCGGGACTCGCGGGAACTCCACTGAATGGTCATCCAGTTGCCGCTCATTGACCTTACCTGTCACCTGGTTGATGGTCCATTGATAGAGTACGGGTGACACATCTGGGGCGCCCTGCTTCATTGAATGTTCAAGGCGGCAAACATCAATGACAATGCTGTCGCCGTTTTCATAGGCGTTTACGGGGTGATAGACATAACAAGGGTCAATGTCGTACCAAACCACATCCTTGTTGGAACCGTCGCGTGGCATGACGCCCAGGCGTGCTCCATAGTCGTCACTCCATTGTATAGGTAACCCCCCTGTCACATTCTCGAAGTTCCATACTAAAGGGAGATCCATAAAGATGACGTGATTCCTGGTGATATTGAAATCATGGACCATGGTGGCTCCCTTAACTTCAATTTCCTCAGACTGCACCAGTTCGCCCTGGGCGGATGCACGGTGATACGTCATATAGGGTGGTGTCATACCATAGTAGAAAAATAGAAGCTCACCAGTTTCGGGGCAAATTTTCGGGTGCGCCGTCATGCCGGTATTTAGTTTTCCATCATAGTTATAGGCGCCTACCGTCTCGAGGTCAGCAGAGAGCTCAAAGGGCCAATGACCTTCTTCAAGTGCCAGTATTTTCCCTGCATGGCCAATGACATGTGTGTTGGCAAGAGACTTAGACCTGTCATCCAGTGCCTCCATGGGGTCGGCACCTTCGTCTGCCAATAGTGGAGTCTGAACATAGCGATTGCGGTACCAGTTCGCGTTGCCATTTTCCAGTTCAACGCCATGGATCATACCGTTGCCGAGAAACCAGTGGGCAGTATCACCAGATTTTGGGTTTGAGCCGTTGCGCAAATACCGTCCATTGAGTTCTGGCGGTATGCTGCCGGTGACCTTGAGTTCAGTTTCCGTCACCTCATCATAGATAGGTGCAAAATTTCCAGTTAGCCAGAATGGCTTGTTCTCTTGTGGTTGTGCGCTCATGATTTGCTCCTGTGGGACTGAGTAGGCTTTTGCCTTCTTCTAATTGTATTGCGCCGAAGATTCCGGACAGGCAATTCGCCTGTCTGGAGGTATAGGTCGCAAGAGGTGGGTCAGGGTTAAAGTGTCAGATTATCAGCTGATATAGAAAACATCCACTAGCACGGGCGTTAGATTCTGGTGGCCCTCCAATTTGGAACAGTGTGAATAGTCGGAGACGAAGTTACCTATGGAGAAGCGGAAAATAACGGTTAAATCTGATAAGTAAGTTTACTAGTAACAGACTAGTCCTAATACCCACTCTTCTTAGAGGGTTTTTGAGCATCCAGGGTTATACCTCTTGCTTGTCATACTAACAGGTGTCCCCTGTAACGGTCCCCAACTCTACCTGGCCCAGAACTGAGCCTGCAACTTCAGGAGTGAGCTCCACAACCCGGGTTCTTTCGAACCAGAATTTCATATAACACCTAGTATCGAATCACGGTACAATTGTTAGCCTCGTGCTAATAGCTTGATGGTCTTGTCCTGGCGTATGGTTTTAAGCAGTAGGTCAGATTTCCGGAGATCAGTAAGAAAGTAGATCCATTTTCCCTCCGGCCCACAGGCGGACTTATTAGGGGAGAAATTGAATTGTTAAGATTAGGAAAGCTGCCCGATTATGGCTTGGTTATTGCCACACTGTTTGTAGGTGCTGATCATCTGTTGACGACCAACGAAATCACTAAGTGTTCAAAAATTCCCCTGGCAACGGTACGCAAATTGCTAAAAAGCCTGGTTGATGCTGGCTTACTTGTCTCTCATCGTGGCAGCACCGGAGGGTACCAACTAGCACAGGAAGCACAACGAATCAGTATTGCTGAGATCATAGAAGCAATTGATGGTCCGATAATTCTAACTGAATGTGCTGGATCCCATCGTGGCAACAATTGTGCTTTAGCCGGAAGCTGCCACCTCAACGAGAAATGGTGTGAACTGAATAGAGAGATAGTTGAGAAACTGCAGTCTATTTCTCTCGAGGAATTTGCCCGCTAACCTCTCAGGGGGTGCTAGGACATCAAGCAGGCTTTACCCAGGTATCCCTTCGCGCATCAAACTGATGCAACCGCGATTCTACACGGTGCTGTTTTTCATTACCCCATCTGATCTGGCCGGGAAATAGTAGAAATCTATAGCATACTATAATAGTATGCTATAGAGTGGCTCCGCCCAGGACCAACAACGAAATAGGGCGGTAAAACACTAGTGCACTGGGAACGCATATTTTTGCTAAACCTGCGAGCGAGGAGAGGATGAGTAAGTCTGGCGGTGATGGAACTAATAGTGGTCGAAGAATGTTCCTGAGCGGAACTACGAGCACCTTATTTGCCATGGGTGCAATGGGACTTGCAACCCCCTATGTCCAGTCCTGGAATCCTAGCACTCGTGCCAGGGCTGCTGGCGCTCCCATCGAGATTGATCTGAGCAAGATTCCTGAAGGCAGTTTGCATGTTGAAGAATGGCGCGGCAAACCCATTTATATCGTCAAGCGCACGAAAACAATGCTGGAATCGCTGGAAAAGGCGGCTGACAAATTGCGCGATCCGGACTCGGAAGATGAACAGCAACCCCATTATGCAAAGAATAAGAACCGCTCCCGGATTCCAGCGATACTTGTTGTGGAAGGAATCTGTACCCACCTTGGATGCACGCCGAAATACAGGGCCGGGCAGGCTGATGATGAATTCTGGGGATTTTTCTGTCCCTGTCATGGTTCAAGGTTTGACCTCGCTGGTCGGGTGTATAAGGGAGTCCCGGCACCAACAAACCTAAAAGTGCCACCTCACTATTATGCGGACGAAGGCACGCTCATTGTCGGGAACGAGGAGCGGGAGACAACCTAGTGAGCCTGAGAGAAGCAGCATCGAATCTAGTGGGCTGGGTTGACTATCGATTACCCATTGTCAAAACCTGGAAGACTCACATGAGCGAGTACTACGCACCAAAAAATTTCAATTTTTGGTACTTCTTCGGAGTTTTGGCGTTGGTTGTATTTGCAAATCAGGTACTTAGTGGTATCTGGCTAACAATGTTTTATGTTCCAACAGCGGAAGAAGCATTTAAGTCTATCGAGTACATAATGCGAGATGTTAGTTCGGGTTGGGCTATTCGTTACATGCATGAAGTCGGCGCATCCTTCTTCTTTATAGTCATCTACCTGCACATTTTCAGGGGGTTGCTTTACGGCTCTTACCAGAGGCCTCGTGAACTGATTTGGATTTTCGGCATGTTTATCTATTGCCTGATGATGGTAGAAGGTTTTCTCGGATACGTGCTTCCCTATGGAAATATGTCTTACTGGGGCGCCAAAGTCATTCTCAATCTGGTTGGGGCGATTCCCATTATTGGGGAAGGGTTACAAATCTGGGTGCAGGGTGATTTTGTCGTTGGCAGCGCTACACTCGGTAGATTCTTTGCGCTTCATGTGGCGCTAGTACCCCTTATACTGATTGTTGGCATATTTCTGCACATCGTTGCCCTCCACCAGGTAGGTTCCAACAACCCTGAAGGTATTGATATAAAGGCACATGTTGATGCCGATGGAAATCCTCTTGACGGCATTCCCTTTCATCCCTACTACACTATTAGCGATTTAACGCCTGTAGTCATCTTCCTGATTCTGTTTTTTGCATGCGTTTTCTATTTTCCGGGTGGCGGCGGGTACTTTATCGAACCACCCAACTATCTGCCTGCAGACAAACTCAGCACGCCTGAACATATTGCTCCCGTGTGGTACTTCACTCCATTTTACGCGATGTTGAGATCCGTCACTATCGACTCGTTCGGGCTGGATGCAAAAGTCTGGGGGTTAATAATTGTATCTGGCGCCATGCTGGTACTATTTTTCCTGCCCTGGTTAGATAGAAGTGCCGTACTTTCAATGCGCTATAAGGGATGGCCGAGCAAAATCATGCTGATGCTTTTTGCTGTCAGTTTTGTTTTCCTTGGAGTTCTTGGTGCAAAACCAGCTGATTGGGCGCCGGCCTGGGTCGCGCCTGCATTGACCACAATTTACTTCGCCTATTTCCTGGCGATGCCTGTCTATACGAAGCTGGAAAAAACAAAACCTGTTCCTGGCCGTATTGGGGCAAAAAGTGGATAGGGAAATTTTTGTTAAACTTTGGCTGGCAACCGCCGCGATATCGCTTTTTCCCCTCTGTTCAATCGCTAGTAGTAATTCGCAAGAGCTGTTGCAAAGTAATATCGATATCCATAACAAAGCATCTCTCAGACGTGGAGCCAGGCTCTATATGAATCATTGTGCTGCCTGCCATTCCGCAAAATTCATGCGATATGAGAGATTATCAAAAGATCTTGAAATACCACCAGAAATCGTAATGTCTGACCTGGTCAGGTTTGGAGCGACCAGGTTAAGTGATGCTATTCCGGCAGCGATAGATCCCAAAGTAGGTGAAAAGGCTTTTGGAATTGCACCTCCTGATCTGACGCTCGAAGCCAAATACAGGGGCACTGACTGGGTATATTCATACTTACTGGGGTTTTACAAAGACAGTAACGCTCCCACCGGGTACAACAATCACCTGATGGCAAATGTTGCTATGCCCTGGGTATTGGCGAGCCTTCAGGAAGCGACGAGTGAAGCTGAGTTCAAAGATCAAATGCGAGATCTTACAAATTTTATGGCCTATATGTCAGAACCCATCAGGCCCTTCAGGGAAAACTTTGGCAAGTATGTGCTCGGTTTTCTAATGGTCTTGCTGGTATCAGTCCGGCTGCTAAAGAACGAATATTGGAGAAGTTTGAATGAATAGTGAATTGAACACACATGTGCCAGACATTCAGTTATTTGATCTGGAAACCATGAAAAATCCTTACCCCACATACAAAAAGCTTCGTGATGATGCGCCGGTATTCTACGAGCCTGCAATGAACATGCATGTGGTAACCCGTTATGAACTGCTCAGGGAGGTAATGAAGGACACGGAAACCTATTCAAGCAAATTTGACGACTTCATGGCGAACGTTCAGCAGGTCGCTTTTCAGGGCTTGAGTGAAGGGAATCAAAATGAACTGAAGAGCATCCATCAGGAGATGATCTCTATCCCGCCGACTATGCTCACACTAGATCGACCGGAGCATACGCAATATCGTTCACTGGTTGCGAAACTGTTTACCGCTGGTCAGGTTGCTAAATCACAGGCCAATGTTCAGTCTGTTATTGACGAGATGATTGCGGCCTTTGACGATACAACAACGATCGATTTTATGGACTGTTTTGCATTCCCTGTTCCACTACGCATTATTGGTGACCGACTGGGTATACCGCCCGAGAAAAGAACCTTTTTCAACGAAGCCGCAACTGCGGCGGCAGCCACACTTAAACTCAATCCGGTTAGTCCGAATGAGTTGATTCATCGTGCCCAGCTCGGGCTTGAACTGCAGCAGCTTCTCGTCGGTCTGATTGAAGCTCGACGCAACGAGCCAAGGGAAGACATGATCACGATACTGGCAACCAGCAAACTGGAGCAGGAAAATCGTTTCCTCACACACGGAGAGGCCATAGGCATTCTCAATCAATTCCTTGTAGCGGGTCACGAGACCACCACAAGTTCGTTTGGTTGGGGTATGTCGTTGCTCTGCCAGAATCCTGGTATCCAGGATGAGATTCGTGGCGATGTAAAAATGATTAAAACCTTCGTGGAAGAAGCCCTCAGGCTGGAAGCACCTGTTCAGGGGTTACCACGACTCGTAACCCGTGGCACCCAATTAGGTGGCTATGATCTAAAAGCTGGTGACTTGATTATGGCCCGGTTCGGAGCGGCAAATCGAGATGAGCGCCAGTTTGAGGGTCCAGATGGAATCAATTTACAGCGGCCGAAACCAGGTTTACAAATGGCTTTTGGTTCGGGTGTCCATCATTGTATCGGTGCGCCGCTTGCCCGGCAGGAACTGAACCTCGGCTGGTTCAGTCTGCTGGAATCGATAAAAAATATCCGATTGGATGAGTCTTTCCCGGCGCCTGAAGCAGAACCAAGCTTCATACTTCGGAATTTACCCATGCTCAATATACAATTTGATAGATGGACGCCAACTAACGATAACAAAGAGGGTGACCTTGTTGATACGCACGAAGGTGCAGCAAGTATTGCCTAATATTTTTTCCAATAACAGCTAAAGGAGACTTTTATGACAGCCCATGATCACGAAATAGTTTCGATTTATGGATTCTCGGAAAAACAGATTGATGCATTAATGACGCATACGAGTGAATGCACGCTGATGTGGGGCACCAAAGATGGTTGGCCCGTTGGTGTAATTCACGCCTATGTATGGCACGAAGGGAAAGTGTGGCTAACTTTTTCATCACATCGGCATCGTGCGGCGGCAATTCGGCGTGATAACCGGGTTTCTGTGTGTGTCAGCAGCACTGCAAAAAATTCAAATGACAGTCCTAGTGGGTCTGCAACCATGAAAGGCCGAGGCTTCTTTCATGATGACGACGAAACCAAAAAGTGGTTCTATCGTGCCCTGGCCAATAAAGTTAGTCCGACTGACCAGGCCGGAGAAGACGCCTTTTATTCATTGTTGGATTCGCCACTTCGAACAATTTTGGAGATCGTGCCTGAAAAGTGGATTACCTTTGATAGCGAAAAATCGGCACGCGACATGGCCGGTGCATTACCGGAAGAGGAAAAGACAGAACGCAAAAGTGCCGATGCTGTTCGTATGAACAAAGAAAGAGAGAAACGAGGTCTTTCTGCACGTTAGAGGTGTTAATCAGGAAGGGTTAGCCAGCCTATTCTGACCATCTCACATCACTTTCTTTCACATCGGTTTCCAGCTCCCGGGCATAGCGGTGCCCGGCATAAATCGCAGCGGCAATAATAGCCGGGGCATCGCAATCGCCAATCTTGGTTATCGTGGGAGCTGAGCTGGTCCCCGAGGTGTCAGCGTCTATCGACCCAGCGATATCATGATAGAGGCTGTCATTGGGGGTTCTTGCAGTGACCAGCAGGACTGAATCTACCGCAACAGTCTGGGTGCGTTCAGCATAGACACAGCTCAGATGGGCGTTGGCACCGTCGAATTGCTCTAGACCATGAGCCGTGATTATCTGTACTCCCAGCTGGAGAAGACGTTGTTGAGCCTGGTATTGTTCGTCGATCATCGCACCCCATGCAGCTACCAGGTTTTCCGATGTGACAAAACACACTTCGACACCTTGTGTCACCAGTGCTTCGGCCAGGACGCTACCAAGGTAGTAGTGGTCATCGTCAAAGATCAGCACCTTGCCTTGTGGCAGGCGGCCCTTGAAAATGTCGTTGGGAGTGAAAATCTGCTCTACAGGCCCCAGATCAAGACACGGCTTGCTGTGGTAACGACCAAAGCCGTCATTACGCCATGTGGACCCGGTCGCAACGACAATGTGTTCAGCACCGATGTCCAGGGCTTCCTCCGCGTTCAGGCTATTGTCAGGGAAAATATCCACGTTTGGCATGGTCCGGATCTGATGCACTCGATAATCTCGCACCCGTCCCCATTCAGCCAGCCCTGGCAATTTACATTCCTGGGTGACGCGCCCGCCGAGTTCTGTTGAAGCTTCAGCCAACATGACCTTGTATCCACGCTGGCCGAGCGCGCGAGTTGCCTCAAGACCCGCTGGACCTGCACCAACTACCAGAACGGTGGCATCACTGCTTTTGGAGTGGATACGTTCAGGATGCCACCCCCTGCGCCACTCTTCACCCATACTTGGGTTCTGGGTACAGCGTATCGGCACGCCAAGGCTATCGCCGGAGTAACAGATGTTGCAGCCAATACATTCTCGAATGTCCTCCGGGCGCCCTTCTTCAATTTTGCGCGGCAGGAACGGGTCAGCAATCGAAGGGCGGGCGGCACCCACAAAATCCAGGGTACCTTTCTGTACCAGGGAAACCATGGTATCTGGAGAGGTGAACCGGCCCACGGATACAACAGGCTTGCTGGTGATGGATTTGACATAGTGAATGGATTCTTCCAGGAGCCCTTCCTTGAAGAATCGTGAGAGGCTCATTTCACGAGCGTAATTATGTACATTTACATCCCAGAGATCGGGTAGATCAGCCAGCATTTCGAACATTTCCCTGCGGTCTTCAGATATAGGATGCTCGACGGTGCCAGTGCCGTCATCGATTGCCATGCGCACTGCAACTGCACAAGTATCACCGATCGCCTCTTTCGTTTCTTCAATCAGTTCGCGAACCAGGCGAACACGATTTTCAAGCGAGCCACCGTATTCATCAGTTCGGTGGTTATGCAGGGGGGAGAGAAACTGGGATAGGAGATAACTGTGTGTGGCATAAATGTAGACTATGTCAAAACCCGCATCCCTGGCACGCAATGCCGCTGCTCTATGCCACTTCCGCAGGTTCCGGATATCCTTTTTGTCCATTGCACGGGTCTGGTAAGGATTTCCGGAAAGGTCCGGCATGCTGCTGACACCCAGAGGCACCTCTCGAGTCAGCAGATTTGAGCTGCTGGCGCCACCGGCCCATAGCTCCACGCCCGCGAGGGCACCAAATTCATGCACCTTCTCTGTCATCAGGGCATTGGCTTTGATGTGGTCCTGATTCCATAAAGCGGCGTAGGGATGCGGCAGGTCGTCAGCACTTGGATGAATAGAACAGTACTCTGTACAGATTACACCCCATCCGCCTTCGGCCTTGATGCCGCGCATTGCTGCCAGCATTTTAGGGCGCAGAAATCCCATTCCGTTACAGTGCGGCACCTGGTAGAACCTGTTTGGTGCCTGCACGGGCCCAATCTGTACAGGTTCGAATAAGATGTCATAGCGCGGGTCACGAGTCATCGCGGATGCTTCTCCTGAGTACAATAAAAGAATATGACGAGTGTAGTGATCATGATGAGAATCGCTCATCCCGGCATTTGCTATCAACACGCCCTATAGGGAAGGTGGGGGCTGGACAGCAGGCGGCGGTACTTCCACGGGAGGAACCTGGTCTATTCAGCCCTATGGGGGCGGTGGTTTTGAGGTTAACATTCATTCATCTTGGCCGCAGGATTGGCGCGAATGGGGGACTGATGATGACGAGGTCGAAAAGGTGTGAGCTAAATACAAAGGAAATAGCGAGGCTCCTTGCTCGTGTGAAACTCAGAGGAGACAGCTGATGGCCGCTTCGCTACCCACCCAGGCCCGTGTCGTCATAGTTGGCGGGGGCATCATCGGTTGCTCTATTGCTTATCACCTGACAAAGATGGGCTGGCAGGACGTGGTTCTGCTTGAGCGAAAGAAGCTCACTTCCGGTACCACCTGGCATGCGGCAGGGCTGGTAGGCCAGCTACGGCCAAGCCAGAATATGACCAAACTGGCCAAATACACGGCTGAACTATATACCCACATAGAAGAAGAAACAGGCCAGGCCACGGGGTTTAAACAAAACGGCTCTGTCACTATCGCGACGAACCGGGAACGGTTTGAAGAATTGAAACGGAATGCATCAATGGCCCAGGTTTTCGGGCTTGATGTCGACGTGATATCAACGGCTGAAGTCGGAGAACTTTATCCGCTAATCAACACGGATGATGTAATCGGTGGTACCTGGATTGCCTCAGACGGACAGATCAATCCCATTGACGTGACCCAGGCGCTCACCCGTGGGGCGAGAAATGGTGGCGCGCGTGTCTTTGAAGACGTCAAGGTAACCCGCATTATCCATGATGGTGCTCGGGCGACGGGGGTTCAGACTGAAGAGGGGGCCATCGTTGCCGATCAGGTTGTACTTTGTGCAGGCATGTGGTCGCGCGAACTGGCCCTGGATGTAGGTGTGGTTGTACCTCAGCATGCCTGCGAACATTTCTACCTGATCACCGAACCCTTCGCCGGGGTGGAGCCGAACCTGCCGGTTTTTAGAGATTATGATGCCTGCGCCTATTACAAAGAAGATACAGGCAAGATCCTGCTGGGTGCCTTTGAGCCGATAGCCAAACCATGGGGTGGTGACGGTATCCCGGAGGACTTCTGCTTCGATGAACTGGATGGGAGCTTTGATCATTTCGAGCCAGTGCTTGAGAAGGCAATAAAGAGAATGCCAGCACTTGAAAATGCAGGTATACAGAAATTCTTTTGCGGCCCGGAGAGCTTCACGCCGGATGATCGCTATCATCTTGGAGAGTCTGCGGAACTGGATAATTTATTTGTCGCTTCCGGCTTTAACTCCATTGGTATTCAGTCAGCCGGTGGGGTTGGTAAAGTGCTCAGTGAGTGGATGCGTGACGGTCATCCGCCTGCTGATCTCTGGGAAGTGGATACGCGTCGTAATATCGCCTTCCAGAATAACCGCCGCTACCTGCAAGACCGGGTAACTGAGGGCCTGGGGCTACTGTATGCCATGCACTGGCCCTATCGACAGTTTGCGACCTCAAGAGGCGTCAGACAATCACCCTTCCATGACAGACTTGCAGCACAAAATGCCTGCTTCGGCGAGGTTGTTGGCTGGGAGCGACCCAACTGGTATGCCCCCAAGGGTGAAAGCCCCGAGTATCAGTATTCCTGGTTCAGGCAGAACTGGTTTGAGCATTCTGCTGCTGAGCACCGTGCGATTCGCGACAATGTTGGCATGTTAGATCAGACATCGTTTGCTAAATTTCTGGTCCAGGGCAAGGATGCGGCAAAGTTACTGGGTCAACTTTGTGCCAATGACCTGGACGTTGATATTGGTCGCCTTGTTTATACCCAATGGCTCAATGACCATGGTGGTATCGAATCAGATCTGACGGCAGGCCGAATTGCCGAAGATCAGTTTATGGTCATTACTTCTGCGACTTCTCAAACCCGTGATTTTCATTGGATTCGTCGCCACATTGATGGGCAAGCAGTAACCTTGAGCGATGTGACATCCGCATCCGCCGTACTCGGCGTGATGGGTCCCAATTCACGCAGCCTAATTAATAAGGTAAGTACCGCGGATTTAGGCAATGACGCTTTCCCATTTGGTCATTTTCAGGAAATCGAAATCGGCTACGCGATGGTACGTGCCATGCGTGTAACCTATGTGGGAGAACTTGGGTGGGAGCTGCATATCCCTACGGAGTTTGCATTGCACGTGTACGACACCCTGATGGAGGCCGGAAAGGAAGATGGGCTCAAACTGGTGGGCATGCATGCGATGAATTCCCTGCGAATCGAAAAAGCCTATCGTCACTGGGGTCACGACATTACTGATGAAGATACACCACTTGAGGCTGGATTGGGTTTCGCTGTGGCCTTCGACAAGGCGGGTGGATTTATTGGTCGTGATGCTTTGCTACGGCAACGCGAGGCTGGTGTCAAAAAAAGACTGGTACAGTTCCTGCTCAATAATCCAGAGCCCCTGCTCTATCACAATGAACCCATCTGGAGAGACAATCAGATTGTTGGCTACATTGCTTCAGGGATGTATGGGCATACGCTGGGTGCAGCTGTTGGCCTTGGCTACGTGAATCACGAAGATGGGGTTAATGCAGGTTTTGTTAAATCAGGCCAGTACGAAATCGAAGTTGCCGGGGTTCGTGTCCCTGCTACTGCTTCACTTCGCCCCATGTATGACCCGAGCAACAGTCGGATCCGGGCTTAGCTACCAGACAAGGCTGCGGTTCATGTTGGGGGCGCGTTCAATTCTTGCATCCTTTCTTCTTCCCATTCTGCCAAATTCAATTCAATTGCCCAGAATCCGACAATCCACAACATGGCATCCCAGGCATAGATTGGATAGCCGGTCGCGGCCCAGATTCCAGCATTAACAAACAGCAGACCGTAGAAAATTGTCTTGATGCTACGAACCCATGAAAGAGTACGGGAGCCAAATTTGTCCGCACTCTGCAAAGCGACCTCCAGTTCTATCAAGAGGGCGACAAGGATCCAGACGAAGGCGTTAGAAATATCGACCCAGCCCATATTCTGCACATGTGGCAGCGCGCTCTTTCCGATCAGGGAGACGTTCTCGCCGATCTGGAAAAACTCATTGTCAGGACTCAGACTGTCGCAGTTGCTTGGCGTGATATCTTCAAAGTCTACGATATTCATTTGCAGGTAGCGCCCATCGGCTGCCACATCGCAAAGGCTAGTGACCTCAGGTATCGGTGTAATGTCAAAATTCTCGAGTGCACCGGCCGTAAATCCATAGGCGGCGTAGCAAATCAATACATAACAGACACCACGAAAAAGCTGGACTATTGTGCCTGACCAGCCCTCAAGCGTCTCATCCGACAGTATGTAGGTTTCGAGCTCCAGGAGAATGACCAGTCCTACCCATGCAGCCATATCAATCGTGTCTGCAAAGGTCTCAAGGATTGAATCGAGGGGAGCGTCGCTGGAAAGTGAAGCCTGATACATCTGCGAGTCGTCGAAGACATAGACGCCAAAGTTAACAAGTAGGGCCGAATATACAGACCACTTAACAAATTGAGCGACCCTAGGGCGTCGCAGGAGCGGCAAAAGCAGGGTTTCCAGCGAATATGGATGATGGGTTGTAATCGGTTTATTTGGTACGGACATAAACTGGTTTTTATGAATAGTACGGGCTGAAAAGGATCAAGATGAATAGATCACCTTTTCATTGAAGGGTCAATATTGGCGTGAAGGGGAGGAATAACTAGAGGTCACAATAAGTCACAGTTATTTGTCGATTGTCAGTTTGCCCCTCTGATTCTGGGGGCTAAGGGTCCGGCTTACTCCGCCATTTCTAACAATTCTACCCAGTTCCCATCGGGATCTTCGATCACAGTAAAGGTCACGCCCTCCCTGATCTCTTGCGGTTCCATGGCAATATTGTATCCAGCGTCACGACATTCCTGCACCGATTCCTGCAGGTTGTCGACGGTGATAGTCCAGTATCGATAGCCAGCAGCACCGGCAATGCCGCCTGGCACGGCTGGTTGTTCAGGTGGCTGCCCATTCACTACAAGTTTGACCACCGTTGTACCGCACAGAAGCCGAATCATTTGACCACCACCGGGTATTTCCATATCCCCGCCAGGCTTAAGCCCCAGTGTATCGCGATAGAAGCGAAGCATGGGTTCGGGGTTAGTTGTGATGATCCCGAGGTCGATAGAATCTTTTATAATGTTGATACTCATGATGACTCCCGTTGGAGTGTTTTTGGACCCGTGGTGCTGTGTCCCATTAGTGGTCAAAGCGTCGAGTTCTGATCCATTTACTTAAGTGACGGCTGGGAATATAACAGATATTCTTTGCTATCGGAGGTATGCGCTGGGTCTGCCAGCTCATAAACTGCCATCAGGATCACATGCCGGTAACCATCAACTCAAGGAGATCACTCATCAAACAAGTTAGCAAATTCGCGGTCGGCCTTATAGTTATCGCCTGTACCGCTTGTGGCGGTTCGCTGGACAGCCTTGAAGGCCCAAAGTCGGGCAAGGTCTCCGGGCTGGTGTGCAACGACCTGCAACTGTTGCTGGCTGCAGCAGAGCCTGCCGTACAGTACGCCCTTATCGAGCAGGGGAAATGCATCAAGATTCGAAGCTATGCAGCCAAACAGGTAGATATCGTCAGAACAGTGATGATGCCCGGTGATCAGAAGTACTCTCAGTTTGAGCTGAAAGAAGGGGCTGGTCAGCAGAAAATGTGGATCCCGACCGCGCGTATCAAACAAACGGGTAAGAGGAAAAAGTAGTCACAACGGAGTATAAGGTACTAGCCAAAGCGAATATTGATCTGTGTCAACGGGTAGAACATGGATTAAGGCTAACCTGTCACAATAGTAGTATAAGACCTCCCCATGAACCCGTCACGA
>Ga0187833_10003120_pt1 | contig 17096 bp, 14 predicted proteins | sample ETNtaG_37_FD_167968 | JGI IMG/M metagenome (GOLD analysis project Ga0187833, IMG submission 167968) | Marine microbial and viral communities from oxygen minimum zone, Eastern Pacific Ocean - ETNP2014_SV_400_PacBio MetaG (Illumina Assembly) | ecosystem: Environmental > Aquatic > Marine > Hypoxic...
ATAAGGTTCCCCTTTCATTTTCTCATAATTCTCTATCCCGAATAGGAACGCCTTGGCCACATCACGTACGTGGATATAGTTGCGCCTGAAATGCTCTTCGAAGATCACGATCGCTTTGTCCTTCACTGCCCGGAAGACAAAATCGTTCACCAAAAGGTCCATCCGCATCCGGGGGCTCATTCCGAATACCGTGGCAAGCCGGAATGTGACAGCGTTGCCCCTGTCGAGGAAGGCTTTCTCAATTTTCACCTTGGTCCTGCCGTATTCGGATATGGGTCGCAAGGGAGTCTCTTCCGTACAATAAGCGTCCTTTTCACCAATCCCGTAGCCGCTGTTGGTTGTGGGGAAAAGAACTTTTTGTTCAGCAGATACATTTTTTACAATGTTCATGTGGGAATCATAGTTCACCAGCCTGGTCAGCGAAGGGTTGCGCCTGCAGGCCGGTGCGCCAACGATAGCCGCCAAGGGGATGACAATGTCAAATTCGGATAGAATACCGTTCACTAAATCGTGGTCGCAAATATCAGCTTGGATGAATTCAAAGTTTTTATCCACACAACAATCCAAGAGTGATGGTTGATTGAAGATAAGGCTATCGAGAACAGTTACTTGGAATCCTTGTTTCAAAAGTATCGGAACCAGGGTTGAACCGATATACCCTGCGCCACCGGTAACAAGTATTTTATTCAAGGCCTATTTCCATTAGGTGAAAAAGGATTTATTAGCCACATCCATTACAGGCGAAAAGTCTACTACACCTGTCTCTTCTAACATTCTTACAATTGAACTATAGACTTTTTCTTTTACATCCTGAGGTTCATAATCATTCTTGCCATTCATCCAGTCATCAATTGACTTGATATTCATCTCAGGATGGATTTCACTGGTGCAACGATCATTCCAATGTCTTTGGACAGTTTTTGGCAGAGACAATTCATCCAAATCAAAAAGGTTATACAGATAGAAACTTTGTATACCCATAGAGGCGGCGGCCTGAACAGAAGTGGAAAAAACTGAATAAACTGTTCGCAATGATGAATCATTTATAAAAATAGCTTCGCTACTAGCATAAGATTCAATCTCAAAACCAACTAAATCCATCTTTCTCAGATCATTTTCGTTCTGACTGGGATGAGATTTATATACAAGTCTCTGCCCTGGGTGCTTTTTTTTTATTAGTTTTATGATCGTGTTTAACCTTTTAAAAAATATTGTTTCAGACTCTCTGGGCAAACCTTGGAGAAAATGGTATTTCCCTCCCACGAACAAAACGGTGTCATATTGTGATTGGTTTGATGGTTTATTCACGAATGGTAGAGGTAAATATATTTGATCAGACTGCAATGTTTTAAAACGTAAAGGAAACACAGGCCAGAACACAAAGTCCGCCGGTTTATCTCTAAGTACAAAATGTCGGTGGTTAGTTACAATAGAATCTGGCGTTTTAATCCAGTGTACATCTAAATATGCTGTACCAAAAAAATGCATGTGAATATTCAGATAAACTGACTGACTTCTATTTATGAACCAATCGGACTTGAAAAGATTATTATCATATGGCGAATCTGCACTAAGAAAAAATACACTCTTAACCTTTGGGGCCGATTTAATTCTCTTAAGAAACAACCATTGGGTGATGTTATGAGCACCGTGAACAAATGCAACTGAATTAGGCACAAAATTAATTTTCTGGAGATGCTCATAAGTTCTACGAGCATCAGGGAAAGTCTTAGAAATGGCTGAGTAGATATTGCGTGCTGTTAATCCTTTTCTCCAGTTACCGTATGAATAAAATGAAGCGGCTCCAATATGATGAACTCGGTCATAAACTTCAATTAATGAGGAGATATCATAACTTTCAATCCTTTTGTCAAGGGAGCATATCAACTCAAGCCGCGCTCCAGGCTTCAGATTACGTATTAAAGTTGCTAGTCCGTACATGACAGCAAGATCAATGGAAAGATCCGCAAAAAAATAAAATGTATTTTTCGACACTATTGATGTATTGGCTTACTTTCTGATATCAATTATGCTTACTCAATCCCATTGCTTGCATTCTTATTGCAGCTTTCATTAAGTCGGATTCAAAATGAACATTTGTACAATTATCAATTATATGATCTCGTTTCTTAAATTTGTTTTCTAGAATTCCTTTGGTATTCAGAATAGCATGGGCACCATTTTTTTGTCCATGTGCATCTTTTGAATACAAATAATCAAGACCATCATGTTCATATATTTCAAGGGCTTCATCCAAGGAGATATTTCTATCGGGATGATCCACTTGAACACCAACCACCGTTTCAACATTCTTGGGCAACAGTATATTCAGTGCATGCCTGTAAACATCAAGTAGGGGTGTTTCGCCACCCAAGCTAGGAGGTCTAATGATAACTTCCACCTCTTGGCACTCCGTAAAATTAGCTATGGCTTTGTCATCGGTGGAAACGTAAATCTTTGATAGTCTGTTGGATTGTTTGGCGTAATTAATCGCGTGCTCAAGCATGGGCCTGCCCAGTAATGGGCGCATGTTCTTGTCTGGCAGCCTATTTGAGTCTTTTTTTGCAGGAATGATTGCTATGATCATATATACCTTCAGTATTCTAAGCGGATTTAATTGCTGTAATACTTTTCGCTGATGTAGTCAGCCAATTTCTTAGCCATAAAGATTCTCGCTCCTACAATGGATTCGATGGTAGCTCCAGCTATATGAGGTGTGATTACCAAATTGTCATGCGTCCTTGCATATTTGATCAAAGGATGGTCGTAAATGTTCTCATCCCACTCCCCATGAATCACATCAAGCCCTGCTCCTCCAACACGACCAGATTTAAGATTCTTTAATAGCGCCTTTTCGTCTATGATTGCCCCGCGACTTGTGTTAATGATAACTACTCCAGGTTTCATTTGGTCAATTAGTTCGGCTGACATATATCCTCGATTTTTTTCGGTAAGATGAATATGAATAGTTATTACATCAGATCGTTGAAGTAACTCAGCAAGATCTACCTGTGTTACGTCCGAGATCGCTTTCTCTTCATGATCACATCCTAAAACATTCATACCAAATCCATTTCCATATCTCGACATCATCGTTCCCAAACGCCCCAATCCGATAATACCCAAAGTTTTACCATACAGTTGATAACCTTTAAAGCGTTCCCTTGCCCAATTACCATGCTTAGCACAATCAAATGCCGCCGGCAGTTTTCTAACACAACTTAGCAGCAATGCCCACGCCAGTTCGGCAGTTGCTGTAAACCCCTGCAGCAATTCCAATTCATTTGCGAGATGCAATACATCAACTCCCCTCTTCTTTGCTTCATTTACGTTAATATGATCAGTTCCTGTGCCAGGTGAGGCAATCACTTTCAAGTTTTTCGCGTTGTCAAAAACCTCCTTATTCATTACCACAAAACCTGAGGCAAAGTAGGCGTCAAAATTTGCTATATTATCTAAAAGAGTTCCCTGCTTGGCTGGAAAATATGTGACATCAGCAACCTTTTCCAGCTCCTTAAGAGCATCTTTCTTCAGGGAAAGATCTACGTTACAAAATACTTTCCAGCAACTCATAATATATCAACACAAGTCTTTAAGTGTGATAATATTACCTTTCCAAATATTAGTTTTTAACACTTTGCCAAATAATATTTTTTCTTCCCCTGGCCTCATCCCAATACCTGGTCTGACCCAACTAATATCATTTGGAGAAATTTCATGACCAGCTTCTAAATAATGCTTCGCAACAATGGACCTTCGGATATTTATTTTATTTTTTAACTCTGAATCGTTTGGTATTTTTATCGCTTCTCCTAACATTTTTTCAACACTATGGATTCCATCCACCATTTCCTTAAAGTCGGTTGGATCAGCTGAAAATTGATGATCGTGAAAGTCTGAATAATTATTATCAATGGTAAAATGTTTTTCGATGATTCGGGCTCCCATTGCGACAGAAAGAACCGAAGCTTCAATTCCTAATGTGTGATCTGAATAACCAACAGTATCCGATACTGTCCTTAATTCCCTAATTGCCAATAGATTAGCACTTTCAAGTGGGGTCGGATAAGATGATAAACAGTGTAAAAGTGCTAGATCTTGATTAATTCGGTTTTCTTTCCAAATTTTTCGGATGAACAAAGCAGAATTTTTTATTTCATTAAAATCCATTAAACCGGTAGACATAATAATGGGTTTACCTGTGTTAGCAATTACTTCAATTAAAGGAAAAAAATCGTTGTCCCCTGATGCAATTTTAAATGCTGGCACAAGGTCATTTAAAAATAGAGCACTGTCTATGTCAAAGGGTGTTGAAAGAAAAATAATCTCTTCTTTTTTGGCTACTTCAGCTAACATTCCAAATTCATCATAAGATAGCTGAAAACGTTTTAACTGTTTTATGCGCTCGGTCTGCTGCACTGAAACCAATCTTTCAGGAACAATAGTCTGAAACTTCACCGCACCAGCGCCGGATGCTGCTGCTAGACCAATCATTTCTTCAGCCAAGGCGTAGCTACCCTCGTGATTATTTCCGATTTCAGCAATAATCAATATTTTTTGATCAAGGTTGAAGTTGCTTATTTTCATTTAACAAATAATATTTTTCCCCAATGAAATTGAATAATTGAAACTATAATTTTAAAGCCTAGATTGTTAATATTGTATTTACAGCTTTTTATAGGGGTAAAACCGCGCTTTTGAGTAAAGTAAAAAATTCATAATTTCGATTTCAACTTCAGTTCTTCTTTTTGTATATCTTTTAGCTGCAATATCAAAAATTGTCAATTTATTGGAATTCTTTGTTGCTATATTTTTTTTTGTAAATATTATCTTTGAATAATCACCTTTTATAGATTTATCGTCAGTTTTTTGAAGAAAAATGATTTCATAAATTTGATTACCTCTTTTAATACGCCATCCGTTCTCTAACTTATCTGAATACTTTTTGTAATATGTATCTACAAATTCATTCATAAATTCCTTCATCATCTTATACTTTTTGGCTATTGTTAGTTCTTTATACATTGGTGTCTTCATATTGATATCTTTCGCTGGATTACCTCCAACGCAACTGTTTGGTGATACATTTTTCGTTATAATTGACCCTGTAAAAATGACAGACCTTTTTCCGATAGTTACTCCTGGGTAAACCACGTTGTATGAACCAAGTAGCCACGCATCTTCTTCAATAATAACTGGAGCCTTTTTAAATAAATTACAACCATCCAATAATTCCCCGTGGCTTCCATGAGTCCAAATACTATTATATGTTCCTATTCCCACCCCATTTCCGATCGTTAACATCTCAGTAGCATTTAATATACAGTTTTGACCTATCCAAACATTAGAGCCTATAATACAGGGATTATATCCATTGGCAAGAAGATGATTATTCAATTTGACATAGTCCCCTATTTTAAGAACTGGTAAAACTATATTGCTGTCATGCCCGATCATACTATTATCACCAATAAAAAGCTCACCGTTTCCTCCTGAAGAAATAATTTTACAATTTTTTTCAATTTTAGAATGAAAGCCTATATATATATTGTTTACACAAATATTAGTGTTATCCCCAATGATGACACCATTTCCGATGAAGATATTCTTTCCTCTTATTATGGTATTCTTTCCAATTTTAACATTCTCCCCAAACTTCACCTTTTCACCTTCAATTACGCTATTTTCTCCTGATATTATTTTCTTACTCATTTGAAACCTTCCAATTTCATATTGTTAATTCTTATAATAATCTTAACTATCTACCTGAATTCAAGTCGTAAGTGCACCATTTCATATTTCTCAGAAAAATACGGCTTTAATGTTCCCTCACTGGCCAATCTTAAGGAACCATAGATACTGCATCACCAGTCAGAAACAATTTGTTCTCATCACAGAGCTTGCGAATATTTTGTAATGATTATGGAACGCGACCAAACATATGAACATATATACTCAGCTATCATCTCAGATATATTCTATTTCCACTTTAGAACCCGATTTAAGCGATTCATCTACGGCCAAGCCGACACACATTGCATCGAAGACCTCTCGCGTAAGATGATCTGTATCTTGGTCTGTCACTATGGCATTAACGAAATCGGGGATCAGGTCGCCTTTACTTCCAGGCAAAGATGGTAAGTCCAAAAAACGAGGTTCACTATCAGGCTTTCGCGTTTCATGGATACGAGATCCACAATCATCCAGAATGAATGTTTTATCAGTTCCAAAAAGTCGGAGAACATGTTGGTGCGTATGAACACAAGCCAGATTGCTAGATACTCGCGCTATTAAACCTGAATCAAATTCAATAGTTGATACCACAAAGTCCTCTACCCCAAGGTCATAACTTTTCGTTGCAATATTGTTACCAGATGCAAACAAACTATGAGGTCTTTCTTCCGTAAACCAGAGCAATAAGTCAATCAAATGGATACCGCCACCAAGCATTGGGGAATAGTCTTTTCTTTGCCCTCTCCACCCATCAATAATCTTATGTAGTCTTCCATAAAGATAGTCTCCATCTGCGGCAAACAATTCACCAAATTCACCTTTCTGTATGGCCTCTCTGAGCCAGCGGTAGATAGGAGCTGTCCGTAGAATAAGGTTCGAAAAAAGTTTTGCGTTACCGCCCTGTTCTTCCCATGCTTTTTTTATAGCTAACAACTGCTTTCGATTGACACACAAAGGTTTTTCACTAAACACATGGCGTCCTGACTCGAGGCTTGGAACAACTTGGTCAACGTGAACATCATCATACGTGGCTACTGCTACCAGATCAACTCTTGAGTCATTGAGAATCTGTTCAAGATTCTCGGCTTCCTTTGCCTCAAGTTCACGGCTTAGACGACGGGATTTAGCCCGATCCAGATCATTTACCCATAGGAGTTCGCAGTGATCATGGGCATGGAAAGTACGGGCCAACTGTTCTCCAACCCCCAGACCGAGAACACCAACACCTATCTTTTTCATTTATTCCTAATGAATATGAAAGGAACAAACTGATTCATCAAATAATGCTACTATTTCTATAATAGAAAAGTCTCTTTTCAAATATGGAAATTTTATTTTGAGAAATACGAGGAAAAAATGAAAAGTCAGGCGTTCATGCTATCCCAAAATGTTTTGTACCAGTTGATATATCTGGGGAAGCCTTCTTCAATGGAGAATTTCGGCTCGTAGCCAATCAAATCTCTTGCTTTATCCACATTCAATGTTCCTCGGTCAGGGGTCAGTTTCTCTTTGGGCAGATAATTGATCTTAATATCAGGAAATTGATCTTCAACAATCTTAGCTAGTTCCCCAATAGTTCGCGATTCACCATAGGTTAAATTAAATGTCTCGTTTACAGCGTTCTTACTTTCAATGATCTTAATGACACCAGAAACAAAATCATCAATATATGTAAAATCCAAGCAATCTGAACCATTTCCATGAATATTGATCTCTTCTCCTATCAGGGCGTTTTCAATGAATATCTGCCCAACACGTCTACTCACACACCTTTCTCCGTATAGCGCTGATGGGCGAATTATATTATATGATAAATCAAATACTTGATTGTAAGCCTTAACTATGAGTTCACCGGCATATTTAATCGTCCCATAAATACCTATAGGATTACATATATCTTCTTCAGATACTGATTCTGATGAAAAATTTCCATAGACCATACTCGATGAGAGAAAAATGAATTTCTCTACTCTCGGCTTGAAATTGTTACTTTTTCCACCTCTGGCATGGTCAAGAGCGTTTTCAAGAGTTCGCAAACTGTGATCAAATGTATTATGCGGGTTTTTGTTAGCTTTGTTGGCATGAGCAACAGCGGCTAAATGTATGATTATATCAGGCTCGATCAATCCCAACAATTTAGATAACGCGCTGTAATCACGAGCATCTTCAATGTTAATCTCAATTTGATTTTCATGCAAAAGATCTAACCGATGGTTCAGAATATTTCTATATAGCTTACGATTCTTGATATCGAAATCATTAAAGGCCAATACATTGTTTACAGCCAGGTTATCAAAAATGAAAGGAGTGTGCCCCCTTTTTTTAAGAGCCAAAGCAAGATTATGCCCAATAAATCCTGCACCACCAATTAGAGCAATTTTCTTTTTTCCCATATTTTTTATATGCTTGATCGGATTATGTCACAGATATATTCAATATCATTTTTCGTAACTTTATTGTGTACAGGTAGAGAAATATTTTGATTACCATAGTACACAGCATTAGGAAAGTTATTTTCTACAAAACCATATTTCCGCCGATAGTAACTCATTAACGGTACAGGTGTTGCATAATGAATACTTACTCCTACACCCTTCTCCTTCAATTTCAGTAAAACAGAATCACGGTCTATCTGTTCATCTAATATAACTTGAAACAAAAAGTATGAATTATCATTACTGTAATCCGTAAAACTGACACCTTCAGTATCCTTCAGTAGTTCAGCGTAGTATTTACCATTCATTTTTCTTTTTTTGAGATTTTCGCTATAACGCTCCATCTGCCCAACACCCAAAGCAGCTTGGAAATCAGTCATACGATAATTATAGCCAAGACCCTGGACATCATATACACCAGGTTTACTGCGCATCTCCGGCGGTGTATCAATTCCAAATGCCTTAAGTTTCTTTACCTTATCAATAACTTTTTCATCATTTGATATCACTACTCCTCCTTCGCCTGTAGTAATCTGTTTAGTGGGATAGAAAGAAAAATTTCCAGAAATACCGTAATTCCCCACATGAACATCGTTAATAGTAGTACCGAGTGCATGTGCACAATCTTCAATTAATACCAAATTCTTTTTTTTACAAAAATTGGTAATAGCTCGCATATCACATGGATAGCCGGCCATATGTACCGAGATCACACCTTTGATAGTCTCGGTTACCTTTTTTCTGATTTCTTCTACTGTAAGATTACCAGTGATTGGATCCACATCCGCAAAAACAGCCCTGGCACCGGTGTACTCAACGGCATGAGCGGTTGCAATGTGTGTTTGGGCGGGCACAATCACCTCATCATCCAGACCGAATCCAGCAGCAATGCAAGAAAGATGGAGACCTGCAGTACAGTTGGAAACAGTCGTGGCAAATTTGGCTCCGGTTAATTGACAGAAAAGTTCCTCTAGCTTATTTGAATATTTCCCGTGGACTAGCCAACCGCTTCGTATGACCTGCTCAACCATTACAATCTCGTTGTCAGTGATATCAGGTCCAGAGAATAAAATTTCTCTAGTCATATAACTTAGAAAAAATTATTATTGCAATAATGTAAATGCATGACTAGCAATCAAATCTTGATTGATTTCCACTTCAAATTCAATGTAAGAAGTCCCCTCTTCTCTGGCCTTGATGTAGTCTGAAAATTACCTATTCCTCCGAAATCAAGTAATTCAAAAGGCGGACTAGGCTTTACATCATATTTTATACCCATACTCATGATCACCATGCGTGCATAATAATGTCCACTGTTTAGTATACCACCTGGAAATTCAAGTGAAGTTTTATAATCACCAATATTCTTTTTTATAGGTTCGAAGCCCTCGTTTTCCGTTTCTCTAGAATTCGCTATACGAACAGTTTCATCTAAAGTTTTAATAGTAGCACCAGCATAAATAATACACGGCTCATTAATACAATATGATATTTCGATCCGGAATGGCTTTAGTTGATAAAAAACACGATTCTCGTTGCCCTGGCTATCCAGTAAGCGAATGGTCTTAATGTAGGCTTTTTTTTCTCCATCACGCGGGAATGATACAGATGGACTGGAATGAACATTATTAATTGAAGACGCTACATAATGATTTATTACTTCATTGACGCCATCATGTTTAACAATTTCACCATCTTCAATTAATAGCGCCGATTTGCACAACCGCCCAACACTGCCCATGTTATGACTCACAAATAAAACTGTACGTCCTTTTTTTGCAACTTCATCCATCTTGCCCAGACATTTTCTTTGAAACTCAACATCCCCCACAGCCAACACTTCGTCTATCAGCAAAATATCGGGCTCAAGATTAGAAGCTATAGAAAATGCTAATCTCACATACATACCACTAGAGTAACGTTTCACAGGTGTATCAATAAATCGATCTATACCTGAAAAACTAACTATTTCATCAAATTTCCTATCTATTTCATTACGTGTCATACCCAAAATGGTACCATTAAGATAAATATTGTCTCTGCCTGTTAGTTCTGGATGGAAGCCGGTTCCAACCTCAAGGAGACTGGCAACATTTCCATTTATCACAGCTTCGCCTGATGTTGGCTCAGTAATACGACTCAAAATTTTAAGCAGTGTGGATTTACCCGCACCATTCTTTCCAATGATCCCAACTACTTCTCCCCGATTAATTTTAAAAGAGACATCTTTAAGAGCCCAGATGATATCATCAGATTTACCATCGTCGGAAAAAGATGAAAGATTATGAACTCGCCTATAATTAGATAAAGGTGATTTCAACCACGATGTCATTGATCCTATAAATGTATCATGGACCTCTTCTTTAAGACCGATACGATATCGTTTGGAAAGGTTACTTACTTCAATGGCTATATCTGACACCTTATAATCCTAAACAGAATAAAAACTTCTAAGCAACATCCACAAAAATCGGTTCTTTGTTTTTGAAATAGAGCGCTCCTGAAATGAAAAGAAATATTGCGGTTAGTGTACCAATACCAATCAATTCCCAAGGCATTGGATTGTGGCCGAGAAGAGATGAGCGAAAACCTTCAATCACGCCAACCATAGGGTAGATCCCATACAAAAATGTAGCTGATTCTCCAAACCTCTCTTGGAGCAGTGAGAGAGGCCAGACCACCGGCGCAGCGTACATCAACAGTTGGGACAAAAAGCCGACACCTTGGGGAATATCACGATACTGTATGGCCAAAGCAGATAACCACATACCAATCCCCGACGCAGTCAACATCATCATTAGTATCAGGATTGGTAAAAAAACTAGATTAACTGTTGGACTTATACCATACCAGGCCATAAGTCCAAATAAAATGATAAATGCTATAGCGAAATCGACAAGTTTCGATAAAACTGGTGTAAGAGGAATTATTAAGCGGGGGAAATAGACTTTAGTAAAAATCCCTTTACCAGAAATTAAACTTTGTGTTGATGCATTCATTGTAGCAGAGAAATAGGTCCATGGAATCAGAGCAGCATAAGAAAAGATGGGATAGGGGATACCATCACTTGGGATTTTCGCCAATCCACCAAACACCACTGAAAAAATGATCATAGAAAAAACAGGCCTGATAATGGCCCACGTAAATCCCATAACTGTCTGTTTATAAATAGCTAGAACGTCACGTTTGATCAAGAAATAGAACAGGTCACGATATTCGATTAACTCCTTCCAGTCAATGAGTTGCCAACCTGATTTTGGCTTGATAACTAAAGTTTGAGTGGTAGAATTAGAACTTGAACTCATATTACCTGTCTTTCAACAACAGTTTCCTATGCGTTGCTCTGATGAGGTCTATTTTCAACGAAGCATGCATATGTCATAGCCAGCCCATCTTCTAGGTCAACCTTATGTTCCCACCCTAGCCTATTGATTCTGCTCACATCCAGGACCTTACGGAGCATCCCATCAGGCATACTTTTATCATACTTGATGCTGCCTTTGTAACCAATTATCTCACTCAACAAGTTTATCAAACCTTCTATACTTATTTCTGAGCCAGTTCCCACATTTATATGAGTTAATCCCTGCTCATACAGATCTCCAAAATCAAGGTCCATAATAAAAGCACAAGCATCGGCAATATCATCGACATAAATGAATTCCCTCATTGGTTTACCCGAACCCCAAACAGTTACTTCTTTTGCACCGCCAACCTTTGCCTCATGAACTTTTCTGATGAGAGCGGGTAATGCGTGAGAGGTTTCCAGATCATAATTATCATTTGGACCATACGCATTGGTTGGCATTAGAGAGAAAAACTGACAGCTGTACTGACGGTAGTAGCTTTCACACATATTAATTCCAGCAATTTTCGCTAAAACGTACGGTTCATTGGTCGGTTCAAGTTCACTAGTAAGCAAGTATTCCTCCTTCAAGGGCTGAGGCGCATTTCTAGGATAGATGCATGAAGAACCAAGAAAAAGGAGCTTTTTCACCCCCGATTCATAAGCGTAGTGAATGAGGTAATTCTGAATTTGGAGATTCTCATAAATGAACTGGGCACGGAACGTATTGTTAGCATGAATTCCACCTACTTTGGCAGCAGCAATAAAAACATAGTCCGGTTTCTCCGCGGTGAAAAACTCTTTCACAGCTGTCTGATCCAATAAATCGAGCTCTTTTCTTGTCTTAAGCACAAGGTTTTGAAATCCTTCTGATTCCAGCTTGCGCACAATGGCCGAGCCCACCATTCCGGTGTGGCCTGCTACGTATATTCTGGCATTCTTTTCCATCAGAATCCCCGCTTCTTCACTTTTTTCCAATCAGCTCCAGTCATGATAGCTACCAAATCTTCAAACTTGGTTTGCGCAACCCATCCCAGTTCTTTTTCGGCTTTAGTTGGGTCCCCAATTAGGAAGTCCACTTCAGTGGGCCGGAAATAGTGTTGATCCACTTCAACACAAACTTTTCCATCCTCATCTATTCCCTTTTCATTGACCCCTTCTCCTTCCCATTCCATTTTTATATCCAACTCTTTGAAGGCTATATCGACAAATTCGCGAACCGTATGTGATTCTCCCGTCGCCATGACAAAATCGTCAGGTTCCTCCTGCTGTAGCATCAGCCACATTCCTTCCACATATTCCGGTGCATAGCCCCAATCTCTTTTGGCCTCCAGATTTCCTAACACCAACTTTTCCTGAATTCCATGCTTTATCCTCGCGGCGGCCCTGGTTATTTTTCTTGTAACAAAAGTAGGGCCTCTTCTGGGGGACTCATGGTTGAAGAGAATACCATTACAAGCGAATAGATCATATGCTTCACGATAATTGACAATGATCCAGTAGCCATAGATTTTTGCCACACCGTATGGTGATCTGGGATAAAAGGGTGTCTTCTCATTCTGAGGAATCTCCTGAACCTTACCGTATAGTTCACTGGTTGACGCCTGATAAAATTTTGTATCAACACCCGTATCCTTGATAGCATCCAGGAACCTAAGCGTTCCAATCGCATCCACCTCAGTTGTATACTCCGGCACCTCAAACGAAACTTGTACATGACTTTGGGCACCAAGATTATAGATTTCATCGGGTTGAATTTTTTCAAGAAGACGGTTCAAGTTGCTTGAATCAGTTAAGTCACCGTAATGAAGAAAAAGTTTCTGATTAAGTATTTTGACATCATTGTAAAGATGGTCAATTCTACCTGTATTGAATGAGCTGCTGCGACGTATCATTCCATGAACTTCATAATCTTTTTCAAGAAGGAGTTCAGCTAGGTATGATCCGTCCTGCCCAGTAATTCCTGTGATTAATGCTTTTTTCACAAAGCAGGTTGGGTGTTAAAAATCATAAAATACCTAAGTCTCAGATAATATTTTTCTCTTCGATCCGGCTTCAAGGATTCTAACCACTTTCTTGGCATGTTCAACACCTGTCAAGCAAGGTATCTTCTTTAAAATACAGTCCACAAAATGTTGTATCTCAACTTCCAGCGGCTCTTCCCATTTAATTATTGGAACAACTACATCACCAGAGCGATGGTTAAAGTTGAAAGGCTCGGGTTTATCAAAATCCATATGCTCTCCAAGCACTGCCATGCGATCAATGCCTTTATCAAAAATGGTAATCTTGTGTTCGGCAATATCATCATAAACAACCATTTTCTCTGAACCCACCACCGTCATTCTCCTGATTTTATGGGGATCCAGCCAACTGACGTGGATGTTTGCCAAAATATGGCTCGGGTATTTGATACTTAGGAAAACAACATCATCTACACCATTCTGCACATAATCCATTCCTACTCGTTTCACATACTCAGGTTCAGAATTATTCAGCCAGTATTGAATGATGCTCACATCATGAGGGGCTAGGTTCCAAAGGGCATCTACATCGGAGCGTATCCTGCCCAGATTCACCCGCTGGCTGTAAACGTACCTTATATCACCCAGGTCCCCAGAGTCGATAATCTTTTTCACAGAGCGGACAGCAGGGTTATAAAGAAAGGTGTGGCCCGCCATGGCGATAAGATTTTTTTCTTCCGCTAAGCGACCAATTTCTTCAACCTCATTTACAGTGGTGGCCATGGGTTTCTCAACCAAAATGTGTTTCCCGGCTTCCAAAGCCTTCACGGAAAGATCAAAATGGGACTGTACAGGAGTGGAAATGACCACAGCATCAATAGCCGGGTCAGAAAACACCTCTTCAGAATCACCAGATACCTTCACATCAGGATACAAGGATTGAACAAAATCTCTCCGATCAGCTGAAAGATCGATGGCGAGCTTAACATGACACTGCTTGTTTGTAACCAAATTTCGGAGAAGGTTAGGTCCCCAGTAGCCGACACCGATCTGAGCAACTGTTAATTCAGATTTCAAAATACAGTGAAGGAGGGGCTAAAGCACTAAATTGAGAGGTTAAATAACTCAAATATTATAGTATTCTTTGTACCATTCAATAAATTTCCCAATTCCTGCCTTGATATCGGTATCAGGTTTATAATCAAAATGCTCAATCAGGCCACTCACATCCGCATGCGACGATACCACATCACCCGGCTGCAAAGGTTGATAATTAATCTCAGCTTTCTTCCCCAACCTTTTTTCTATTTCGTTAATGAAATCCATCAGATTTACAGGACTGTTGTGTCCGATGTTGTATAGTTTGAATGGCGCCTTGCTGGAAGAGGGATCAGGAACCTGACCATTCCAATGATCTATCCTTTGGGGTGGTGAATCCAACAGAGACAACACACCGTTAATGATATCATCAACATATGTAAAATCGCGTTTCATCTCCCCGTTGTTATACACCTCAATAGGTTTATCATCGAGAATAGCTTTGGTAAACAGAAAAAGCGCCATGTCGGGCCTACCCCACGGACCATAGACAGTAAAGAAACGTAGGCCGGTTGTAGGTAAATTGTAGAGATGGGAATAGGTGTGGGCCATCAGCTCGTTAAACCTTTTTGTAGCCCCATACAGGCTGATAGGGTGATCCACATTGTGCCGCGTTGAAAACGGCATCTCTTCGTTCAGTCCGTAAACGGAGGAGCTACTGGCGTAAACAAGATGCTCCACATCGTGATGCCGGCACGCTTCCAGAATATTGAAGAACCCCATAGAATTGCTCTCCATGTAGGCTTTCGGATTAATCAAGGAATACCTGACGCCGGCCTGGGCCGCCAGATGAACCACCAACTGGGCATTGTGATCATCAAATACCTTGCCCAGAGGTTCCTCATCCATTAAATCCTTGCGGTAAAATGTGAACTTTTCAAAGTCATTTAGAATTGCTAGGCGAGCCTCTTTGAGTTTGGGATCATAATAGTCGTTAATGTTATCGTACCCGATAACATCTCGGCCGTCATCAAGCAGCTTTTTGGCAAGATGGAATCCTATAAATCCGGCAGCACCGGTGACAAGAACCATACTATCTATTTGAATGAAAAATAATAAATAAGGGTTAGCTCAATCGGAAAAATATCTTTTCCTTCTGAAAATTGAACCCAGTCTCAAGGAACCCAAAATCGATTTCAAAGTGGTCTTTGCCTCTTCCTTCACCTCTTTGAGGCGTTCTTTTTCATTCTCTTCTACAGTGGAGAAATACCCCTTTGCCAAAGAAATCATCACACCGAATCCGGAACCAACAATACCCAGTAGAAGGATAAAAACAGGATTCTGCGTTGTCGAGGTCTTTCCACCAATGTATTTGGGACTCAAAGGTGCAATAGGGTAATCAAGAATCTCAATTGTGGGTGTCAACTCATATTCCTTCTGAATCTTAACCTGCTCTAAATTCTGATACAGTGTCGTATAAATACCTTTGTAAATTCCGAGGTCTCTGCTTAAACGTTCTTCTTGCAATTGAAGTGAAATGCTACTGATTGTACGGTTTGTTTCTTTGAAAACTTTCATTTTTTCTTCCAATGTTTCGTATTCATCCTCCACCACCTTAAGCCGTTGCTCTATAAATGTCTGTGTTTTGTCCAAATCAATACGAGAGAAATATTTGGTAAACTCTTGCAACTCATCAAGAACCACATAGGCAATATCTACCGCCAGGCGTGGTTCTATGGCTTGAACGGTTAGTGTCTGGAAAGAGCCTGCTTCGGAGAATTGAATCATTCCTGTTCCCGCAAGTAAATCAACCGTAAGAACATGCATATGCTGCATCACCAAAGTATCCAAACCTTCATCCCTGTTAATGACTACGGGCTCGGCTGGCTCTTGCCATAAAAAAGATCTTGATTTGTTCAGCTTCTCTTCTTTTTCACGTAACGCTATTTCCAGTAGCGTCTGCTCACCATATTTCTCAGTCTTGAACTTTTTTCCCAAGAGCCGCTTAGCAAAACTGTGGGTTTTCAAAAACTCGGGATAGAGAGAAGGAGAGGTCAAGGTTGATGTGGGTGAAGGCCCTCCGCGGCCACCAGAGGGTCCACTGATTCCGAGCTGCCCCAAGATGCCTGAAACACCTCCGCCACCTCCGCCGGTGGAGATGCCACCGGGAATGACAAGCTTAGCGGTAGTTTCATAAATCATTTCAGGCTTTTCTTCACTGAAGAAAGCTAGAATCGTCGAGAATAGGAAAATCATCACTCCCACCATTGTCATCACCACCGTAGAGCGAATGATGAAGCGCAGGTTCTGTGCCACCGGCAGGAGGAATTCTGCCAATGAAAATGTTTTTTCCTCTTCCACTAGAAACGGCGGCAAAGGAGCGGAACGCATCCGGGGTGCACTGCTTTCCTGGTTTCTTGTAGTACTCGGTTCAGCTTGACTGTTACCATCCTGCGAGGCTTTGTATCTGTTCTGAACCTCCACCACATATTTGTACGGCACGCGATCCCTAGCCTTCCAGTTGCTGACGGATTGAGGGCTCACCTCCAGCTTGCGGGCAATGTCCGCCAGATTCACCAC
>Ga0187833_10003121_pt1 | contig 17095 bp, 19 predicted proteins | sample ETNtaG_37_FD_167968 | JGI IMG/M metagenome (GOLD analysis project Ga0187833, IMG submission 167968) | Marine microbial and viral communities from oxygen minimum zone, Eastern Pacific Ocean - ETNP2014_SV_400_PacBio MetaG (Illumina Assembly) | ecosystem: Environmental > Aquatic > Marine > Hypoxic...
CCAAATATCAGTGACTTAGCCCCGAAATCGATGCAGACAAATGCAGACAAATCACTTGAATGCAGACAAAAATACAGACAAATTGGGGGAGTCGCTCCCAAGGTGTTCCAATTGCTGGGTTTGCGCGAAGAGGTCATCTGACTTTTAGTCAGGTGGTTCGGGGTTCGAGCCCCGCTGATCCACCAGCATTTAGTACGTATTACCTCAGTATCATAAAATGTTACTGAGGTAATTGTTGCAATTATGTTGCACTTGCTGGCAAATTAGCCCCGTTTGTACCTCCAAATGATCGGCTTGGGTATGATGTTTTATTAAATTAATGTATATTATTTTTCTCATCGAATGAATATTATTGTCTAATGCCTTGCACAATTGAAAGGAATATAAATTAAAATTTGTTAAATGAGAAAAAAGCTTGCATAATAAATTTAAGCTTGGTAGCGTTCCAAAGTACAATATACAACGGAAGCTTTAAAAGCTATCGAAGTGTTTGTTACACTACCTAATAAAAAGTCATGAACCTTAAATCAATTAAGGAGGAATGACCAATGCCAGATTCTGAAACACTCGCCACAATAGATCCTTTAGAGGGTTCATTAGGTCCCCATAAAGTTATACATGCTTTTTGGTTGGCAGGAATGAGTTGTGACGGTTGCTCTATTGCTGCTGTAGGCGCAACACAACCATCTGTGGAAGCGTTGTTAAGTGGCACCATCTCAGGGGTTCCCAAAGTTATTTTACACCATCCCGTGCTTGATGTGGAAGCAGGCAATGCATTTATGCGTCCTTATGAACAGGCCGCAAATGGAGAGCTGGATGAACCTTTTGTGGTGATCTATGAGGGTTCCATTGCAGACGAATCCATAGCTGCTACCAAAGGTGGGTATTGGTCAGGTATGGGGGCTCGTGAAGTCGATGGAGAAATGCAACCGATCCCTTCATCAGAATGGTTGAAGCGTCTTTCTGAAAATGCGGCAGCTGTAATTGCTATTGGTACCTGCGCTACCTGGGGCGGTATCCCCGCTGCACTTGGAAATGTTACTAATGCTATGGGACTTATGGACTTTTTGCCTCCTGATTACCGTAGTACACTGGGGCTGCCAGTGGTTAATATCCCAGGTTGCTCCCCAGTGGGGGATAATTTTACTGAAACGGTCGCTGCCGTTTTGCTGTTTCTGCAAGGTATTGGCCCACTTCCCGAATTCGATGAACTGGGGCGCCCTGCCTGGCTTTATGATGAAACCGTGCATCGTGGGTGCACACGAGCTGGCTTTTATGAAGAAGGGATGTTTGCCAAAGAGTATGGTGATAAAGAATGCCTGGTGGAAATTGGTTGCTGGGGGCCAGTGGTGCAATGTAACATTAACAAACGTGGTGCCATCAATCACCTTGGGGGTTGTATGAATACCGGTGCTCCTTGTATCGGCTGCACCATGCCTGGGTTTCCAGATGCCTTTGCTCCCTTTTATGAAAGGCCTCCGGGTACATTTGTCTCATCCACGATTTCTAAAGCAACCGGATCCATCATTCGCAATTTACGCAACCATACTCGTTTTTTTAATAATCGTACTAGACGCTGGGACGAGCAGGGAAAAGTTCCCAATGGTTGGGGAAATGTGCGTGAACCGAATTTGATTGAAAAAACGATACACTATTTTTATAAAAAAATGCAAAACTCCAGTTCATCATCATCGAAACAATAAAATATTATTAAAGAGTGGAGCGCGTTATGAATGATGCAGAACTTTTTGCCAATTGGTATCTATGGTTAGTTATTGCAGCAGTTATCATTGCAGCTGCCGCTGTTTTACTGATTGCTGTCTGGTTCGCGGCAAAAAGAATTTTAACCCTTGCAGTAGCAGCACTAGGATTGGTAAAGCAAATCAGATCTAATACTCAGTGTGTTTGGAAACTTGCGGATACTAACCAGACTGCTGGAGATATTTTGAATACAGCTCAGTCAATCCATGGTCATGGTGGGCAGGTTGCAGGGGCACTGCATGCTGCCAGTGAACAAGAAGCATAAGAGGCCTACCAATCTTAATTTAAGAGAGAGAAAGTTATGGGAATTACTGAAAGCGCTGTTTTAATTGTCTGGGCTAGTTCTTTGGTGATTGGCGTGGTCGTTATTGCTGTTGTTGCTTTTCTATTAACCATGATACGCAAAACAGCTGATCAAATATTAGACGGCGTCAGTGCGATTTGGACACATGGTAAGCTTGTGGCCAATAATACAATACAAATACCTTTATTTTTAGGAACAACAAATAGGGTTGTTAGCCAGATTAAGTTAGAAGCTGTCGCGATATTGGGGGCAACAAAAGCGATTGAAGAGCACGCTAAAAGTTGCCCAGGTTGTCCTGAATGTGTACTTTCTTAAATATGAAATAGGAGTATTCTAATGTTTGTTATTTTGATGCTGATTACCGTGCTGGCGGCCGTCATTTTGTTGGCAGTGCTGGTATCAAACCTGACTAAAATTATTGATGATCTGGATGCAATTGGGGGAAACCCTGATAGTTATCTCTCGAAACTGCGGTTGGGATTGCGGGCTATTGAAACTGAAACAGGTCATATCGCAACTGAAGTGACCACTCTCAATGCAGAGTTAGGAGTGATTGCCGAAGGATTGACAGGGGTTGATCAACATTTGGTAAATACCATTAATTCTGTTGTAAAGCAAAAAAGGGGATGAGATGATGTCGCAAGCCGTATATGTGATTTGGGCTATTTTATTGGTGGTTGTCATCCTGGCAGTACCTTTATTGGTATCGTTACTCCATCGCACGTATAGAAGTGCCAGAAATATTGAACAATATTTGGAACAAATGAACACAGCTGGTGTTGGCATTGCCGATAATACCGGCCATATCAAAGCTCTTGAAAGTACCATAGAAACCGCTACAACGATCCTCAAAGTAGCGGGTGATATAAATTCCAATTCTGAAACTGTCAAGAAAACCATGGCTGCCAGGGCTGATTAGGAATTGATAGTTATTTAACACAAGAGTCGAAAAAGGTACTATGGATTTTCCAACTTTTCTTTTAACAGTCACCATCATTGTTGTAGCCTTGGTGGTAGTAGTATTGGTTCTTTATTTATTAGGAATCATTGTTGCCCTGTACCGTACTGGTTCTCATCTAGAAAAACTGGCTGGAGGTCTTCAAAAAATAGTTGATGACACCGCCCCGTTAGAGAGCCACTTGACTACTGTCAATGGTGCTTTGGGGCAACTAAACGGTGGGCTAGAATCAGTGGACAACCACCTAGTAGCAACTGCTAAAGTATTTAATCTTTAAACTTCAAGGATATAATGTGCTTTAAAAACCTACCCATCGAGTTTGATCAGCAGGGCAACGCAACACTGTTAAAAGATGTCCCCAATCCTTATGATTATAATACCACCACTCTGGATGGCGAACAGGACAAGCTGAAAGAATTGTTGGCTCGTAACGGTTTCATTAAGAATGTTGATTTTGACCCTGTTACCAGAGTTGCTGGAGCCTTGGCGTTTCACAGTGTAGTTGATTTAGAAAATAGGAAGGTATTATCAGCCAACTCCATGGCAACCCTCTTTCGTGGTTATGAGATTATCTTGAAAGGTCGTGACCCACGGGATGCCGCCTATATTAGCAGCCGTGCTTGCGGCGTTTGTGGAGGTGTTCATGCCACAGTCTCAGCATTAGCCATGGAAATGGCACTAGGGATCACCCCACCGCCTTTGGGTGTGGTAGTAAGGAATTTGCTACTTTCCATTGAATATCTATATGATCACCCCTTACATTTATTCTTACTGGCAGGACCAGATTATTCTGAGCAGATGGTCACATTGACCAATCCCGATCTCTTTCAAAAAGCCCAAAAAACACCCGCAAAATTCGAAGAAATGCATGGTTATTCAACCATTGGTGAGATTATGCATGACTTAAATCCTCTCACAGGCAAACTTTACGTAGAAGCTCTACACATGACTCGGGTTGCACGAGAAGCCTATGTGCTCATTGGCGGCAAATATCCCCATCCACAGTCTGTGGTGCCTGGGGGTGTTGCAGTCACCATCGATATCAGCGTCATGAATGAGATGTATGAGCGTATACAACAGTTTTTTGACTACTCCAAAAAAGTAGTTGGAATCTGGGATGATGTTTTCGATTTCTTTTTGGAAAGCAATCCGGAATATGAAAAATGCGGCTATCGTCCTGCCACTATGATGGACTGTGGTGTGTGGGATCGTCCGGATGTCTATGATGCCTCTTATAAGAATATGACAGAATGGGGTAATGCTCGCTGGGCTACCCCTGGTGTTCTGGTAGATGGAAAACTGGTGACCACCGATTTACAAAGAATAAATGCTGGTTATGAAGAATTTGTTGAACATTCTTATTACGAGAAATGGAATGGACATCGTTTTTCTGAGGATCCAGCAGGAATCCCATTAGGGCCTAATCATCCCTGGAACAAAGAAACTATACCAAAGCCTGGAAAACAAAGCTGGCGTGATCGATATTCCTGGGATGTGAGTTGCACCTGGGATAGAATGCCTATGGAAGCTGGAGCTTATGCAAGGCTCTATCTCACAGCCAAGGCTCAGGAACTTCCTGAAAGTAAATTCCTTAGATCCACTGGCCATAGTTTGCAAATTGATATTCCCAAAAGCACATTGCCCGGGGGAACGTTTGAATGGAAAATACCTAAAATGTGGAACACGTTTGAAAGAAATCGTGCCCGTGCTTATGCTATCCCCTATTCAGCCATGGTGTGTATGGAAAATTGGATGATGGCCATGGAATTGTTACGGCAAGGGGAAACCAAAATAAGTACATCGTTTGAAATTCCAAAAAAGGGGACTCAAATGGGTGTAGGATTATGGGGGGCCGGCCGCGGGTTTCTCAGTCACCATCTGGTCATTGATGATGGAGTCATTGGGAATTATCAAATCAGTACGCCTTCTACTCTAAATGCTGCACCAAGAACACCATGGGGAGAACCAGGACCTTATGAAGAAGCTGTGATGAATACCCCAATTTTAGAAGAGTTTAATTCTTCTGAAGACTATAAAGGGATAGATATTTTACGTTCAATTCGTAGTTTTGATCCCTGTATGCCATGTACCACCCATATCATGATGGATGGAACAGACAAAATGGTGACACGGGAAGTTACCACCTGTGCTTGCGGGGTAGAATAAATAAATGCGCCGGGTATTAATCGGGGCTATTGGTTATTTTAATTTACGAGATTATTCCATTGGTCCAAAATTACTGGAACAACTCAAGAAAATTCAATGGCCCCCTGGCGTAGAGGTGGATGAGATGAATTGGGGGCCGATTGCCATTGTTCAACAATTTCAGTCACTCCCTGACCCTTATGATCGGGTTATCTTTTTAACCGCTAGATCGTGTGGGCGCCCTGTTGGTACCATCACTTTGAGACAGTGGAATGGAGTCCTGCCTGACGAAGAAAATATTCAATCCCGGATTTCTGAGGCAGTGACAGGCGTTATTAGTGCCGACAACCTCTTGATCATTGGAGAACATTTTAAAATTTGGCCGGAAGAGGTATTCGTAGTCGATGTTGAACCTGGAAAAGAAGAGATGGGAGAAACTTTTACTCCGGAAGTTGAAGCTGTTATAGACGATGTTTTGGAAATAATACAAGAGCTTGCTGTTAAAAATAGTGGTGCCTTACCAGCTTTCGAGGAAATGAAAGGAAATGAATTACCGATCTAATAGTCTTGCCTACGCCCTCCAAATATAACTATCCTCTACTTATTGAATATCACCCCATCTCTATCTGGCAGCCGATTCCCTCTGAGTTTAAATTATAAAAGTTGCATTCTCAACTGACAACTAAACCAAACATGGAAGGTCAAAAGCATATTCTGATCTCAGGTGTAGGCAATGTACTACATCAAGACGATGGGTTTGGCATTGAGGTTGTCCGGCAACTACAGAAAAAGAATGGTTTGCCTGAGACGGTTGAAATCATGGAGACGGGGATAGGCGGCATCCATCTTGTCCAAGAACTTTACAGGGGTTATGAGGTTTTAATATTGGTTGATGCAGTCTCACGAGATAGAGAAGCGGGTCAAATTTACATGCTGGAAGCAGAAGTGCCGGATATCAATGAGTTCTCATTTGATGAAAAAAGTGAATTTTTGGCAGATATGCACTTTACCAATCCTTCACGAGCATTGATGCTTGCCAAAGCTTTGAATATTCTTCCAGAAAAAGTTTATATCCTCGGATGTCAACCTGTGGCCTATCAAGATTTTGATTTGGGCTTGAGCGAAGAAGTTTTTAAAGCTGTTCCTTATGCGATTGAACAACTCGAGTCTTGGGTGGAACGGTATTACAAAGATAAAGAAACCTCAGATCAATAACTCATGAAAATTGAAAACGCACAGATCCAACGCCGTCGAATTTTGTTACATGGTGTTATACAAGGTGTGGGATTGCGTCCTTTTGTCTATCGAGAAGCTAAACAGAATGGGCTGTCGGGACTGGTTTTAAACAACAGTACCGGTGTGAAAATTGAGGTTGAAGGAATTCTGCAGAAGATAGAAGATTTTATTCGGTCGTTACAAGATACCCCTCCGGTTTTAGCCAGAATTGACGAAATTGTTATTGAACCGATTCCCCCTCAAGGGGGCAAGGAATTTATTATTGAAACCAGCCAACAGGGGGAAGAGCAGCAGGTCATGATTTCCCCTGATACGGCAACTTGTTCTGAGTGTCTGCAGGAATTGTTTGATCCCAATGATCGTCGTTATCATTACCCTTTCATCAATTGCACAAATTGTGGTCCTCGTTTTTCCATCGTTCAAGATGCCCCTTATGATCGATCCAAGACTACCATGGCTTCTTTTATTATGTGCTCAGCCTGTGCTGCCGAGTATTCTAATCCTCTGGATCGCCGATTTCATGCCCAGCCCATTGCCTGCCTGAGATGTGGACCAGAAATTTATCTATTGAATCGAGAAGGCAAACAGAGTAAACAAACAAATTTTGATGCGATTATAACTGCCGCTCAAAAACTAGCCAAAGGAGAGATACTGGCTATTAAGGGATTGGGCGGCTATCATCTTGCTTGTGATGCGTTGAATGATCATTCAGTAAAAGTTCTACGACAGCGAAAATACAGGGAGTCCAAACCATTTGCTCTCATGGTACCAGATGTCGCTACCGCAAAAATATTCTGTAAAATAAATCTCCAAGAAATGAGTTTACTTCAATCGCATCAATGTCCCATTGTTCTCTTAACAAAGCGTTCTAAGTATCTTGTTTCATCTGATATTGCACCAAACTACAACACGTTTGGTGTGATGCTGCCTTATACTCCAGTACATTATTTATTGCTGAACGTCTTTTCAAAGATTATGGGTAATGAACATCCGACCGTGTTGGTCATGACTAGTGGTAATCTTAGTGAAGAACCGATTGCTTACAGTGATGAAGATGCCAGGAAACGTCTATTTGTTATTGCTGATAGTTTGGTGGGACACAATCGAGATATTCATACTCGTTGTGACGATTCCATAGTGACAATGACGGAGGCTGGAATACAAATCCTACGACGTTCCCGTGGCTACGTTCCTGAATCATTAATGATGAATTTTCAGTTTCCTCTCCCTTTGTTAGCCTGTGGCGGGCATCTAAAAAATACTTTCTGTTTGGGGAAAGATAATCATGCTTATCTTAGTCATCATATTGGTGATCTTGAAAATTTAGAAACAATTAATGCTTTTGAAGAAGGTATAGAACAATTTCAACAACTATGTGATCTACAACCTGAAGCGATTGTTTATGATCTACATCCAGAATATCTGTCAACGAAATTTGCTTTACAAAGCTCCATTGCTCAAAAAATAGGAGTCCAGCATCATCACGCCCATATTGCCAGCGTCATGGCAGAACATGGCTTAAAGGAATCAGTGATTGGTATTGCTGCCGATGGAACAGGCTTCGGAAGCGATGGCATGTTGTGGGGCGGTGAAATCATGGTAGCAGACTTAGCTGGCTTTGAACGTTATGCTCATTTTAAATACGTTCCTTTGCCAGGTGGAGAAAAGGCCATTCGACAGCCCTGGCGAATGGCTGCTGTTTATTTGCAACTGGCTCTTGGAGAGGCTTTTCAGGATTTAGATATCCCCTTTGTTCAACAACTCGATTGGAGCAAATGGGATGTCGTGTCCCAGATGATAGCAAAAAAGTTGAATTGCCCCAATACTTCCGGACTCGGGCGACTCTTTGATGCGGTAGCTTCTTTATTATTGCTCCGTTCAGAAGTTGATTATGAAGGACAAGCACCTATTGAACTGGAAATGATCACAACTCCTTGTAATGAGTCTTATCTTTTCGATATCTCGAACACTGTTCCAGTGATTCTGGATGTAAAGCCTATGATTGAAGAAATTGTCAGTGATCTTCAAAATCAGGTTCCTATTGCAAGGATCTCTGGTAAATTCCATTTTACCATAGCTGATATTTTAGCAAAGCAATGTCAACGAGTCCGAAAAGAAGCAGGATTGAACAAGGTTGTCCTCAGCGGAGGTGTTTTTCAAAACCGCTTGTTGCTGAAGAATTTATTTCAGCTTCTCATCAGATCTGAATTTCAAGTCTATATCAATCATAAAGTACCCCCCAATGATGGTGGGTTGAGTTTGGGGCAAGCAGCTGTTGCTTCAGCTCAATTGAATCAATAGGCTTGCCCATTAAAGACATTAACACCCTTGTCACACGTTGAGCTCGTATAATCAATAAACGAAAGCTAATAATCATGCGGAAATCCTTATTCATTTCGAAGTAGCCGAAGCCGAGCCGTTTAATATTAAACAGGGATAGTATATTATAGTTGACTCTTATATTGGGAACCTCTACTAACCTAAGCTTTTGAGTATTTGCAGAAAATACTCGACCACTTTGTTGCAACTAACCTCTCTTCACCTGATGACCTTTTGAAGGGATTAATACAAATAACCACTTCTAGATTAATTAACAAAGTATAAGTAATTGAGAAGGATTGAATTTGTAATATTGTAATAATACTAACGCCTGAAACCCAAATATTTATTCCTGAATTCATTGTTGCATAGAGTCTCAAAAAGGACTACGATGCATTCATAGAAACTGTCAATCGAAGCTATGCTACCACTCAATTGAACCAATAGGAGTTACCCATGTGCTTAGGAATACCTGGTCAAATTGTTGAATTTATTGATGATGAAAAAAATATCGCCAAAGTAGACGTATCCGGTATAAAACGTAATATCAATGTCTGTTTAGTCAAAGAGGACGCCTCACTTGGAGATTGGGTTCTGATCCATGTGGGGTTTGCCATGAGCATTCTTGACGAGAAAGAAGCTCAGGAGACCTTGAAATTTTTAAGGGAACTGGATGGGAGTCTAGAGGAAGAAATGAAATTGCTGAAGCAAAGTGATATTAATTAAACTAAATTGAGGCAGGGGAAACATGAAATACATTGATGAATATCGCGATGGAAATGTAGCTCAACAACTGGCTACAGAAATTACCAAATTGAGCAAGGGACATTCATTCAAGTTCATGGAAGTTTGTGGTGGGCACACCCATACAATTTTTAAGCATGGCATTGAAGATATTCTACCGGATAATATCGAACTGATTCATGGCCCAGGGTGTCCGGTATGTGTTCTTCCGATGGGGCGGATAGATGATGCAATTGCAATTGCTAAAACAGAAGGGACGATCTTTACTACCTTTGGCGACATGATGCGGGTGCCTGGTTCCGAAGGGAGTTTATTGGATATCAAAGCTGCTGGAGCTGATGTACGCTTCATTTACTCTCCACTGGATGCTTTAAAAATTGCTAAACAGAACCCTGATCGAGAAGTGGTTTTTTTTGCCATCGGGTTTGAAACCACTGCTCCTTCGACAGCAGTGACTCTCTTGCAGGCACAAGCTGAGAATATCCAGAATTTTTCTATTTTTTGTAATCATGTGGCTGTTATTCCAGTTATTAGAGCAATTTTGGATTCACCGGATTTACAGTTGGAAGGCTTCATTGGACCAGGGCATGTCAGTATTGTGATTGGATTGCATGTCTACGAATTTATTGCCCGTGATTATCAAAAACCTGTCGTGATCTCCGGTTTTGAACCCCTTGATATCATTCAGTCAATCTGGATGTTGCTCAAACAGAAAAAAGAAGGGAAAGTGATAGTTGAAAATCAATACAAGCGATTGGTGCATCCGGAGGGGAATTTGAAATCCCAGGAAGTGATGACTCAAACCTTGGAAATACGACCTCATTTTTTATGGAGGGGACTAGGATCTATTAAGCATAGCGCCCTGAAAATTAACTCTGATTTCGCTAACTGGGATGCGGAGGAACGTTTCAAAGTTCCTGGTCTGCAAGTACCAGATCCCCAAGCCTGTCAATGTGGCGAAGTGTTGAAAGGAGTGATCAAACCCTGGGAATGCAAAGTATTTGGGACTGCCTGTACCCCAGAATCCCCTATTGGCAGTTGTATGGTTTCTCCGGAAGGTGCCTGTGCCGCTTACTTCAATTATGGGCGGCTTTCGATGGCATCACAGCGCCGTGAATTATTAGCAGCAGAGAAATAACTGATGGCGCAACAATTCCAAACATTAGATGAAGCACTCGAAAAAATTGAAAAGGTTCGTCAAGCTCGGCAGGGAAAATTTTATCTGAAAGACAAAACAATCATTTTGAGCCATGGAAGCGGTGGTACTGCCAGCCACAACCTGATTGAAGGGATGATCGGAAAAATCTTTTCCAATCCTCTATTAGACCAAATGGATGACAGTGCCATCCTTCCAATCAATGGCTCGGATGCGAGGTTGGCCTTCACCACGGATTCTTATGTGGTTAGCCCCATCTTCTTCCCAGGAGGCAATATTGGGGAATTGGCAGTCAATGGAACGGTCAATGATTTAGCAGTTTCAGGTGCTCATCCCCTCTGGCTCTCCGTGGGTTTAATTCTAGAAGAAGGTTTTGCCATAGCAGATCTCAAACAGATTATCGAATCAATGCAGGCCGCTGCTGAAAAAGCTGGAGTGCAGATTGTGACCGGTGATACCAAAGTTGTACAGCGAGGTAGCGCAGATAAAATCTTTATCAATACTGCCGGTATTGGATTATTTCAGTTCCCAATCAATCTCTCTTCTTTCAATGCACAGCCAGGTGATAAAGTTTTACTCAGCGGCCCTATCGGAGATCATGGCATTGCTGTGATGCTGGCAAGAGAAGCGCTGGAAATTGAAGCAGATATTCAAAGTGATACCGCCCCTCTCAATGGGATTATCCAGAATTTATTGGATGCAACCAAAGCCATCCATTGTCTGAAAGATGCCACCCGGGGGGGAGTTGCTACTGTTTTAAATGAAATTGCGCTTAGTTCTAATGTCGCTATTGCTGTTGATGAAGAGACTATACCGATTCGACCAGAAGTCAATGGCGCTTGTGAAATATTAGGTCTGGATCCCCTCACCATTGCCAATGAGGGACGTTTTATTGCCATTGTTGCCTCTGAAGACGCAGAAACCGCACTCCAAGCCTTGCAAAATAATCCACAAGGTTCCGAAGCCTGTATCATTGGTGAGGTGCTCGAAGAACCTGAAGGGATGGTTTTTTTAAGAACTGCCCTTGGAGGACATCGTGTTTTGGATATGCTGGTGGGGGATCCCCTGCCTCGTATTTGTTAGAAAGTAAACATGACAATTTGAAAAAAGGAGAATATTATGACGAAAACAACCCTTCTGAATGAAACATCAAACTGCCCTTGGAAGGCCTCTGGTTCAGGACATCCTAGTGGGCAATCCCTTCCTACGAAGTTCGCAATTGCTGGAAAAGGGGGTTCTGGAAAAACCACCATTTCAGGTACTCTGGCACGGCTAATGGCGAGTAAAATGGAGCAGAACTTGGTAGCCATCGATGGTGATTCGAATCCCAATTTAGCCACCACTCTAGGGTTGCCCCGGGAGAAAATTTCACAAATCGTTCCAATACCCCGTACTGTTGTGAATCGGACAAAGGATGAGAACGGTAAAAATAAGACAGTTTTGACCAAAAAACCAGATGAGATTATTAATGAATTTGGAATCGATACCCCTGATGGGATCAAACTTTTATTAATGGCCGCCATTGATCATGCGGGTGCAGGTTGAGCTTGTGGATCTCATGCTGCCGTGCGCGCATTGATTCAAGAAATGGTAGAACAGTACGACCAGCCTACTATCGTAGATATGGAAGCTGGTCTGGAACATCTCAGTCGAGGAACGATCCGCTACGTGGACTGTATTTTGATCATCATTGAACCTTATTTTAAATCGATGGAAACTGGAGCGCAGTTGAACAGACTGGCAAAAGAACTGGAAATCAAACATGTCTATTGCATTGCAAATAAAGTCCGGGGTACTGAAGATGAAAGGGCACTTGAAACTTTTTGTGCCGAGCGTGAAATGAACCTGTTGGGGATGATTCCCAATGATGATTCCTTGATCACAGCAGATCGTGCAAACCTGGCACCCTTGGATTATGATGCCAATGGAATCGCTGTCATGGCTATTTCGGAGTTGAGCAATAAACTAATGAATCTGGAAGTAATATGATGACTACTAAAAATCCCATTTACTGGCAAGATGAAATTTTACAAATATTATTTTGGATGCAGGGAGAAAGATTGGGTGAAGTGGTTACACTAGAAGAGATAAATCGTTTTCTCACAATAGAAAAGTCGAATTTAAATGATACTGTTGAGAGTTTGGTGGAAATGGGATATCTCGAACTTTCTACTAATTCCGAAAACATCAGTGAGGTGCAACTCACCGAACAGGGAAAAAAAGAAGGGAAAATTCGTTTCAAGGAGGAATTTGAGAATTTCCTAGGTCACGAAGACCACATGGTTTGTGATGATCCGAATTGCGATTGCCATGCTGAGAGTTTTGAAGGCATTTGCCAACATTTGACGGAAAACGAGGGTCACCTCCATTGAAGAGATTTTTGAGAAAGTAAAATGAAAAATACTCCTTGCAATATGAAAAGAAATTCATGAAAATTCAGCATTCAGCAGTACTGATGTGTTTACTACTTTATGAAAATGATGAAAAAGAATATTGCTTTAGCTCGATTTGTCCGATTGGTAATTAGCATGTCTTCATGAGGTTTTTCTTCAGGTTTTAGGCATCTTCCTAACGACTAAAAAGACTTTACTTACATGAAAATATAATATAATGTAGTCCACCGCATAATTTAATTTGTTGAATTCATTATGGAGATCTTATGAAAATATTTGCCACTATTTTGTTAATCTTAATTCCTTTTTCTGTGTTTGCGGAAAAAACTTTGGTGGTGGCTACTGCTGCGGATCCAGGGCATCTTAATCCTGGAATTACAACGGGTTACAATGTCCATGTATTTGCAGATTCTATATACAGTGGTTTGATAATGCTCAACAAAAATTTACAACCTGAACCAGACCTGGCTGAATCATGGACTATTTCAGATGATGCAAAAACTTTCACTTTCAATATTAGAAAAGATGCAAAATGGCACGACGGCCATTCTGTAACATCGGAAGATGTGAAATATACTTTTGAAAATGTTCTATTCAAATATCATTCTAGGACAAAATCTGGATTAGGGAAAAAAGTTAAATCAATATTAACTCCAAATCCGAAGAAAGTAATTTTCCAGCTAAATAATTCATACAGTCCAATGATCACAAGATTGAATGTTACTGAGGCTCCAATTTTGCCAAAGCACATATTTAGTTCCGGTAATCCAAATGATCATTCAGCTAATTTGAATCCAATTGGGTCAGGTCCATTTATTTTTAAAAAATATAAGAAGGGCGAAAGTGTTGAATTATTAAAAAATAAAAATTTTTATATTAAAGGATTACCATATTTTGACAAACTGGTAATGAGAATTATTCCGGACAGTGTTTCTCAATTATTAGCTCTTCAAAGTGGAGAAGTAGATTACATAGATAGAGTACCTGGAGCCGAGCTAAAACGTTTGCAAAATAATCCAAGTATAGCTTTGGCAAGAAATACAGCTGGACCCGGAGGAGGTAATTGTATTGTAACTATAACTTACAATTTAGACAAAAATAAAACGTCGAATCTCGCTGTAAGAAAAGCACTAGCTCATGCAATTGATCGAGACCGTATTGTTAAACAAGTACTTTTTGGTTTAGGACGTGTAGCAAGTGCTCCAATCAACAAAGGTATTGCTTGGGCACATGAATATAATTCTCTAAAAGAATATGATTTCAGCCCCCAAAAAGCAGAAGATATATTGGATCAAGCAGGATATAAAAGAAAAAGCGATGGTATTCGTATGACTTTAGATATTGTTCATTTCCCAAGATTTAGCAAATACATTGAGGCAATGAAGCAAGATCTTTCAAAAGTAGGTATAAATTTAGTAAGCAGGGCTTTAGACCGCTCAGCAGCTGTAAGCACTATATTTGAAAAACGAGATTTTGATTTGAATCTGATTTCATATTGCAATGGGGCAGATCCTGATATTGGTGTTAAACGAATGTATGTTTCCACCAATATTGGAAACATCCCTTTTTCAAATGGTGCAGCTTATCGTAATCTAAAAATTGATTCTTTATTTGATGATGCTGGTCAAATAGCTGACAATAATTTGCGAGCAAAAAAATACAAACAAATACAAAATATTTTAGCAAACGATTTGCCATATTGGTGGTTAGTAGAAAGACAATTTCTTACTGCTCACAATTCGAATGTGAGTGGCTTCAGGTCTTGGTCAGGAAATTTTGCCTTAAATGCCAAATAAATTTTCATGCTCGGATCGCATAGGGGATACATAGATTCTAAAATATATTGATAAATTTTTTGATTGCACGAATTATCCAAATTCCCATAACATTAGTAATAATTTTGTGCATTACGTTTTTTTTAATACATGCAGCTCCTGGCGATCCTGTTGCTTCGCTTGCTGGGGACTTTGTTACAAAAGAATATCGTGATCTGATTATCAAGCATTATGAGCTAGATAAACCTTTAACTATTCAAGCTTTAATTTATTTTAAAAATATATTTACAGGAGATTTTGGAACTTCATATTATTTTAAAGATAGTGTATTAAATGTAATTGGCAACAGGATAATACCCACATTATTACTTGTTATTCCCTCCATAGTAATTTCTTCATTTCTTGGCATATATTTAGGTTACTTATCAGCAAGATCGAGTACTGTTTTATCTAGAATAAGCATTCCTGTTACTTCGATAATAGTCACATCCATTCCCACATTTTGGCTGGGTTATTTATTAATATTATTTTTCTCAATTAAATTAAATATTTTTCCCATACAAGGAATTTCAAATCCACGTCACTCATTAGAAGGATTGTATTATTATGTTGATATTATATTTCATTTATTCTTACCACTTTTAACTATGATAATTTCCCAATTAGCACAAGTTATTTTATTACTTCGTCAAAAATTAATTTATGAAATTAGTTTACCATATTTTAGAACGGCCCAATCTAAAGGATTATCCTATAGAAAGGCTATAATAAATCATTCATTACAGAATGCAATATTACCTGTTATTACCGTGGCTGGGAATAGATTTTCTTTTTTAATAACAGGGTCAATTTTGACCGAAACTGTCTTTTCTTGGCCAGGTTTAGGTCGATTAATGATACAAGCAATTGAGGTGCGTGATTATCCGTTAGTATTAGGAATACTATTTATATTAAGTGTTATTGTAATGGTACTTAATTTGTTAACAGATTTGGTTTATACTCTAATAGATCCTAGAATAACTTTTAAAAGCGATGGATAATAGACATAAAATATTATTTTATTTTGGAATTATATTAATTTCACCTGCTTTATTTTCGTTATTATTTTCGTGGTGGATAACTCCTACTAGTTTTTACATTGAATCTCATGAAGCGTTTACAGAGCCATGTTTTGAGTTTATTATGGGCACGGATGATTTAGGAAGAGACCTGTTTACGGGAATAGTTCAAGGACTTCGTAATTCACTACTAGTTGGAATAGGAGTAACTTTCATTGCATATTCAATAGGAATTATTTTAGGCATGTTATCTGGTTATTATAGAGGATTAGTTGATTATTTACTGATGAAATTATCAGAAATATTTATGGTTATGCCACATTTTTTAATAGTAATTCTATCCGCGGCTTTTCTTGGCCAAGGTGTTATAAATTTAATATTAACTTTAGGATTATTTTCTTGGGAACATATTTATAGAATTGTTAGATCAGAAGTACTAAGTTTAAGAACTAGAGAATATATTGTTGCTGCTACCGCACTTGGTGGAGGTTTTCGCTGGATTACTTATAAACATTTTATCCCAATGATAATGCCTACTGTTAGTTCAGTTATGCCACTTACTATTTGTTATGCAATCATGGCAGAAGCAGGCTTAAGTTTTTTAGGATTAGGTGATCCTGATCAAGTAAGTCTTGGCTATTTGATTTCCAACTCCAATCAGTTCCTTTTTTCAGGATGGTGGCTTTTTGTTTTTCCAGGATTATTTCTTACTTTAACAATAGCAGGATTCACATTAATAAATTTTTCAAGAGATGGATTATATATGATGCTCTCACCGCGACCCGAACGTGAAGCTAAGGTTCAGGAATCTGATCAAGTACTATTATACTGAATGCCATTTAGTGCAATTAACTTATATCTACAGTATCTTAAGTCTAACCACCACCTATATCAAGTGTTACTGAATTGCACTGAAAATCAGGGCTGATAGACACCTAATCTATCGATAAGTTATTCTTAATCATATTCCATATATTTATCTTCTTTCCAAAAAAACATCTTTTTTATATTACTGGAAGATTAAAAATTGTTTTGAAAGCAAGTTGTTAGAAGTTATCCTCAAAAAATTGTGAGACTGTAAACTAGATGGCATTTTGTAAAAATTTGAGTTTCAAAATGTATTTAAAGTATCGATCAATCTTTAAATTATTTTGTTTAATTTTTTGCATATCCTTGGGAATTATCCTTGCAGCTTGTAGCAGTTCCGAAAGCACTACAAAATATAATTATCCTACCGTGCAACAGC
>Ga0187833_10003122_pt1 | contig 17095 bp, 15 predicted proteins | sample ETNtaG_37_FD_167968 | JGI IMG/M metagenome (GOLD analysis project Ga0187833, IMG submission 167968) | Marine microbial and viral communities from oxygen minimum zone, Eastern Pacific Ocean - ETNP2014_SV_400_PacBio MetaG (Illumina Assembly) | ecosystem: Environmental > Aquatic > Marine > Hypoxic...
AAGATTGCTCCTGTTATCTTCTTACCAAAAGAACCTGTCCCACCAGTAATAAGTATTGTCTTGTTATTTAACATAATATTTGTTCCTTATTAGTTTCCTTTATAAATTTATCATACTTTTCCCTGGCGATAGAAATTGTGTCTTCTCTCGATAGCCCCCGATCAAGCAAATCCTGTAAATTTTTCATCACAAATCCCATTCTCCTGTAAGCATTCCCATCCTGAAAAGGATCTAATGTTGAATATAGTTCTTTATACTCCAAATATTTCTCGAAGCACAATTTTCTATAACATCCATAACGGCATCTTTCAAAGTAGTTATATCTCTGAATACTATTTTTCCCAATCCGCTATTACCAAATTCGTTGTTCCTAAATCCTATTAAGTCGGCATGAAAACCCAATGTTCCTGCAAACTGACATTCTGCAGCAGTAGTACTAATACCAAGTCCAACCACTAAATCGCTAGCCATCCCTATTTCGGCAGGAACCGCCTTAGTTCTGTTCGTCTCCCCAAAGAAAGTAAGGACTCTTCCCTTATCTATAAATTCCCGAAATTCTGGAACCTCTTTAATAACTTTATTGAAAACATACTCTTTTTTTGGTATTATGAAGACAACAATATCGTCATATTCCTCCAAGATAGAAAGCAGCATCTCATGTACCTGGATCTGCATATTTTTACTATAGGGCAAGTCATTAGCCATAAGATTGTCCTGGTACGACAAGATAAATTTTCCGGCATATTGATTGCGCAAACTTACAGCCCTCGATTTTCTCTTTTCAAAGTAGTGATCCGATGGGTATCCTATTTGAAAGATTTCCATAAAAGGATATCTATTAAAGTTATTGTTAATAAAATGTTCTCCCCACGTAAATAATACATCAAGGCATTTCTGATTGTCCACTCTATACATGGGAAAGTTGCTCCAATGGCTGCCAACAAAGAGACCATTTACTCTTTCCATTGCCTGAGCCTTGGCAATTCTATCCCTATCCATATCATACATTGTCCATAAGATCTTTACATCAAGCTGCCTGTAGACAGATACCCAAAACATCGTCCTGCATGTATAAAACACTTCCTGCAACCGCAGCCATCCGGTTTCATTCCAGAAAAGAAATGGAAACCATAATTTCATAACTGATGGAAATGCTTTAAAAAAATACAGACCATCAGAAAATGTAACATAATTTGGCCTTGCACATGAAAAATTCTTCATAGAGCGCCAAATCCTTTTTAAGGGATTTATGTGATACTTAAATCTTTTAATCCCTAGATCCCCAAGAATCTCCATCGATTCAGCATCATAATCTTCCAATTCTATCCCGTAAACTGTTTCAGGCCGTATTCCTGAAGACTCCAGCCAGAAAAGGTCTCCAATCTCATCCAGGCGAATTCTACTCTGAGTTAATTCAACCCCTACATTCGACTGTTTCTTAATATGATTGCGCGGCAGGAGGTATTTAGCAAAAGCAAAGAGCATTCCATTAATAGAATCCAGTATCCAGGAAGCAACATTCCACAGGATAAAAGAGTATCTGTCCGAAAAATACTTTTTGTTTAGATAAGAATCACAGTAATAATCACTGCGGTCCTCGATAGCTAACCTATGAGAAAATATTGTAGAATAAAAGAAGGTCCTTTCCTTACCGCATATTTCTCCCAATACATTACAGAAAGGAGTCCTACGCAACAGAAAAAGAGAGTCTGCCCCCCCAGTCACTTTTTCGTCAAGCACCGTAATCTCTACTGGCCGGAAAAAATAAGCGTACGCCGCTGTTTTTAAACTGGCCTTGAATTTATCGATATTAAACAAATGTTTTTCACAAAACAATTTATTATTTTTTACAATTCTATCTGCATTTACCCATTTATCCAGAATGTCCGTTAACCTGTTTTGTATACATTCATACAAAGAAACTTTATTGATTGCTTCTTCACCTTCTACGATCCAATCTACATTTATAAATGGTTTCCGAGTCAATTTTTGCAATATAGATAAAAAGGGGCAAAAAGATCTTGCAATATTAATGTAATAGATCTTCTCTACAGAAGACTTACTTAAAATATTCAGCAGCTTAACTGCTGAACCCCAGCATAGAAGATCTATCCAAATTATTCTTATGTTATTATTAAACAATGGGTAGATTTTCCGATGTATACATTTGATTGGTGCCCGAGTAACTGAAGATGTCAGTTGTAAAATCTTTGTGAAATACTTCTGGATTGTTTCTTCCAATTGATCTTTTTCTAATATAAACAGACAGGATCTTCGCCCTTATTTTTATAACCTGGCAGCAGGTTGAAATCATATTCCCCTTTATCTTTCACATTACAGTAATTCTGACATTCCTCACAATAATGACCAGCAAGTTGTGTTGATCTCCATTTTAACAATTCAGAACCATTCCATGTATCCTCAAGACCACGATCTACAACACTGCCACAGGAAAATTGCTCAAGGAAAGGGCACGGTGCCATGTGTCCGTATATATTAATAAAAGGCTCTCTATGGGGATAATAGCAGATATTATGCTTTTCCCGTAACGTAATAATCGGGTCTAATTCAGCCTCAGCAAGGTTCGGATATATATCTATATTTACTAAACCAAGAGCTTCAATACGGTTCTTATAATGATCTAAAAGCTGTTTCATCTGCTCATCTGTCACCCTTCCTATATTCATTTCCCGTAAACGATCCTGCATAAAAATAGGTATAACATGTAGTTTTTTCAGGTTCCTCACATTCTTGAGTTTATCTATTGCACCAAATAAAGATTCATAGTTCGCATCAGCTAATACACTATTGATTTGAATTGGAATATTACTAATCTTTGATAGATATTCTAAATACCCTATGATTTTATCCTCTCTTGAACCACGAAACTTATAATTCGTTTCGCCATCAAAGCCGTCTATACTCACTTCAAGACCAGTCAATCCACTTTCAGCAAACTCTTCAGCATATCGTTTAACAAGTAAAGTTCCATTGGTTGTAATCAGAACCTCGTTAACATACTTTTTCGCTTCCTTAACAGCATCTGAAATCCTGGAATAGGTAAGCGGTTCGCCAATACCGCACAAGTGAATCCTCTTGAAGCCTTTAGAATTTAGTAATAATTTCTTTAATAATTCAAACGGCATTTCTTTTTGCAAATATGATGTATCCTTAAATTCAGGTTGGTCACGATGGCACCAGACACAATTAAGGTTGCATTTAGAAGTTATAGCAATATTGAGTTTACGCATTTTCTCAGGTCGAATATAACTGTAAGCTGACTTTTCATCACGTAGCAATAATAATTCTATATATTTTTGAAGGTAATCCTCATTATTGTCAAAGTTACGTAAAAATTTTGACATTAAATCTTTTCTACCAATCATTTTCACACACCTTTATAAACTTAGCGGAATTCCCTGGATTACACGAAATACATAGTCCCTCAAGAGAAATTCCCTTAACTAGACCAAGCCATTTAATATCTACACCAGCTATTATCCTGAGCTTATTCATAAAATAATCGTACTGACCTCTTATCAAGAATGTAAAATCACAGATTCAGCAAGTTTCAAATCCTTCTCGGTATCGATATCGACAATTACTTCATTATTTATTAGAGGTTTAAATTTGTCTCCATAAATAGAATACATATGAACAAACTTGTACGGATTTGTATGCCTATATCTATTAATAAACTTGTCTATCCTAAACAAGAAGGTGTGCCCATCATGAATCATCTTTTGGGGCAAATCCTGCCTTCTATATTGGCATTTGTGACCTTCTGGTAAAATTGTCTTGTTATAATCAAACATCCACATTGGATTATATTTCTCCACATTCTGCATACTAATTGCTGCATCATAATCCTTGTATTCTTCCAGGAAATTTAACGCTTCATAAAATAGGCTAGTATAACGTGTAGCTATATTTCCATAAACAAGATTGAAATATTCGTAATTTGCTCCCGTTCTCTCAATTGCATCAGCAACTGCTCCATCAAGTGGAACTTCATCTTTGCAGAATTCAGAGTCTCTCCTGATATACTCAATATTATTATTCTTGCAATAATCAATTAAACTATCTATGTCTGTAGAAACTACCGTTTTTACATTGTTGCCCAATGCTAAAGAATATTCAATTGAATATTCAGCAACCATCTTTCCATTTATTTTACTCACACACTTATTTCTTACACCTTTACTGCCTGCGCGAGCAAATATCACTGATAAGACCTTCATAATTTCATTTTTTAATAATTAAAAGAGGTCAATCCCGCCATGTGAGGTGAGCCAGACTCAAATCCATAAGAAATGCTAAGGGGTTCTAATATAATCTCTGTCCATAGTTAAGGCTTTTACAAAGCATGCTCATTCTAAGCAGCAGAAATTTCTTAATATTTTCAGACCAACCGGCCCACTTTTCTCAGGATGAAACTGACACCCATACAAGTTTCCTGATTTTATGACTGAACATATATCAATACCGTCATAAAAACTATCAGCTAACCGATCAGATTCTTTTTCTGCAATAATCCTAAATGAATGAGCAAAATAAACAGACGACTTTAACGTTATGTCATGAAGAATAGTATTATCCCAAACTCTATTTGCAGAATACTGTACCAAAGAACGCCATCCTACGTTAGGAATTTTATGAGGTTTTCCATCTTTGCCTGTTTTCGGAATTGGAACAACTTTACCTGCTATCAGGCCCAAGCCCTTGTGGTCTCCAAATTCCATGCTAAATTCAAGCATTATCTGCATCCCTAAACAAATACCAATAAATGGGCGTTTTTTTAAACAATACTCCCTAATTGGATCTACTAACTTTTTTTTGATAAGAGCTTCCATGGCTTTTCCAAAAGCTCCAACACCCGGCAATACTAAATGAGTAGCCTGGGTTATGTCATACGGGGAATCAGACAACTGCGTTTGGATACCTAAGTGTTCGAATGCTCTGGCCACACTAATCAAATTGCTTGCACCATAGTCAATGATAGTTATGGTTGGTTTACTATGGGGTATTCTCATATAAGATATTTTCTATACTTCTCACTTCAATATCATGGTTTGACATGTCATTCCTTATTTCATCAATGCTAAAATAATTATAATGAAGTAAAGATGCCATAGCCACAGCATCTACATTAGTCTTTTTTACAAGTTCTATTATATCTTCAGGGCTCCCCGCACCTCCACAAGCTATCACTGGTATGGTTACATTTTCCACAACAGCATCAATAAGCTCTACATCAAACCCGTTAAGTGTTCCGTCTTGATCAACAGAGGTAAGTAAAATCTCGCCTGCACCCATCTCTTCACCTTTTTGAACCCATTCGACTACACTCAAGCCCGTAGGCTCTCTGCCATTTTCTATAAAAGCTTCCCATGACTTATTATTGCGTCTTTTTGCCTGGACAGACAACACCAGGCATTGGGAACCAAATATTTTTGATATCTCATCAATTAATTCAGGACGCCTGACAGCAGCAGTATTTATTGCTACTTTTTCAGCTCCAGCCCTTAGCACCTTTTTAACATCATTAACAGAACAGAGACCACCGCCCACAGTAAAAGGGATAAAAATATTATTAGTTGAATATTCAACAATATCATATAAACAATTACGCCCGTACAAACTGGCAACAGTATCAATGTAAATGAGCTCATCGATACCGTTTTCATAATACCTCCTGGCAACTTGTTGTGGATCTCCTAAAACACGCAACCCTTCAAAGCGAATGCCCTTAATCAAATTTTGCCCTTTTATATCCAGACGTGCAATCAAACGTACATTTGACATATGTGCTTTTACCTTTTAAGAGGATTCCCTTCCCAGCCATGAGCACCTTGCGTATCTGAGCCAACGCCTACATTTTCTGCTTCCTCCCAAACAGTATGCCTTAATCTCCATTTGCCATTATCATATTTCCACAGATGAGGAGAACGAAATTTATCATGGAGATTCATAAAATAATCATGATCAACAATAGGTTGTTCAAACATTTGGGAAGCTACCGGGAATTCCTTTTGATTCATACTAAGATAGCTATAAAGATCTTGTGCAAAACGTTTTGGAAATTCCAGATCATATTTCTTCACAAGAGCAACTCCCTCTTCCCGCGTTAGATCTCCGGAACGAATTTCATGAGATGCTACGTATGAAGTCCAGCCTATACCGTATTTTATGCCTGTTGTGTAATAATTGAAATCCTCCATTTTATCATCTACAGAACAATATTTACTATATGTTCCCGGCATCCTTTCTGGAGAAGCTTCAAAATTACCATGTTTAACAGAATAGTAGTAATTACCCTGAGGATGCCATTGTAAATAATAACCAACATAATGCACTTCAATATTATGTTTTACCATAATTTCAGGATTCATTGGAATGTACTGATATAAATCGTTTTCCTTTAAGCCAAAAGACTTTTTTAAATCTATAATTGGTACTCCACCTAAATAAATATTTTCCGAATCATGTGTTGTGAAATAAGACCAATCTCTTTGAGCTGCAGAATTTTCAGCTATAGGGTTCCCATATTCAGCCTCTGATTCACCATAAAAAACCAGTGACACATTGTGCATCTTAGCAATCTTTGGAGCCAAATATTTCTGACCAAAAATAAAGGGCTGAAAGGGGTGAAATAAATTCTCCACAGCTAAGCGTGTCAACAAGCGATGAGTTCTGCCATTAGGAGTAACAAGATAGTTATCAAACCCTGCATTAATCCAACCTTGCATATTTCTCAATCCCCATTCCGTATACATATTAGGAGCCCATGTTATTGTCAGTGGATTCATTCCATATTTATACTTAAGTACGTGCGATGCAAAGAAACTATCTTTCCCTCCTGAACCGGGGACAATACAATCATAAGTACCATCCTTACTGCGATGTTTATCGCAAAGCTCCTTCAACTCTTTGTCTCTTTCTTGCCAGTCGATTGTTTTTTTCTTTTGTTCAGCATAATGACAAGCATCACATATACCATTTTTATCAATATTGATAGTTTTCTTCCTGGTTTCTATTGTATGGGCAAATTCCATTTCCGAAGATGGTCTTTGGTTGGAAATAACACAACGTTTACAAAATTTAACTTCTGCTGGAAGTCCAAACTTTGCACTAAAAGGCCCCTTTTCTTCCATATATGGATCTTTTGCAATTCTTTCACGTCTAATTTTTTCCATCCTTAACACCTCCAACCCTTTCCATGTAATTTCAGTAGATACATTCTAATGTGCTGATTTTAAGCTGTGTGGTAATGAAATCTTCAAGACCTCTCCTTCGTAGGACTACATGATTACAAGCTATTTACCAAAGAACCCAAAGGGGTCTTTGATTTGTGTGTGGAGCACTACAACGCTTTTCAACATAGCCTTTTCTTTATATACCACTTTTTGTCACTTCTGTTAATAGATAATAAAATATCCTTAATTCTTCCAGAAGTCCTGCCGTCTCCATAAGGATTTTCCAAGCCTCCTACATCGTCTCTGTATCTTACATCAAAGCAGGCCCTGTTTAATGCTTCTTTTATTTCTTCATTATTGTATTCAGCAAACTCTACATTACCAGCATTTAACCTTCCCTTCTGGCGGTTGCCAATATTAACTACCGGAAGTTTGTAAAAAGGTGCTTCCAACATTCCCATGCTTGAGTTGCCCACTAATGCAAGACTCTTTCGCAACAAATTTATAAAGATTTCCCTAGGCAGGTTCTTATAAAATCTTATATACTCAGAACCCTCGTACTCGCCTATAGCATTTAGAATATCAAATGATCCGGGGTCAGTATTTGGATAAATCCCTACAGCCTTAATATTCGCTTCTTTACAAAATTCCTCAAGTGCCACCAATGTTGTTTTCATTTGAATATAGGCATCTTCCTTTTCTGATGAAAGAGGATGCTTTATTAGTACAATATATTTGTTTTCGTTAATATCTAAATGTAAATAGCTGCATATATCCTCAATTTGCAAATAATGTGTATTTCTTATATTATCAAGTGCAGGATTACCAGTAAAAAACACCCTAAATTCTTCTTCTCCAATACTTAATAAATTATCTGCATACTGTTTTGTAAAAGCACAATGTATATGCGCAAGTTTTGATATTGCAAACCGGATTGGATCATCTGCATTGCCATAAACCGGATCTCCTCCACCTATATGAACAGCCAAAACATCCATGTAATTTCCAACCAATGCCGTGGCAATACTTTCTTCTCTATCTCCCACAACAAGTAGAAAATCTGGATTCTCCCTCTCTACAGTTTGTGAAAGCCCTGTCGTTAATGACCCTATTCCTTTGATTCTTTGAGTCTTTCTATTGGTTGAGAAAAGGCTATCAATCTTGTCAGCTATTTCAAAACCATCATCTTCAATCTTCTTAATTGTATATCCATGCCAATCGGATAAATGTGCGCCACTTACCACCAATTTCAACTCGAATCCTTCATCATCTGAGAGCACTTTAATTATTGGATAAAGAATATCGTATTCAGAGCGGATACCAGTTATTGCCAGAACTTTCCTTTTTGCTTCCATTTGAACTATTCCAAAGGTTTCACTATTCCATTATCATGAATGTAACCACTGGTTTTATTCAGATTGTTGAACACTAAATCTAATATAGACAGATTTGAAATAAAGCCTTGCTGCCTGTTCCACTGTTGTGGATATTCAACATATTCATAATCATAGGTAAATACCCTTACACCTTCTTTTTTGAACTTATTTAAATCCATATAATCCAATGCGCCTCTTCCACTCAAATACTCCTTTTCTCCAAAGTATTTAATTATTTCTATTACAAGATCGTCTTTTGTACGTGTAGTTTTTATGTGACTTGAATATCTAATCTTGGAAGACACTCCAATTAAATCCAACATACCCATCAAAAGTTCATTATTTATGTCTATTAACAACTTATTGTGTTTATGAAGCACTGATTCAACAAGGGGATAAGCATCATTAAAAAAAGGGCTTTTTTTATAATTATGTTCAATTGTTTTTAAAATATTATCTATACTTTTACCATTAGTTACTTTTACCTCATTTATCTTGTCTCCCAATTTCATTTTAACAGGAATTGTCAGCCAATGAGGACCTTGAGGTGTTTTTATCTGATTTCTATTTTGCAAGCCATTTTTCTGATATTGCACATCATCCAAAACAACAAAAATATCAGATTTCAATATTTTAAACAAATATGGAACCCACGGAATAAATTGAGATTGGTGAACAGCAATCAAGAGATTACTTCTATAACTTTTTGCGCTATATATATAGCATCTTTTTCTTTAATACCTATATGTATCGGCAAACAAAAGTGACGCATAGCAATCTCTTCTGATTTTCCCAATTGGCCTTCCATTTCTCCATACAGCTTTTTGAATACAGGCTGTAAATGCATTAAAGGCTGGTAAGGCCAGTCAACTTTGATACTGAATTTACCCAGTTTATCTTTTATCCCTTCTCTTTTTAAGCCTTTATCTTTAAGGCTCACTAAAAATCTCCAATAAGAATGCCGTATATTGCTTGAGTATTCCTGAAAACATATTAGCTCTTTGTCAACTAAGGGTGTCAACTCGTGTCTGTAGACGTTTGCAATTTTATTGCGATGATTTATAAAATCTTCCAACCTTTTGAGTTGGCTCATACCTAAGATCGCTTGGATTTCACTTATTCTTTTATTACTACCTATATTAGAATATGTTTCAGTGTTAGCTGTGACATCCAGGCCTATAGTCCTTAGACTGCTACATAATTCATAGAAATCCTTACTATTAGTCGTAATTAGCCCTCCTTCTCCACCTGTGGTTATTATTTTGGTTGAATAAAATGAAAAACACCCAAAATCGCCTATGTTCCCTGCGAATATGCCATCAATCTTTGCCCCGTGTGCATGAGCTGCATCTTCAATTAAATATATACTTCTTTCCTTCAAATATTTTCTGATTTTAAAAATATCAGGATGTATTAAACCTAAAAAATGCACAATTATTACGGCCTTAGTTTTTTCTGTAACTTTTTTAGTTAGATCTACAAAATCCAGCACATGGTTTTTATCTATTTCACAGAATACTGGAGTTCCACCATTATTCACAACACACGATCCTGTAGATATAAATGTTTGTGTGGGTACAATTACTTCATCCCCTTGGGAGATTCCAATGCTTTTTAGAGCAATTTCAAGAGCAGAGGTACCAGAGTTAACGGCAACACCATATTCTGCACTAATATAATTAGCAAAACTTCTCTCAAAAGATTCGACATTTGGTCCTTTCGTAAAGACACCTTGCCCCTCAATAATATTTCTGATCTTTATTATTATTTCATCAATGTCTTCTGCCGGAAAGTAAGGTAGGACCGTATTATAATTCATGACAAACCCATAACATATTGCTTTAATCCTTCCGATACTGATATAGGTGAAAAACCTAATATTCGATTAGCTTTTGAAATGTCTATAAATGGATCCCAATCCACCCTTGCACGTTCTTCTGCGAGAATTATTCTTGATTCTGAATTTAACAATTTTATTAATTGTGTTGCCAAATCAAACACTTTAATAGAATGCTGTCCTCCCGCAATAAAGATTTCATGTCTTCCCAATTCATCCACCTCCTCAATACTTTTAATAATTAAATTAACCGCGTCAGACAAATGTATAAGGTTCCTTAATTTTTCACCATTACCAAAAAGTTTAATATCCTTATTTTGTTTGGCCAAAGCCGTAAAAGTGTTGACTATACCGTATCTATCATTCATTCCATATATTGATGTGAACCTCAGAACAAATACTTTTGTGGGCACAAACTGTAATTCTATTTCTAATAGCTTTTCAGCAATATACTTAGTTAATCCGTAATTATCAGTTGGATCAGGTAATACATTCTCATTGACGTTCCCATTTGGAGGCTGTCTCCCATACATAGAACAGGTTGATCCAAATACAACATACTTTACACTTTTCTCTTTTGACAGTTTGATTACCGCACGTGTGGTATCAACATTTCCATTATAATAATCAATATATTCTAAGTCATTTGCATAACTTAATTGCGATGCAAGATGTATAATCCCATTAATATTAAAATCTGCCAACAAGCCACTTGTATTACTGTCAATCTGAGTCTTAACAAAAATGAAATTATCATTGCTAATTACGTTTTTATTCAATAATCCATATTCGTTTCTACCAATACCAATTACACTGAAGCCCTTATTTAATAAATGGCTAACTAAAGCACTTCCTAAAAATCCACTTGCACCAGTAACTAATATTGTTCCGTCCATCGTGATTTTACAAATATTCAGGAACCATGTTTCCTAATTAAAATATCCCAAAGGCAACCCAACACATAATTCTTTATATTTCAATCAGATCATCCACCTTGTAATCCCTGATAGCCTTTCTCCCTATTACCTTATCCCATTCCATTGGGTTTATACCAGTTCCCGGTCTTTTTGCTGTAATATTATTCTCCGTAAACACATCTCCCTCTTTAATATTCATGGATGCAATTATACTCTTTCTTGTAATCGGTCTGTTCTTCAATTCTGACGAAGACAGCTTCTTTATCCCATCTCCAAGGGACTTCTCAATATTCCTTATTGCAGTCACCATACTCCTTAGTTCATCCGGCTCAAGAGAGGCTTTATGGTCAGGCCCTTCCATGCTTCTGCTGAGTGTAAAATGTTTCTCTATAACAGAGGCTCCAAGTGCAACAGCAGCAATCGATACCTCTATTCCCGAGGTATGATCAGAATAACCAACATTAGCATTAAAAGTCTCTTTAATTGTATTCATAGCAAGTAAGTTTACATCTTCAAAAGGGGTTGGATATTCAGTATTACAATGCAAGACAGTAATATTATCCTTTGGTGTTCCTGATTCTGTAAGTGTGCCCAAGGCTTTCCCGATCTCTTCCAGATCCGCCATTCCGGTTGAGAGGATTATTTTTCTTTTAAGACTACCAATTCTTCTTAAATACGTCAGATTGGTAATTTCCCCTGAAGGTATTTTGAATATTTCAACCCCAAGTTCATTTAGTAATTCAATACTTTCCAGATCAAAAGGACTCGAAAGAAACATTATGCCCTTTTCCTTACAATAGGTAATCAACTCTTTATGTGCACCTACATCTAATTCTAACCTTTCAAGCATTTCAAGTTGTGTTTCACTTTTATCACTTGCCTTATACTGGTATTCTGCTTTTTGAGCAAATTTACTTACCACTTCATTTGCCTTAAAAGTTTGAAATTTAATAGCATTTGATCCTGCCTCTACAGCAACATCTATTAACTTCTTAGCAATATACATATCTCCATTATGATTAACTCCAGCTTCTGCAATGATAAACACTTTATCTCTTTCCATTTATATAACTTCCTTCAACAAAACAAATGCTTCAGCAGCTTTAACTCCTGCAGTAGCACCTCTATACATGGCCAATGCCCTGATATTTTCCTCGCTTCTCGGAAAAGGAAAGGTTTCCATTTCACCTCGATACATCTTCATGATCCTTATCTTCTCTTCCAGAAAACCTGTAATATCAACAAAAACATTGGGAACAAAAACATCAGTTTGCAGTGAAGGTGAAAATTCTGTCTCTGAAAGACACTCATACATAAGGATTTTCCTGATAAATGAATTCCGAAATACCTTTGTACAACTCATTATTGCCTTAAATGCTACTTGGTGATCGGTATGTATATCAGACCTGTTTGGAACATAAATTATATCCGGTTTAATTTTTTGAATAATCTTCAATATTTCAGAGATTAGATCCTTCATTGGAATTGTATCCAACCTGGTGGTTGGAAAATTAAGACTGTGTGTAGCACAAAATCCATACATCTTGGAGATATCATCAATCTCCTTCCGGCGTGATTCAACTTTATCTTTTTCCCAGCCGTTTTCTACGTCAATAGACGTAATAATCAGCCAGTAGATATCATCACCATTATTTTTGTGCTTTAACAAGGCACCACCACACCCAAGGGTTTCATCATCCGAATGTACAGCAACTGCCAGAACCTTTTTCATTAGATTTTAATACCTACCTATTTCTTTCCGAAAAATCCTAAAGATATTATTACCGCTTCTTTAGGTAAAGTTAATTCTAGCTATTTGGAACTATTCCACAAACTTTGCAAATCATAAACATCTACCATCTCCCTTGAGCAATCTCCAAATCCTTATGCTGTCCAACATCAACCCAGCTACCTTCGATCAAGTGAACACCTACTTTTTGTTTACTATTGATTGTATTACTAACAAGCTCAGTCATTTGAAAAGGATTGTCATCAGGGACAGTATCAATTAATGTTGGTTCTATAATATATATACCACTGTTTATATTATAATGTTTCTCTGGTTTTTCATAAATCGACACCACTTCGGTCCCATTTACATCTACAACTCCATAAGGAATGTGCTGTATATAATCATGAATCCCAATTGTCATTATATTTTTACTTTCTTGATGATTATGAAGCATTGTTTGCGCATCAAAATGGGTAATGAGGTCGCCGTTAACTACAAATATTGGATACTTGGACTTTTCTTGCAAAAGCCTCAACGCACCGGCAGTGCCAAGAGGAGTTTTCTCACGTAAATAATGAATACGGCACCCAAACATTGATCCGTCTTCAAAATAATTTTCTATTACGTCTGCTAAGTAATTTACTGCAAGATATATAGTTCGTATACCGGATGCCGCCAAATGTAGAATAACATGCTCAAGAATAGGATGTCCTGCAACTTTCATCATAGGTTTTGGGATTTCATCGGTTAGAGGCTTCAGCCGTTCTCCTTTACCGCCAGCCATGATTACTGCAATATTATGTAGGCAAAGGTTTCCAATAAGTGCTTCAGCCAAATGAAGTCCTACAATACAGTGGTTATCATCTAAGACTGGCATCCTGGTAATTCCCAGTGCTTTCATCTTCTCTAATGCAACGACTCTACTTGTCATTTCGGTTACATACTGATAGTCTTCATTCATAAACTTAATTATAGGCTGGTCAAAATCATTATCGGTAATAAGTGCATTACGGATATCTCCATAGGTAACAAGACCTAATAATTTGTTGTTTTTATCAGTCACAAAGACAATCATCGTACCGTGTTTAGCCAGGATAGACATAGCTTCATATAGTGTCGTTTCAGGTATTATGCAAATATCTGATATATTTACTTTATTAATGACAGGCTCGGATGATATTCTTCTGGCAGGAACACCCACAACTGTTTCATTCTCTGGAATATCTGTTACCACCACTGAGCCAATTCCAACAGTAACCCCGGATCCAATAGAAACATGATCTCTAATCCTTGACCCTAATCCAATCGTACAATTATTTCCAATATTGCCCCCCCCTCCTATAACGGCCCCAGATGCGATATGTGTATTTTTACCGATAAAAACATCATGTTCAATCACGACTCCAGTATTAACTATAGTATGTTCACTGACTACCGAGCTTGTTTGAATAATTGCTCTACTCAAAACAACTATACCGAATGATAATCTAACGTTTGAAGCAATTATGGCTGAAGGGTGAATCAGATTAGCCCATCTGTCTTCCGGAAAAGATAAAGAAGAGATGATTTTATTTCTAATTGAAATATTTCCGGCACCTATAACTAGCTTAGCTTTCGGGTGATTATTCAGGATTGCATCTAAATCATCGTCAGTACCTAACTTTTTAATTTTGAAACGTAGAATAGTTCTTTCGCAAGGCATCGGATCAACAAAACCTATAACATTCCATATTTCAGGTAGTGCCATTGCTGTATCGATTAATACTCCTGCATGCTCACCACCACCAATTACAATTAGTTCTTGCTTCATAGGAATTAACAAGTTAATTCTTCAAAAAAAATTCCGTTACCGATTCTATGTAAGCACAGGGCATATTAGGATATGAAGTTGCTCTTATCCGCCTTTTAATTTCACCCTCTGGCATATTCTTAGTGATCACACACAACTCATTAAGCTCTTTCCAAATGTACTATCCTTTGGAAGAAAAATAAGATTTTATTTTCTCAACTGTAAATTCAATTTCTTCCATTCTTATTCCTATGCTACACGGCAGGTTTAAGACTGTATCATAAATTTTTAATGCACTTTCCACTCTAAATGTCTGGCAATCCTTATACATCGGCAAGGTATGAATTGGTTTCCACACAGGTCTTACCTGAATGCTTTTAGAAAGGAGGTAATCTATCAAAGCTTTCTTATGAAACGTAGAAACCTTTATAGTATAGAACCAGAAATTACTCTTTACCCACGGTTTCTCCCACAAAAATTCTATACTATTTGTGTTAGAGAAAAGATTTTGATACCTGAAAGCATTTTTTCTCTTTATTTCTACAAACTTATCTAAACCTTCCATCTGAGCTACTCCCATAGCGGCCTGAATATTTGTAAGACGATAGTTATAACCAATTTCGTTATGATCATATTCAATAGAATCGTTTTTTGCCTGTGTGCTTAGATGCCTGACTTTCTCGGCCAAGCCTTCATCATTAGTTACAACTATTCCACCTCCACCTGTAGTTATTATTTTATTTCCATTAAAAGACAAACAAGACAGCTTGCCAAAAGAGCCTGTCCTTTGACCTTTATATTCAGAACCAAGGCTTTCTGTTGCATCTTCTATAATATCTATATTATATGACTGGCATAATTCAAGAAGAGCATCCATTTCTACAGGATGACCAAAGATATGAACAGGGATAATCGCCTTTACGCGCCTGCCAGATGTTCTATTGTACGTATATCCATCTGCCTTTTGCATGCATTCCATTTCCAGGAAACATCTTAGTTTTTCTACATCTAGACATAATGTATCGCTATCACAATCAACAAATACAGGCTCGGCCCCACAATACTTCACCGCATTAGCGGTAGCAACAAATGTCAAAGCTGGAACTACCACCTCATCATCATTTTTTACCTCACAGGCAATAAGTGACAGGTGCAGAGCCGCGGTACCATTAACAACTGCAATACCGTACTTGCGACCAACATATTCACCTACCACTTCTTCAAATCTATTTACGTAACTCCCGACAGAAGACACCCATCCTGTATCCAAACATTCCTTAATATATTTCCACTCATTACCTGTGATTGCGGGCTCCGACAGGGGTATCACATTTAATCTTTTATCAGATATTATAGATGTCATCCTTGTATCTCTTTAAATTCTCTTTGTCTTTGAACCATTCTATGGTGTTTAACAGACCTTCCCTCAAGGTTGTTTCAGGTTTCCATCCTGTTATTTCTTTGATCAGGCGGTTGTCACAAACTAATCGTTCAACTTCACTTTTATCAGGTCGTTTTCTGATATCTTCAGAGCTTATTTCCACTTCTGTTCCCGTTAGCTCCATTAATAATTTTGCAAGAAAACCTATCGATATTTCAGTACCGGAGCCAATATTCACTTCTTTACCAATAGCTTCGTCAATCTGGGCCAGATGAATAAATCCCTTACAGATGTCTCTGACATAATTAAAATCCCTTGTTGGATGAAGAGATCCCAGCCGTATTTTTTTTTTACCATTTAACAATTGAGTTATTATGGTTGGTATAACAGCACGCGCAGATTGACGTGGACCATAAGTGTTGAAAGGTCTTGCTATCACAACAGGCATTTCAAAAGAACGGAAGAATGACTCGGCTATCTTATCTGCTCCGATCTTTGATGCTGAATAAGGGGATTGTGCTTGAAGAGGATGTGTTTCATTAATTGGAACATACTGTGATGTTCCATAAACTTCTGAAGTTGATGTAACAATAACTCGTTCTACATCATAATCTCTACATGCCTGTAATAAGTTCAATGTTCCTCTAATATTTGTTTCAATATAAGAGTCTGGCGAATGATAAGAAAAAGGAATAGCTATTAATGCCGCAAGATGAAAGACAATATCTACATCCTTAACGGCAGTTTTAACGCCATTTGGATCCCGAATATCTCCTGTAAAAACTTCTACATTCTTGAGGTTTTCCCTTGGAAATGTATCGAGCCACCCCCATGAGTTAAAGGAATTATAATAAGTAAAAGCTTTAA
>Ga0187833_10003125_pt1 | contig 17082 bp, 19 predicted proteins | sample ETNtaG_37_FD_167968 | JGI IMG/M metagenome (GOLD analysis project Ga0187833, IMG submission 167968) | Marine microbial and viral communities from oxygen minimum zone, Eastern Pacific Ocean - ETNP2014_SV_400_PacBio MetaG (Illumina Assembly) | ecosystem: Environmental > Aquatic > Marine > Hypoxic...
TAAAGCAATAGCGATAGCTGGAAAAAAAATAACTCCGTTGAAAAAATAATTTATGGAAGATAAAAAAAAAAAAGATTCAATAAAAATTAATACAAAAAACTCCATTTCTATAGAAAAGAAAAAGTCCAGTTTTTCAAAAAAAAAAAAAATTAAAAAATATGTTACAACTGGAATTGCTTATGTAAAGTCAACATTTAACAATACTATTATTTCGATTGCAGATGCTCATGGCAATGTAGTTGCGTGGTCTTCTGCTGGAAAAAAAGGATTTAAAGGATCTAGAAAATCAACTCCATATGCTGCCCAAATTGCAGCAGATGAAGTGGGAACAAAAGCTTTAGAATATGGAATGAAAACATTATCTGTTGAAGTTAAAGGCCCAGGCTCTGGTAGAGAGACGGCTTTAAGAGCATTGCAAGCCAAGGGATTTAAAATAACTTCAATTAAAGACACAACTCCATTAGCGCATAATGGATCAAGACCACCAAAAAGAAGGAGAGTATAAATGGAAAAAATACAAAAGATAGCAAACGATAAAAATTGGAAAGCATTGATTAAACCGTCGAAATTAGAAGTTAAAACTCATGAGAATAAATCAATAGCTACAATTACAGCTGAGCCTCTAGAAAAGGGTTATGCTTTGACAATTGGAAATTCCCTAAGAAGAATAATGCTTTCATCTATAAGAGGTTCCGCAGTAACTTCAATACAAATAGACGGAGTATTGCATGAATTTTCATCAATCAAAGGTGTTAGGGAAGATGTAACTGATATAGTTTTAAATGTTAAATCACTAGCGTTAAAATCTCATTCTGACAGCCCAAAAAAATTAATTTTAGACGCTTCAGGACCAGGAGAAATAAAAGCCAATAAAATATTAGAGAATCCCGATGTTGAAATTTTAAATCCAGATTTCACAATTTGTAATCTTGATGAGGGAACAAAATTTCATATGGAATTAACTGTTAATTCCGGAAAGGGATATGTTCCAGCAAATTTAAATAAAATAAAAGATCCACCATTAGGATTAATCGCAATAGACTCTTTGTTTAGTCCTGTAAAAAAAGTATCTTATTCTGTAAGTACAGCTCGCGAAGGTAAAGCGTTAGACTATGATAAATTAACGTTAGAAATTGAAACTAATGGATCTATAACTGCTGAAGATGCTCTAGCGTATGCAGCAAGAATTTATCAAGATCAACTGTCAATGTTTATTAATTTCGACGAGCCAAAAGAAACAATACAACAACAAATACCAGTTGAGCCAGAATTTAATAAAAACTTACTAAAAAAAGTTGATGAATTAGAACTATCAGTTAGATCTATGAATTGTTTAAAAAATGATAATATAATTTATATTGGGGATTTGGTTCAAAAAACAGAAAGTGAAATGTTAAGAACCCCTAATTTTGGAAGAAAATCGCTTAATGAAATAAAAGAAGTACTAAGCAGCATGTCTCTATATTTAGGGATGGAAGTACCTAACTGGCCTCCTGAAAATATTGCTGAATTATCTCAAAAATTAGAAGAAAATTTTTAGATTAAAATGAGACATGGACTACATCATAAGAAATTAAATAGAACTTCAGAGCATAGAAAAAGTTTAATTAAAAACATGCTAAATTCATTAATAAAATATGAACAAATTACAACAACATTACCTAAAGCAAAGGTATTAAAACCACAAATAGATAAAGTTATTACATTGGGTAAAAAGGATAGTTTGGCAAACAAAAAAAACTTATTTTCAAAATTGCAGGATAAGATAAATGCTAGAAAAGTTACTAATGTTTTATCAAAAAGATATTTAAATAGAAATGGCGGTTATACGAGAATAATTAAAGCCGGATTCAGATATGGTGATAGAGCGCCTTTGGCGATTATTGAATTGGTTGATCGCGATATAAATGCAAAAAAAGTAGATTTAAAGAAAAAAGTTAAAGAAAGCAAATCAGAAAATACTCCTGAAAATATCAAAGAAACAAAAAAATAATTTATTTTTATTTATAATAAAAAATTTAATTAATTTTTTTTAAAATGAATAAGATTTTTCAAGTTGAAAAAGATTTTGTTAATTCAAGAATTGATAGGTGGATCAAAAGAAATATCTGTCAAATACCTCAAAGTCTTATAGAAAAAAGTTTGAGGAATAAAAATGTTACAATAAACAAACTAAAAGTGAAAAGTTCATATAAACTTAAAATAGATGATAAAATTTACTTAAATAATTTTAATCCTACCTTTGGTCACCATTTAAGTAAAAAAAAAATATATATTCCCACCAAAAAAGATATAAAAGATAGTGAAGCTCTTATAGTAGAGGATAATGAAAATTTCTGTGTAATTAATAAACCTTATGGTCTTGCTGTCCAGGGCGGCACCAAAATTAAAAAAAATCTAGTTGATTTGATTAAAGAAAATAAAATTTTTCAAAATTTAAAACCTTTTATTGTTCACAGAATAGATAAAGAAACATCAGGAATTCTCATTATTGCTAAAAATAGAAAGTATGCTCAACTGTTTACTTCATTATTTAGAATTAGAAAAATTCACAAATCTTATTTATCTATTTGCTATGGTGAAATGGAGAAAGTAAAAGGTATACTTTCTAGTTATTTAATTCGTTATGATAAGGACAGAAAAATATCTGAACGTGCCATCACTAATTATAAAGTTTTAGATAAAAATACCAATTCTACATTGCTTGTTTTAAATCCGATAACAGGCAGAAAACATCAGATTAGAAAACAATTATTTTCAATTGGATTTCCCGTTATTGGTGATTCAAAATATAATTTTCCCGAAAACAAAATACATAAAAATAATAATCTCATGTTACATGCTTATTCTATAAAATTTATGATCAATGAGAAAAAATATAAATATACTGTTAGTGTACCAGATTATTTCAAAAAAATGCTATTAAGAAAAAAATTAACTTTATTTAAAAATTCTTAAAAAATTATTAATTATTTTCTGGTTTATATATTTATAGTTGTTTTTTTTTACCGAACAAAGATTGGTCATTCCTTTATTGTATATCCCACAAGGTACTATATTTTTATAAACTTCAAGGTCATTAGAAATATTTATGGAAAAACCATGAAATGCTATCCATCTTTTAACCCTAATTCCAATTGCCGCCACCTTCTTTGCGTTGCCGTTAACATTTACCCAAATACCAATATTTTTTTTGTCATTAAATGATTTGATTCCATATTCTTTTAAAATTTTAATTATACAATTTTCAATATGTTTTATTAGTTTTCTAATATCCTTTCCTCTTTTATTAAGATTTAATACAAAATAAACAACTTTTTGACCTGGTCCGTGATAGGTAATTTTTCCACCCCTTGATGTTTTCGATACATCAATTGTTTTATTTAATATTTCGTTTTCCTTTGAGCGAGTTCCTGCAGTAAATATTGGCTTATGTTCCAAAATCCATAATAATTCAGGTTTTTTTCTATTTATTACATCTTCTACTCTTTTTTCTAAAAATTTTAAAGCAATGTCATAATCTATCAATTTTTTACTTTTTTTAACTTCGATTGCCATTTTAAAATTGTAATTATTAAATATATAAATTAATAGTTCAGCTAATTATTTAATACAAATATTATGGTTTTAGTTAAAAAAATAAAGGACAGAAAAGTTAATATTGAGTTTAATAAGGAATTTATTAAAGTTATTAATGAAAAAATAAAAAATCAAGATACTGATTTTTTAGCTAAATCACTAAAGGAATTATTACCCGCAGATTCAGCAGATATTATAGAAAATTTAAGTCCAGAAAATAGATCTAAATTAATTGAACTTGAAGGATTTAACATAGATCCTGAAATATTTGTTGAACTTAACGAATCCATTCAGACTGAAATTTTTTTACTTTTATCAGTAGAGTCTATTGCCAGTTTATTAAAAAAATTGGAATCTGATAATGCACTAAAGATTCTTGAAAATTTGGATCAATCAAAAAAAGAAACCGTTTTAAATAGATTGCCTCCAAAAGACAGATTTTTGTTAGAGGAAAGTTTAAGTTACCCTGAGGATACAGCTGCAAGAATTATGCAAAGAGAATTTACTGCTATTCCAAGTAATTGGTCGGTCGGACAAACAATAGATTATTTAAGAGAAAATAAAGATTTACCGGAAGAGTTTTTGGAAATCTTTATCGTTGATAGTGATTTTAAACCAATTGGAACAGTTCCTTCATCAAAAGTATTAAGAACTGCAAGAGAAACTAAAATGAACTTAATTATGAGAGAAATGCAAGTTTTGATACCAGTTAATATGGACCAAGAAGAGGTGGGTCACACATTTGAAAATTATAACCTTACTTCTGCCGGAGTCGTAGATAAAAACAATAAATTAGTCGGAATGATTACTAGTGATGATATTTTAACTGTTGTAAAGGAAGAAGCAGAAGAAGACGTTCTTAGACTTGCTGGAGTTGGAGATGAAGAGATTACGGATAGTATTTTGAGAAAGACAAAGAGGAGATTTAATTGGTTGTTATTAAATTTGTTTACAGCTTTGTTGGCGACCTGGGTAATAAGCAAATTTGGAGCCACTATAGAACAAATGGTTGCTTTGGCTTTTTTAATGCCAATAGTCGCTTCAATGGGCGGCAATGCAGGTATGCAAACTTTAGCTGTTACAGTTAGAGCTATAGCTACCAAGGAGCTTTCTTCAGAAAATTTTACTAAAATAGTATCAAAAGAATTTGTAATTGGAATCTTAAATGGGATAATATTTGCAATTATTACCGGAATTGTAGTTCAACTATGGTTTAGAGAAATTAATTTAACAATTATAATTTCCGCTTCAATGATACTTAATATGATTGTTGCTGGACTATTCGGAATTTTAGTTCCCGTTTCGCTTAAGAAATTTAATATTGATCCTGCTATTGCTTCCAGCGTTTTTGTAACAACTATTACAGATGTGATAGGATTTTTATCTTTTTTAGGCATTGGAGCATATTTCTTTTACAACTAAATATTATCTATTAACCTTGTAGAGTTAAGATGGTAGGCCACAAATAATTTATATTTTTTATTTTTTTTAAGTGGTCTAGTTTGTTTGTTAATGTCGAGTAATTCAATATAATCAATTTTTTTAACACCCAATTTAAACATTTTATTTTTAATTTTTTTTAAAATATTTTTTTTCATAATTATGAATTTTTTATTTTTATAGAGTAGTTTATAAACTTTAGATGCTATAATAAAATTATTTGCTGATAGAAAAAAATTTCTAGAGGAACAAGCAACACCATTTTTTTCTCTGATAGTTTTACATCCAACAACTTTTGTCTTAATTTTGTTTTTATATATAAATTCTTCAATAATTTTTAGCTGCTGAAAATCTTTATTTCCCAAAAAAATTTTGTTTGGATTAATTATTTTTATAAATCTATCAATTACATCAACTACTGCTTTAAAGTGACCAGGTCTAGATTTTCCGCATAATTTTTTACTAAAAGAACTAATTTTAACAATTTTATTATAACCAAATGGATATATTTGTTTTGTTGTTGGTAAATAAAGATAATCAACTTTGCACCTTCCAAGTATTGATATGTCTTTTTTAATATTTCTTGGGTATTTTTTGTAGTCGTTTATTTCATTAAATTGGGGTTTGTTGACAAATATAGTAACAATTGTTTTTTTACATAGAGAGATACTTTTTTTAATTATATATATGTGTGCCTTATGTATGGCACCCATAGTTGGAACAAAACCCAAATCTTTTTCTTTCTTCAACACCTGGATAAGTTTTTTTTTATTAAGAATTATTTTCATTTGTAAATTTAAATTATTATATGTAAAAGATAGAAATGATCAAACAGGCAATTATTCCTTTAGCTGGTTTAGGCACAAGATTATTGCCTCTTACAAGTGTATTACCAAAAGAACTTTTGCCAATTAATGGCAAACCAGGATTGGAATACATTTTGGAGGAGGGGATTAACGCCGGCATCAAGGAATTTATTTTTATTATTTCAAGCAAAAAAAAAGAAATAAAAAAATATTTTTATAGCGACTCCTTTTATAAAAAAATAATCAAAAAAAAAAATAAAAACAAAAGACTTAAGGAGGAATTTGCAAAAATAAAAAAATATAAGAAAATAATCAAATTTGTTTATCAAGATTTGCCTCGTGGCACAGGAGATGCAGTGCTAAAATGTAAAAATTATATTAAGTCGAAGTATTTTTTACTGCTGTTACCAGACGATTTAATAATAAAAAACAACTGCTCTCTATCAATGATCAAATTACACAGAAAGTATAAATCATCCGTCATTGCTTCTAAAAAAGTTCAAAAGAAGGATGTTTCCAGATGGGGTATTTTCAATATGAAAAAACTTAATAAAAATAATTTTTTAATTAAAGACGTTATAGAAAAACCCAGTATAAATAATGCTCCGTCAAATTATGCTATTATTGGTCGATATATATTGCCAAAAAAAGTTTTTAAAATACTTCAAAAACAAAAACCAAGTCAAAATGGTGAAATTCATATAACCGATGCTATTAAAACTTTGATAAATAAAAAAGAAAAATTCCTTGGACATATTTTTTCTGGCAAATACTTAGATTGTGGTACCATGGCAGGATATATCAACTCATCAATAAAAATTTCTAAATTATAAATAATGAAAATTTGCGTTATAGGAACGGGTTATGTTGGTCTTGTCACCGGTGTTTGTTTTGCTGATCTTGGTAATACAGTTCATTGTGTTGATACAGATGTTCAAAAAATAAAAAAGTTAAATCATGGCTCTGTGCCGATTTTTGAACCGGGTTTAGAAGAATTGGTTAAAAAACGTTACAAAGATAAAAGATTGTTTTTTACCACAGATTTAAAAAAATCAGTTACATACTCTGATATTATATTTATTTGTGTGGGTACTCCCACAGTTAAAACAACTAACTCAGTGAATTTAAAATATGTTTTCAAAGTGGCTAGAGACATAAGGGGATATATAAAAAAATTTAAGATTGTAATAATTAAATCAACTATTCCGGTAACTACTGGAGATAAAGTTGAAAAAATTATTAATTCAAAAGTAAGGAGAAAATTATTTGAAGTCGTATCAAATCCTGAGTTTTTGAGAGAAGGTGAGGCAATTCGTGATTTTAAATATCCTGATAGAATTATAATAGGTACAGAGAATAAGAGAGTTATCAAAATTTTAACCAATCTTTACGAACCAATTATTAAAAAGGGAGCAATATGCTTTAAGACATCACGCAGGAGTGCTGAATTGATTAAATATGCATCTAATGCCTTTTTGGCCACAAAAATTTCATTCATAAATGAATTGGCAAACCTATGCGAAAAAATTGCCATTAATACAGAAGATATAGCAATAGGAATGGGCCTTGATAAAAGAATTGGTAGTAGATTTTTAAGAGCAGGTCCTGCATATGGTGGATCTTGTTTTCCAAAAGATACAAGAGCTCTAGTCACTACTGGCGAAAAATTTAAAACAAATTTATCAATAGTTAGGTCAGTTATTAAGTCAAATGAGAGCAGGCGATCTTTATTAACAAAAAGAATTTATGAAATTATGTCTAATAAATTGAAAAACAAAATAATCACTTTTTTGGGTGTAACATTCAAAGCAAATACGGATGATATGCGCATGTCATCAAGTTTATCAATGATACCAAATTTGTTAAGAAAAGGTGCTATCGTGCGGTATTGCGATCCTTCAGGAAAAAAAAAAGAATTCGATAAATATAATAAAGTTAATTTTTATTCTGATGTAGCCAAGGCTTGCTTGAAAAGCGACTTAATTGTTATACATACTGAATGGAACGAATTTAAATTACTTGAATTTAAAAAAATAGTTAAAAAAAGTAATTTTAAAATATACGATATGAGAAATTTGTATTCTAGTAAAATAATGAAAAAAAATAAAATTAACTATTTCAGTATCGGCAAGTAATCTATTTTAATTCAAATATAGCATCAACTTCAACAGCAGCATCAAGAGGCAATGAGTTTGAGCTTATTGCCGCTCTTGTGTGTTTACCATTCTTACCAAAAACCGCAGATATGATTTCAGAAGCTCCGTTAATAACTTTGGGTTGATCATTGAAGTCATTTGTTGAATTAACATAACCAGTTAGTTTAATGCAATTTCTGATAGTTTCTAATTTTTCGTCGCATGCCTTTTTAGCTTGAGCAATTATATTAATTGCGCATAACTTTGCTGCAGCTTGACCTTGATCAATAGATAATTCTTTTCCTAATTTTCCTTTTGTAATATTTCCATTAGCGTCAATCGATATTTGACCGGATATGAACAATAAATTTGAAGTTTTTTTGTAAGCGACATATGCGCCAACCGGATCAGGTGGTTTTGGAATTTCTATATTTAACTTTCTTAAATTTTCGTAAATTGACATTTAGTATTTACTGAAAAAAACAAAAAAAAATCTACTTTTTCCACAAATCCTTAAGTGTTTTTGCTTTATAAAATTTCCCAAGTGCATTAGGAGATCCATCTTTTTTTTTAAATAATTTTTTAACACTGCATCCGAGAGCACCTGGAGATATTTTATGTTTGTTGATGCAATCAACACCAATGACATCAGCCAAGGTTTTTTTTTCTTCTGAAATAGCGATTGTAGAAGAAAGCAATATTGTGGTTAATAGTATTATAAAATTTTTCATAAATAATTATCTTTTACTTTATTACATCACTTAGAGATTTTGATTCTCCAAATTTTTTCCAAATTGATTTTTTATTAGCTTTTTTTTTTTTACTAGAATTAATATCGTTGCCACTTAAAACAGCTTTAGTTTTACATATTGAATATTGTATAGAAAATTTTTTCAAATTTTTACAATCAGCTGCCTCTTTAGCGTAAGCATTAACAGTAGAAAAGATTATTAATGTTAAGAATATTATTAGTGTTTTCATATATAGTTACTTTTTTTTTCTTCTGTTTCTATCATATTTTTTTCTTTTCTCAATCAATATTAAGGCTTCTTCCATAATAATTTCACTGGGGTCTTTTTCTTCAGGAATAGTAGCATTAAGAGATTTATACTTTATATATGGACCAAATTTTCCCTTCATAACTCTGACGGGTTTTTTATCCTCGGGATGTTCACCCAAATCTTTAATTAAAGAAGAGGAGACCCTACCAGGCTTAGTTTCAGCTATGAGAACTATAGCTCTGTTAAGACCTATTGAAAATATTTCTTCAACATTTTCTATTTTTGCTGATTTATTTTCGCATTTCAGATAGGGTCCAAATCTTCCTGAATTCAAAGTTATTTCTTTTCCATTTTCAGGATTATTTCCTAAACTTTTAGGCAATGAACATAGAAATTTACTTTTTTCTAAATCAATACTGTCAATAGATACACCTTTTGGTATAGAAATATTTTTAAATTTACTTTCATTGACCTTTTTACTTTTCCTTTTTTTATTTTTATTTTCTGTTTGAATTAAACCAGGGTCAACCTCATATTGTAAGTAGGGTCCAAATCTTCCATTTTTTAAATATATGTATTTGCCATTATCGTTCCGTCCGAGAATTTTTGGTTCAGCTAAATTTGATTGTTGGGCAGCTTTTATTTTTGATAAAGGTCGTGTAAATTTACATTCAGGATAATTTGAACACCCTATAAAGGCACCACCTTTAAAACTATTTTTTAAACTCAATTGTCCATTGCTACACAATTTACATTTTCTATCTATATTACCATTTTTATCTATCTCGAATATTAAATTTCCCAAACTATCATTTAGTAAATCTAAAACTTCTCTAGTTCTCTTTTCTTTAACTATCGAAACGTTTTTATTAAAATCATACCAAAATTGATCAAGGACCTTTATCCAATCTTCCTTTCCAGAAGTTATATCGTCCAATTGATCTTCCAATTTAGCCGTAAAGTCATAGTCGACATATTTAGTAAATAATTTTTCTAAAAAAGCAGAAATTAATTTTCCTCTATCAGTAGGAAAAAATCTTTTGTTTATAATTTCAGCATATCCTCTATTTGAAATTACAGATATAATACTGGCATAAGTTGATGGTCTACCAATTCCTAATTCCTCTAATTTTTTTACAAGAGTTGCTTCAGAATATCTCGGAGGTGCTTGAGTGAAATGTTGTTCATCAATAAAATTTTCTAAATTTACTTTACCTTTATTTACATCAGGAAGTATTTTTTCCTTATCATTTTCATCTTCAATTTTGTATAATTTTAAAAAACCATCAAATTTAATAACAGATCCAGTTGCTTTAAATGTATTTGATCCATCTTTAGAAGCTATTAAAATTGTTTTTCTATCAAATTTAGCAGACTCCATTTGAGAAGAAAGAGTCCTTGACCAAATTAAATTATATAATTTGAATTGATCTGAACTTAAGTATTTTTTTAATTCTTCAGGAGATCTGTTTACATCCGTTGGTCTTATTGCCTCATGTGCTTCTTGAGCATTTTTAGCTTTTTTACCAGAGTAATTTAATGGTTGTATAGGCAGGTATTTTTTGCCAAAATTATTTTCAATATAAGTTCTAAAAAGCGGAATAGCTTCATTTGAAATATTCGTTCCGTCAGTTCTCATATAAGTAATTAAACCAACGGAATCTCCATCAATATCAATTCCTTGATAAAGCCTTTGTGCGATTTGCATAGTTCTTGAGGCACCAAAACCTAATTTTGCAGAAGACGATTGTTGCAATGTTGATGTCGTAAAAGGACCTGAGGGATTCCTATTATAAATTTTGGATGAAATATCAATTATTTCGTAATCTTTACTTTTAATGTCTTCAATTGCTTTATTTATATCGTTTTTATTTTTAAATGAGAATTTTTCTACTTTGTTTTCATTTAGTTGTGAAAGATTTGAGTTAATTATATTTCCATTATTGGTTTTAAAATTTACATTAAGTGTCCAAAATTCTTTAGGTCTAAAAGTTTCAATCTCATGTTCTCTTTCGGTGATTAACCTTAAAGCCACAGATTGAACTCTGCCTGCAGATTTTGATCCAGGCAGTTTGGTCCATAGAATAGGTGAGATATTAAAACCCACAAGATAATCTAGGGCCCTTCTTGCCATATATGCATCTACCAAGTAAGGCTCTATATTTCTTGGATTTTCAATACCTTTTATTATTGCTTTTTTAGTTATTTCGTTAAATACAACTCTTTCAATTTTTTTATCTTTAATTAATTTTTTTTCTTCCAATACTTCCTTAACATGCCAAGCAATGGCTTCTCCTTCTCTATCTGGGTCGGTAGCAAGTATTATTTTTTTTGAATTTGCAGCTGTATCAATTATTTCATTTAAATATTTTTTTGAAAAACTGTCAATTTCCCATAACATTTGAAAATTATTATTTGGGTCAACCGATCCATTTTTTGAAGGAAGGTCCCTTACATGACCATAGCTTGCTAAAACTTTGTAATTGTTACCCAAATACTTGTTAATTGTTTTAGCTTTAGCTGGACTTTCAACGATAACTAAATTCATTGGACATACCTCTTTGAGATTTAGTGTCAAAAATATTTATATTTGTCAAACTTAAGATTTTATTTACTAAGAAAAGTGGCTTTTTATCTATAGTTTTATTTTTTGTTCTGTTCTATTTATCAAGTTAGATATATTATTTTTGTGTGTATAAATTATTAGAATTAAAAAAATAAATAATAATAATTTTATATCGCTAACATTAGAAATATTTGGATCAAAGGCTTTAATTACATTTTCTTTTATAAAAGATATTACAAATACACTTATAGAAGCAAAAATTGAAGATAAAGAAGAATATTTAAATATTAAGGCTACAGTTATCCAAGTTAATATAAATAGTAATGTTAAACTATATGATAGCGCAAGTAAAATACCTAAAAAAGTTGCAACTCCTTTTCCTCCTTTAAATTTTAACCATATTGGAAAAAGATGTCCAAGAAAGACCAGTAATGCTGATAATTGAATCAATTCTGGAAAATATTGTTGTGTGATTATAACAGCAAAATATCCTTTTAATATATCTAAAATAAGAGTTGAGAAGGCTAAATATTTGTTTCCGGTTCTGAGAACATTAGTGGCTCCAATATTTTTAGATCCTATGGTTCTTATATCTTTACCACTGAAAGTTTTAGTTAAAATCAAGCCAAAGGGGATTGATCCACAAAAGTAAGAAAAAACTGCAACTAAAAAAATTTCCATTAGCAGCTAAGCTCTTGCAAAAGCAATTTCACCTTTTATGAAGGTTTTTATAATTTGTCCTTGCAATTTTCTGTCCTCAATAGGTGTGTTCTTAGACTTTGACAACAAATTGTCTTTGTTAACGACCCAAGGCTTGTTGATATCAACAACACATAAATCTGCATCAGCGCCTATTTGAAGACTGCCTTTATCTATTCCAAGAATTTTTGCAGGATTTGAAGTGATTGAAGCAATTATTGTATTTAATTTTAATGAATCATTATGAAATAGCTCCAAGGCAAGAGGCAGTAAGGTTTCTATCCCAGTAGCTCCGGTTGCCGCCTTAGCAAAAGTTAATCTTTTAGATTCTTCGTCTTCTGGCTTGTGGTCAGAGACTATAACTTCAATTAATCCTTCACTAATAGCATTAATTAATGATAATCGATCTTCCTCAGTTCTAAGTGGAGGAGAAAGTTTTAAAAACGTCTTAAAGTCACCAATATCGTTTTCATTTAAAGACAAATTATTTATGGAAACTCCTGTTGAGAAGACTTTACCTTCTTCTTTAGCTCTTTTGATCACGGATATAGTTTTTTCAGAAGATATTTGAGAAATATGGTATTTACATTGATATTCCTCAAGAATGGATAAATCTCTTTCCACTATAATTTTTTCTGCTAGAAAGGGTATTCCTTTTAAACCAAGTCTAGTCGAAATCTCTCCTTCATTAATTAATCCACCAGCTGACAAAATATTATCCTCTGCATGTTGCATAATTAAAGCATCAGATTCTCCGGCATAATTCATTATTCTCGTCATAACTTGAGGATCTTGAACCGTTTTAAGTCCATCTGTAAAAGCAATTATTCCTTTTCTTCTAAGAAGTCCAAATTCAGTCATTTGCGTACCTTCCGTGTTTCTTGTCAGGCTAGCAGCAGGAAAAATATTTATTTTCGATTTATCTCTTCCTCTTCGTTTTAGAAAATCTACCATAGAGACATTATCGATCACCGGTGAAGTGTTTGGCATTGAAACGACGGAAGTGACACCACCTGATAATGCAGCATTACTTAAAGTTCTAAAATTTTCTTTATATTCATAACCCGGTTCTCCAACAAAAACTCTCATATCAACTACGCCAGGTATTAAAACTTGTTTTTCTAGGTCTATTTTTTCTGCTTCAGTAGGCAAATTTCCATTTGAAACATTTTTTCCAACAGCTTGAATTTTGCCATTAACATCAATGATCAGACCTCCAATTTCATCCATTTGATTATTAGGGTCGATTATTCTTGCGTTTATTAAATATTTTTCTTTCATTAAGTTTTTTTGCAATAAATTTTAAGGCAGGCCATTCTTACCGCAACACCCAGTTCCACTTGTTCTCTTATTACACTTTTATTAATATCATCTGCCAGATTAGTATCAATCTCAACACCTCTATTCATTGGGCCGGGATGCATTATCAAGGCATCTTTTTTTGCCAATATCATCTTATCAGGCGTTAAACCAAAGTATTCATAATATTCTCTGGCAGAGGGTAAAAAAGAACCTTGCATTCTTTCATTTTGCAATCTCAACATCATTACAATATCACAATTATCTAATCCTTTTTTCATTTCAGCAAAAACATTTACTCCCAATCGCTCAACAGAATGGGGCAGTAGAGTTTTAGGTGCTACGACATTGATTTCAGCACCCAACATATTCATTAAATAAATATTAGACCTTGCAACTCTCGAATGTAAAATGTCTCCACAAATAGCTATTTTTAATCCTTCAATTTTACCTTTTCTATTAATTATAGTTAGCGCATCAAGCAAAGCTTGCGTTGGATGTTCTCTTCTACCATCACCAGCGTTAATTACAGAACAGTTTACTTTTTGTGATAATAAGTTAGGTGCGCCGGAATCTTGATGTCTTACAACAATAACATCGGGATGCATTGCATTTAATGTCATCGCTGTGTCAATTAAGGTTTCTCCTTTTTTAATAGCTGAGTTAACAATATTCATTGACATAACATCAGCCCCAAGTCTTTTTCCAGCTAACTCAAAAGAACTTTGGGTTCTTGTGGAAGGTTCAAAAAATAGGTTAATTTGAGTTTTTCCTCTTAAAATATCTGTTTTTTTTGACGTACTTTTGTTTAATTTTATAAAAGCTTTTGCTTCATTTAGAATGCAAAAAACTTCCGAAACAGAAATATCTTGGATACCTAAAAGGTGACTTTGACTGATTTTAACAGCTTCAAATTTTTTAATTACAGCCATTAAAACTAACTCTATAGAGTCTTCTATTGACTTGCGCAAGCAAATTATTAATTATTTAAATAATCTATGGCTCCCTGAAGTATAAATGCAGCTGAATTTTTGTCTAAATTTCTGATCTGGCTTGTAACATTGGTATTTAAATCTTTTGTCATTTTAAAAGCACCTTCACTTGAAAGCCTTTCATCCCATAATGTGATTGGTATTGTAATATTTCTTGATAAATTTTTTGCAAAATCTATGGATGATTGAGATGACCTTCCTAAAGAACCATCCATATTAATTGGATTCCCTATGACGATTCCCTTTATTTCATTTTCTTGGATAATTTTCTCAATTTCCTTAAATAGAGATTCAAAGTTGTTTTTTATTAGAGTTTTAAAAGGGGTAGCAACCGCTTTATTTTCATCACAAATAGCCAATCCAATATTTTTTTTTCCAGGATCAATTCCTAGTAGTCTAGAATTAATCGTTATATTCTTTTTAAATTCATCTATACTCAATATATTGTATGTTTTCATCTTAAATGATAATTTCTATTTATTTGCCAATAATCTCAAATGTCAATAGATAAAGAAACAATAAAACAGATATCAAAATTAGCTAGAATTTCTCTAGATGATAAAAAAATTGAGAATTTGTCTAAAGATCTTTCGTCCATAATTAAATTTATCGAAAAACTTAATAAATTAAATACAGACGATATCAAACCTTTAACATCTATAATTGATGCTTCTCTTAAGTCTAGAAAAGATGAAATACTAGAAGGCAAAATAAGAGAGCAAATTTTAAAAAATTCACCTGAAAAAACAGAAGAATTTTTTGTAGTTCCAAAGGTAGTGGAATAGAATGAGCAATTTAGAAAATTTTTCACTTGTTGATTTAGTTGAAGGAATAAAAAACAAAGATTTTACCTCCGAAGAAGTTACAAAATCATTTATAAAAAACGCTGAAAGTTCGGACAAGCTAAATACATATATTACAAAATGCTTTGATGAAGCTTTGGTGTCAGCAAAAAATTTTGATAAAAAGAACAAACCCAAGGGTTTGCTATCAGGTATTCCCATTGCTGTTAAGGATATGTTTTGCACCAAAGATGTTAAAACTACCGCTGGCAGCAAAATTTTAAATAATTTTGTGCCTACTTATGAATCTACAGTTACAAATAAATTATGGTTGGAAGGAGCTTTTTTGCTAGGTAAATTAAATTGCGATGAATTTGCAATGGGTTCATCTAATGAAACAAGTTTTTTTGGAAATGTTACAAATCCATTTGGTGACAAAATAGTTCCCGGTGGATCATCGGGTGGTTCCGCTTCAGCTTTAGCTGCCAATCTTACTCCCGCAACTATCGGAACTGATACGGGTGGATCTATTAGACAACCAGCCTCTTTCACTGGAACAGTTGGTTTAAAACCTACCTATGGAAGATGTTCAAGATGGGGGATTGTGGCTTTTGCTTCATCACTAGATCAAGCTGGTCCATTGACAAAAACTGTTGAAGATTGTGCTTTATTACTTCAGGCTATGTCAGGTTATGACCCTAAGGATTCTACTTCAATAAATATAAAAGTTAATGAATTTTGTTCAAACCTAACAGAAAAAGTAAAAAATTTAACAATTGGCATTCCAAAAGAATATAGAGTTGAAAATATGCCTACCGAAATAGATAAACTTTGGAAAAATGGAATAGAATTTTTAAAAGATGCTGGTGTAGTCATAAAGGATATTTCGTTACCACATACAATGTATGCGCTTCCTGCTTATTATATTGTAGCCCCAGCTGAAGCATCATCAAATTTGGCTAGATATGATGGTGTAAAGTATGGCCTTAGATCGAAAGGTAATAATTTAATCGAGATGTACGAAAATACCAGGTCTGAAGGATTTGGTGACGAGGTAAAAAGAAGGATTCTTATTGGAACTTATGTTTTATCATCAGGCTATTATGATGCTTATTATCTAAAAGCACAAAAAGTTAGGAAGCTAATAAAAGAAGATTTTGATAAGGCTTTCAATAATGTTGATGCCATATTAACACCGTCAACGCCAAGTTCGGCATTTAAAATGGGAGAAAAAAAAGATGATCCGGTATCTATGTACTTGAATGATATATTTACCGTACCTGTTAACCTGGCAGGCTTACCAGCGATCTCTATACCTTCAGGATATGATAAAAATAATTTACCTCTAGGTCTCCAGTTAATAGGCAGGTCTTTTGATGAACAAATGATATTAAATTTGTCTTTGGCTTTGCAAAAAAGAATGAATTTTAAAAGAAATATAAAAGCATGGTGGAAATAATGACGGAAAATAAATTTGATTATTTTATAAATGGAGAGAAAAATAAATGGGAAGTGATTATTGGTTTGGAAGTACATGCCCAGGTTTTGTCAAAATCAAAACTTTTTTCATCTTCTTCAACAAAATTTGGTGCTGAGCCAAATACCCAGGTAAGTCTAGTTGATTCCGCTTTACCTGGTATGCTTCCAGTAATTAATCAATTTTGTATAGAACAAAGCATTAAAACTGGACTGGGACTTAAAGCAAAAATAAATCGCCATTCTGTATTTGATAGAAAAAATTATTTTTATGCCGATTTACCTCAGGGCTATCAAATTTCACAAT
>Ga0187833_10003132_pt1 | contig 17059 bp, 15 predicted proteins | sample ETNtaG_37_FD_167968 | JGI IMG/M metagenome (GOLD analysis project Ga0187833, IMG submission 167968) | Marine microbial and viral communities from oxygen minimum zone, Eastern Pacific Ocean - ETNP2014_SV_400_PacBio MetaG (Illumina Assembly) | ecosystem: Environmental > Aquatic > Marine > Hypoxic...
TAATACTTGGAATTTCTTACGAGCAAACTCAAAAAAAACTTGATAAAGCCCTTAAAAGAATTTAATCAGCTGAATAAAAAATACGCCCCTTACAAATTTTGTAATAAGGAGCGTATTTAAAGAAAACCGTATTATCTTCTTCTTCTTTTTTTAGCTTTCTTTTTAGCTTTCTTTTTAGCTTTCTTTCTTTTAGCCATCTTTATCTCCCTTTATTATTTCTTTCACGAATCAAAGTGATTCGATTTATGTTTCTACTTTTATGTTTTTTTTTATTGATGTCAAACATAAATTTTTTAAAAAATAATTAAAAATAATTAAAAATAATTAAAAATAATTAAAAATAATTAAAAAAATTAATTTTTTTGTTAAATTGCAAATAAGTGAGTAATAACAATAGTTTTTAATAATAAATAAACTAAAGCTAAGATTGAAATAATTAATTTTTATAAAAATTTTCTAAAATATTTTTATATCTTGCAATAACTTTATTTCTTTTTACTTTCATTGTTGGTGTTAACAAACCATTTTCAATAGAAAAACTTTCATTAATTAAATGAAATTTTTTTATTTTTTCTAATAAAGTTAAATTTTTATTAATTTCACCTACTATTTCATTTATTTTTTCTTTTTGACCTTCAAACTCTTTATTGGGAACAATCAATGCAACCAAATAATTTTTTCCATCTCCATACACCATGCATTGATCTATTGCAGGAAAATTGGTTAGTTGATTTTCAATTTTTGCTGGAGAAATATTATCCCCTCCTGCACTAACGATTATATCTTTTTTTCTATCCGTAATTTTTAGATAACCATCCTTGGAATCTATTTCTCCAATATCTCCTGTGTATAACCATCCATCTTTGAGGACTTTTTCTGTATCTTCTTTCTTGTTCCAATAACCCAGCATCACATTTTCCCCTTTAACCAATATTTCTCCATCTTCAGCAATTTTGATTTCGTTTCCTTTAAATGGAGGGCCGACTGTTTCAACTTTAATTTTTTGAATAGGATTGCAACTAACCACTGGAGAGGTTTCAGTTAAACCATATCCTTGTAAAGTGGGTAGTCCGATAGCATTCAAAAATTCACCTATTTCTTTGTCTAGGGCTCCGCCACCGGAAACAAAAGCTCTTAAATTACCTCCAAATTGTTTTTTTACTTTTTTTCTGACTAAAACATTCACGATAAAATTTAATAATTTTTCAGATAAACTCATTTTTCGTTTTAGTAGTTCTTTTTTACCTAGAAAAATTGTTGCTTTGATTAATTTGGCTTTAAGACCAGTTTGTTTTTTCATATTCATATTTATTTTGTTATAAAGATTTTGATAAAATCGAGGAACTGCAGTCATAATGGTCGGTTTAGCTTCGGAAATATTGTCTAAAAGTTTTTCTATTTTTTCTGCATAAAAAACTTTTGCTCCAACTGCAATTTGTGCAAATTGAACAGTGTGTTCATAAGAATGTGATAAAGGAAGCCAGGTCAAAAAAATTGGTGTCTTATTTATTAAGGGTTTTAATATTTCGCAAGCCCCTTCCAAGTTATTTAGTATACCTCCATGACTCAAAATAACTCCTTTTGGATTTCCTCCTGTTCCTGATGTATATATTATACAGGCAGGCGAAGTTCTTTTTAAATTTAAATTTTTTATTTTATCGCTTTCTAATAGATTGCTTTCAATTATAGAATTAAAATCTAAATATTTATTTTTATAATTTCTGCTACTAATTTTTTCGAAGGTAATTATTCTTTTTATAAAGTCTTTTTCCTCAATTATATTTTTTAGTTTGTCATGCATTTCATTATTAGAAACAATAATTACTGAAGGCTGACAATCTTCGATTAAATATCTATAATCATTTTCAGCATATGTAGTATAGGCTGGTACAGTTATACCGTTTGCTAACATCACTGCAATGTCAGAAATTAACCACTCCGGTCTATTCTCGGAAACTAAAAGACACCTGTCTCCATCTACAATATTTTCTTTTATAATTTTTGCAAGTTTGTAAATATTTGATGATGTTTCTGACCAAGTAAACTTTTTTTTATTCTGAGGATTAAGCCATTCCAAGAAAATGCTTTGGGGATTTTGTTTTTTTGCTTGATAAAAGTATAAGTCTATTAAACTGTTAAATTCATTTAAATTCATAAGATCTTGGTGGGCAAAGAGAGACTCGAACTCTCACAGTATTGCAACCATTGGATTTTGAGTCCAACGCGTCTACCAGTTCCGCCATTCGCCCATTTCTCATTTAGTTAATGTTTATGCGAACATTATGTTTTGTATTTATAAAATACGCAACTAAAAATTAATTCTATCTCTCCATGTTCTGGTCTTGCTTTAGTTTACGCAAATTAATTATTAGAAAGTAGTTGATATGCTTCTAGTGGTTTTATGTTCTTTTCGGACCTGATTGATAATATTACTCTTGTGCAAATCATGAATATCTTCCGGACTAACTTTGACAATACCTTTAGATAATTTTTCTTTTCTAATTTGTCGATAAATATTGTCCCATTCCTCAAACAAGTTTAATTCTTCTTTTTTAGAAATCCAACGTTTTCTTTTACTTTTTACAGTATCAGCTAAACTGATATATGCATTATGAAAAGCTGTTTGAAGTTTAGAATCATGTCCTTCGCTTGAAAATATACCCCTAAGAGCAATTATAACTGAATTAAGTAGGCTAGATTTACTATTTTTTAATTTTTTAGATTTATAAAATTTTATATAAAATTTTAGTTTCCAAAGAAATAGATTTGTACGCGATATAGCAGGACAATATTTTTGTGAAGGAAACAGAGCTAAACTATCAAGAATGTGTTTGAAGTACTTAATATCTAATTTAATTTTATTTGAATCATACAAACTATGAAATAGCTGTGTTCCTGGTAAAGCCATATAAAAACCTACTGAAAGATCAGTTACACCATGTTTTGCTAATTTCTCAACAAAATTATTGTTTTCTTCGAGATGTACAGGAAGATCATGCGGAAAACCTATAACAAGAAATACTGCTACATTCAAATTTGCTCGAGCTGTTGCATCTATGCTATTAAAAAGTTGATTTGTTTTCATTTTTTTCTTTATGTACTTCCTCGTTTCTTCAGATCCAGATTCAGGCGCATATGCCATGCTGGTCATTCCAGATTTTTTTATAAGTAAAGCAATTTCATTATCTATAGCTTCAGAACGAGTTCCGGTTGGGAGTTGCCAAGTTATATTTAATTTTCTTTTTATTATTTCCTCGCAAAATGCTTTAATCCAATCTCTTTTTATTATCGCAGTTAGATCTTGAAAAGGAAAGTTGCCTGCTCCAAATTTTTTTACATAATATTCTATTTCATCAGCAACGGATATTGGATCTCGAGGTATCCACAAAGGTAGCCACATGTTAGGAGCTGAACAATAAGTGCATTGATATGGACAACCTCGTGTGGCAAGTATAGGAATAGTTAAATTTTTCGAATACATGCCTCCAACAAATCGGTTTTCATGATATCCTTTTATGTTGAAAGAATCCCAATCAGGATATGAAATTTTATCGATATTTTGTCGTCTGTTTCTTCTACTATTTATAATAACTTCGTTATTTTTTCTGTAACCTATTCCTTCAATTTTTTGAAAAGTTTCTCTACTTTTTATTGCCTTTATTAATTCAATTATAGTTTCTTCACCTTCCCCCATTACAATATAGTCGGCATTGGAAGTCATCAGTGAAAACTCAGGCATTGCCGAAATATGCTCTCCTCCTAAAATGATTGGCGTATTTGGAAACTTTTCTTTTATTAAAGATATAAGTTTGACTACAGCTGGCCACTCATGAGTAAATATTACTGATATTCCAACACACTTGCTGTTAGGATTAATCTTTTCAGTTATTTCTTTTAAACCTAGTCCAACCAAATATCCTTTATAGTAACCAGTTCTATTTTTTGGTGCTTCACCTACAGCATCTAAAATTTCGACTTTGAATCCATATTTTTTAAGAGAAGATGATATGTAGGCTAATCCAATTGGTAAAGTTATTGAAGTTGTAGCAAATCTAAAAGACTCAACGGCTGGTGGTCTTATAAGTTGTATATCAGGATAAGATAATGACATTTCAAAGCAATATTAGATAAATTTTATTAAACTAATCAAGATTTTTAATTTTAAAAAGCAAAAGTAGTCCAATAATCAGCAAAAAAATAGCAGCAGAAAATCCAATTCTTTGGCTCCCACTCACAAAAGTAAGTGTACTAACCAATGCCGGACCAAGAAATGAAGTTAATTTTCCTGAAGTTGCAAATAGGCCAAAACCCTTGCTCTGATCTTCATTAATTAGCATTTTTGAAATAACAACTCTGCTCGCTGATTGAATGGGACCTATAAATAAACCATTTGTGGTAGCAAAAACAAAAAAATACATTTTAGAAAAGGAAAATAAAATTAAAATAGAAGAAATAATTAAACCTAGTAATGACAAGACAATTATTTTTTTTGAACCCAAAAGATCATTAAAATATCCACCGATTATTGCACCAATTACAGCAGAAACATTCATTAAAATTGATAACTGAAGTAGTTCCTTTATCGATAATTGAAATACCCCAACTGCAAATATTCCACCCATTACAATAATAGCATTGAGTCCATCTGCATAGAGCATTCTAGCAATTAAAAAAATTCCAATTTTTTTGAATCCTTTATCCCAAACAAGCTTTTGAATTTGAGAAAATATACCTATTTCACTTTTAGTTTTTATTAAAGTTTTTTTTGCACTTATTAATAACGGTATTGAAAATATTAAAAACCACAAACTTACAAAAAATGAAATTGCTCTAACATTTTCATAATTTTCTTTCTTTAGACCAAATACAGGATTTTCAGTATCTATAAATAATTTTATTGCCAAAAGCAAAACTAATATTCCGCCTAGGTATCCTAACGCATAACTTGCTCCAGAGGATTTTCCAAGATTTCTTTCCGATGAAACTGTTTTGAGTAAGGCATTATAAAATAATAAGCTTAGTTCATAAAAAAAGTTTGCAACTACTACAATTATTAAAGTAAAAAAAATATAATCTTTTGAAGGTTTTGCAAACCAAAGTGAGCAAGTTAAAATTATACACAATAGTGAAAACGTTCTTAAAAAAGTAACTTTTAAATTTTTTTTGTCAGAAATAGCGCCCAGAAATGGTCCGATGACCGCAACAGCAAAACCTGAAACTCCAATGGCCCAGCCCCAATAAGATTGTCCCAATATAGGATCTTTTACAATTTGTTGTGCGAAATAAGTGGAAAAAATAAAAGTAATGATAATTGTCGTAAAGGATGAATTTGCAAAATCGTAGAGTGCATAGTTAAGTATTTTTTTCATAAATTTATAAGAATAATTGCTTATTAGATATAGGTGTTTTTATTTTTTTTCTAAATATGTTTTCCATATTAAATTCAAACAATTTTCAAAGTGTTTAGCATATTGTTTTGTATTACTTAGAGGAGATTTTAGAAATTTATTTCTTAATTTTTTTTTAATTTGAAACAATTTTTCCAAATCTGAAGACTTAGAAATAGCTTTTGAAATATAATCTTTTTCATTATTTGCTATCCAATCTTCCATTCCCAAATTTTTATTTATACTTACTCCAATTCTGGAATAGAAAGTATTTCCTTTTTTTGTAAGTAATGGAACCCCCATCCAATTTGCCTCTAGACTCGTAGTAACCCCTGAATAGGGGAATGGATCCAGTGCAATATCAATTTGATTATATTTTTTTAACATTTCTTCCCTTGTTTCAGATCTACCTTCGGTGATTATTTTTTCAGTGTTTATTCCATTTTTTTGGAATTTTTTTCTTATGCTTTCCACCATTTTCAGGTTATCTAATTGTTTTGTTTTTAGGAAAAGTTTTGAATCTTTAACTCTTTTTAATATTTCTGACCATACATCTATTACATTGTCATTTATTTTAGATAGATTATTAAAACTCCCAAAAGTAACATTTTTTTTATCTTGGTAGCTACCGTGATCGATTCTAATATCGTCATTTATTGAAATACATTGAAAAGTATCTGGTAATTGAAAAATTTTTTCAGCAAAATATTTTTGATCACTCAGTGGCACAACATGTGGATCTACTATTATATAATCTATTTCTTTAAGTCCGGTAGATGCATTATAGCCTAACCAGGTTACTTGAACGGGCGCAGCTTTATTTACAAAAATTGATAATCTATTTTTTGCAGTATGGCCAGAAAGATCAAATAAAATATCCACTGAGTCTTTTTTAATTAAATTAATCACTTCTACTTCAGTCAAATGATTAATTTTTCTCCAGACATTAAATCTTTTTTTAAGTTCCAAAGTTATTTCATCCATTCTATTTGAGTTTGAATAAGCTATTAATTCAAATTTTTTGTCACTTATATGGTTTATTGTATTTAACAGATAATGACTTACAGGGTGATTCCCATAATCTCCTGATATAAATCCAATTCTAATTTTTTTGTCTGTCTTTTTTATTTTTGGAAATTGACTTATTTTATTTAAATCAATCTTAGATAAACTTTGTTTGAATTTTTGCACCAGTTCAAAATAAAGATTTAAATCAAAATATTTACTAAAATTTAAACAAAATAAATAATTTTGATATGCTCCGGAAAAGTTAGGATTTATTTTGATTACGGATTTAAAGTTTAATATAGCTAGGTCAAATTTCCCTATTTCTTGGTACAAAGTACCCAAATTATTGTAGGATGCAAAATAATTTTCATTAAATTTAATTGCAAGCTTATAATTATCAATAGCCTTTTCATAATCTACTTTTTTTTTATATAAATTACCTAGACTGTAGTATGCATTACTATCTTTCGAATTAATTTTTAGTATTTCATGAAAATATTTTTCGGATTTTTTGTCCTGATTTAATTTGTTATACAAGTTTCCGAGTAATAGTAGTGTGCCTATTGATTTTGAATTAATTTTTAAGCATTTTTTTGACTGTAAAATTGCTTCATCGTATTTCTTTAAATTATAAAGTGATTTTAATAAGTTAAAATGTGTTTCAAAAAAATTTGATTTGATATGAATAGACTTTTTAAAATAACTAATTGCCCCCTCCGTTTTACGAAGTTTTAATAAAATTAATCCATAAATATTGCACAATTGGTAATCTTTTGAGTTTCTTGTAAGTAAACGTTTAACTAGACTTTCTGCTTTTAAAAAGTTACCTAAATTATAATTTTGGATTACTTCTTTAATTTTTTCTTCAAATATCATGTTATTTTTTACCAAATCAATTAAACTAATTTAAAACGTAGAAATGATCAAAAAATTATTTGATAAATGTGTCTATTGGGGTGGTCGAAAATATGCTAATTTTGCTTTAGCTTTTATTTCTTTTATAGAAAGCTCCTTTTTTCCAATACCTCCCGATGTGATGATTGTTCCCATGGTTGTCGCAAAAAAACAACAATTTATTAAAATAGCTTTAATCGCAACTATATTTTCTGTCTTAGGTGGTCTGTTTGGATATTTAATAGGATATATTTTTTTTAATGAAATTGGTTTTAAAATTTTTCAATTTTACGGTTATGAAAATGTAAACGTATTAAAAGAAATGTTCTCAAGTAAAGAAGGCATGTTTTCCTGGTTTGGGCTTTTATTTGTTGCCGGATTTACTCCTCTACCATTTAAAATATTAACAATCACTAGTGGATTTATACATTATAATATCTTCACTTTTATTTTTACTTGTATTTTTACCAGAGGTTTAAGGTTTTTTTTAGTCGCATTTCTAACAAATAAATTTGGTTCAAAGATAAGTCCCTTTATGGAAAAAAAAGCTGGTAAATGGGCATTCACAATTGCCGTGGTAGTAATTTTATTATGTGCAATAGTTTATTTTTTAATAATGAATAAATGATGTTAAATAAAAAAAACAATATAATTTTAATTATTATTTTTTTCATAATTTTACTCTCAATTATTTCTGCGTTAATAATTGAATATGTTCTGGGTCATAAACCATGTAGTCTTTGTCTTTATGAACGAATTCCCTATTTTCTTTCCGCTCTATTAATGATTAAAATATTCTTTTTTAAGAAATATGAAAAAATCACCTTATTGATATTATTTTTAATCTTTATGATTAGTACATTGCTTGCATTTTATCACTTTGGAATTGAACAAAGTTTTTTTGATGAATCTTTTGTTTGCAATGTAGAAAGCCAGTTAAAAATTTTATCTAAAGAAAGTCTACTTAAAGAACTAAATAAAAATATCGTAAGCTGTAAAGATGTAACTTTTAGAATATTAGGGCTATCGCTTGCAGCTATTAATACTATTTTATCTGTTGTATTAAGTATTATTTTTTTGAAATTATTTTTTAATTATGGTTCCAGTTCAACATCCCAATATAAATAATCCATCCAACTCTCATGCAAAAAATTTGGTGGAAAATTTCTACCATTTTGCTGCAAATCATTCACTGTTGGTATAATGGGTCTTCTAAATAATTTCATTCCAGACGTGGGATGCAGACTACCTCCTTTTTTAACATTACAAACCGAACAAGCTGTAACAACATTCTCCCAGTTAGTTAGTCCTCCCTTAGATTTTGGCAACAAGTGATCAAAAGTTAAATCGTTTTTATCTCCACAATACTGACAAGTAAATTTATCTCTAAGAAACACATTAAATCTAGTAAAATTTGGATGCTCTGAAGGTTTAATAAAATTTTTTAGCGCAATTACGCTTGGTAAATTCATTTCAAGTGAAGGACTTCTTACTTTCCTTTTATAATTCGATACAATACTTACTCTTCGAAGAAAAACAGACTTAATAGCATCCTGCCAACACCACAATGACAACGGATAATAACTTAAAGGTCTAAAATCAGCATTTAAAACCAACGCTGGACATTTCTCCAGCGGAACTGTTTCTGAGGCTGCTATAATCATGCAAATAAGTTAGCCGATACTAAGAAACATTTCAAGGGATAGTTTTGTAATAATATTATTTCATTTATAAAAGATTTTTTCTTAGAAATTCTAATCCAAGACTTAAGCCTTCAACAGATATTTTATGTTCACAATTTTTAAAAAGTTTAGTTTTAATTTTCAAACTCTGTTGAACCAAAAATTCTTTGCTCTCTAGTAAATGGCTGGGTGATATAATTGTATCTTTATCACCATGCATTAAAAATATTTTTGGCTTTGAAACAATATTTCCAGATAGATGTTGCTTATTAATTATTTTTCCAGAATAAGCAACCAAACAATTAATCTGTTCTTTTTTTTTAAGTGCGGTCTGAATAATCATCATAGAGCCTTGGCTAAAACCAACCAATGCAAGATTTGTTATATCCAGTTGATAATCATCAAGAACTTGATCCAAAAAAGTATTGAGTTTTTTTTCAGCTACTAGTGATTTCTCGAAGATCATTTCATCATTTTCTACAGTCATATCAAACCATTGATAGCCGAATGGATTCACTGCACAAACTTCCGGAGCATTTGGACATAAAAATACGGCATCCGGTAAAAACCTTCTCCAGTTAAGAGCAAGAGCGCTTATATCTTGGCCATCCCCGCCATAACCATGACATAAAATAATAATTTGTTTTGGTTCATTTTTTGAAAATGATGAAAAAGATGTTACATCAAAAATATATTTAGTCATAGTTTAACAAGCATTTCAAAAATTTCTCATCTCTAAAATCAATTGATTTTGACATAAAAAACAAATACTTAACATATGAAAAGTAAAAAGCATATGAAAAATAAAAATAGTACAGTCTGGGGTGCAAGATTTAAAAACTCTACTTCAAAAATTTTTGAACAAATTGGAGCGTCAATTGACACTGATAAAAGATTATTTGAAGAAGATATTTTGGGATCAATCGTACACACTCAAATGTTAGTCAAACAAAAAATAATTAACAACAAAAGAGGCAAAAAAATAATCAATGGTCTAAAAAAAATTAAAACTGAAATTAATAAAGGTAAGTTTTCTTTCAGTAAAAAATATGAAGATATTCATTTAAACATCGAAAAACGACTTTTTTCAATTATTGGAAAAGATGCTGGCTATTTACATATTGCAAGATCAAGAAATGATCAGGTAATTACAGATTTTAAGCTATGGATAAAAAAATCATCAATCAATGTAGTTAAAAATTTGGATAATTTGATTAAAAGTTTTTTAAAAAAATCAGAAAGCAATATTCAAACAATAATGCCTGGTTTTACACATCTTAAAAATGCTCAACCAATTTCTTTTGCACATTATTTATTGGCTTACGTTGAAATCTTCAAAAGAGATAAAAAAAGGTTTTCCAATAATATTGCAAACTTAGATGAGTGTCCTTTGGGAGTGGCTGCTTTGGCTGGCACTTCATATAATATAGATAGAAATTTTACATCAAGAAAATTAGGTTTTAAAAAACCAACTTCAAACTCAATTGATACCGTATCTGACAGAGATTTTGTTTTAGATTTTTTATCCTCAGCTGCTATTTGTGCTACGCACATATCCAGACTTGCCGAAGATTTGATTATTTGGAATTCAGATATATTTAATTTAATTAAATTTAATGACAGGATATTAACTGGATCTTCAATAATGCCTCAAAAGAAAAATCCAGATCCTGCTGAATTAATTAGGGGTAGAGCCGGTAAAAACTTTGGAAATTTACAGGCAATGCTAACAACCATGAAGGGTCTGCCACTCTCATACTATAAAGATATGCAAGAAGATAAAGCTTTGGTTTTTGATAGTTATGATGTGTTAAAGGAATCCATTTTAATTGCCAATGAATTAATTAAAAATTTAAATTCAAACAAACAAAGAATGTTATCTCTTGCAAATAATGGTTATACAACTGCAACTGACTTTGCTGATTATCTTGTTCAGAAAAAAAATCTCTCCTTTAGAGAAGCTTATAAAATTTCTGGAAAAATTGTAGATTATGCTGAAAAAAATAAGAAGAAATTAGACGAACTAAACATGGATGAAATAAAAAAAGTAAAAAAAGATTTAAATAAAGATGTAATGAAAGTTTTTAACGTTAAAAATTCAGTAAATTTGAAAACATCATATGGTGGAACTTCTATAAAAAATATAAAAACGGTACTATCAAAATTGAAGAAGGAGTTTAAATAATGAGAATATTCTTTGTAATAATAACAATTGCTGTAATTTGTTTTTCGTGTGGAAAAAAAGATGATCCAAGGTATAAATCATTTAATTATAAAAATAATACAATACAAATAATTTAACAAATAATGAATTTTATTCGATTCAGGAGTAATAATCTTTGTATTGAAAATATATCTGCTCTTAGGCTTGCAAAAAAGTATCAAACTCCTTTTTATTGTTATTCGCTTGCACAATTAAGGAATAATTTTTTAAGGTTTAATAATATATTTAAGAATATTAAACCAATTATATGTTTTTCGGTAAAATCTAACTCGAATCCAACTTTGCTAAGAGAGTTAAGAAAAATTGGATCTGGTGCTGACGTGGTATCTATTGGAGAACTACTAAAAGCGATGAAAGTTGGTATTAATTCTAAAAAAATTGTATTTTCTGGTGTTGGAAAAACCGAGGAAGAAATAAGTAAAGCAGTAAAAAAAAGAATACTTTTAATTAATGTGGAATCAGAAAATGAAGCTATTCTGATTAATAAAGTTTCAAAAAAACTATCTAAAAAAACTTCTATTGGAATAAGATTAAATCCTAATATAAGCGGAAATACACATAAAAAAATATCGACGGGTAGCAAGGACGAAAAATTTGGTTTGCTTTATGGCGATTGTATAAATCTTTGTAAAAAAATTCAAAAAATGAAAAACATAAAATTGGAAGGGTTGAGCGTACATATTGGAAGTCAAATAACAAACATTAAACCATTTAAGAATATGTTATCTACATTAGATAAACTAATTAAAAGAATAAAAATAGATTTTAAATTTATAGATTTAGGTGGAGGTATGGGCATTTCTTACTCCAATAAAGAAAAAGAATTAAATTTGAAAAAATATTCAAAATTAGTTGAAAAATTTATGGAAAATAAAAATGCTAAAATAATTTTTGAACCGGGTAGAGTAATTGTCGGAAATGCTGGTCTGCTAATTTCAAAAATTCTTTATATTAAAAAAAGTGCTAATAAAAAATTTATTATTTTAGATGCGGGGATGAATAATTTAATGAGACCAGCCTTATATAATGCAAAACATCAAATAATACCTCTTAAAAAAACAAGTAAAAGATTAGCTGGAAATATTGAATTTGTGGGACCAATTTGTGAAAGTTCTGATAAATTTTATAACCAAAAAGGATTTGTAAAAGTCAAAGAAGGAGACTATGTAGGCTTGACTCATGTTGGTGCCTATGGAATGTCTTTGTCTTCGAATTACAATATAAGGCCTACGGCTGCTGAAGTTATGGTAACTGGATCAAATCATAAGCTAATTAGAAAAAGACAAAGTTTAGAAAATTTACTCAAAAACTAATATACAACCTAAATCAAATGTTACTAATAAGATCACTAATATTTAATCTTTTTTTATATACGGGAATAGTTTTTGTATTTTTAATAGCCATTCCAACATTATTAATGCCTTCCAAATTTGCTTTATTTTTTGGAAAATTTTTAGGGCACTACGTAGTTTTTATTGTAAGATTTTTTTTGGGTACAAAAGTAGAATTTAAAGGAACAGAAAATATTCCAAAAACAAAAAAATATTTTGTGGCATCAGCACACCAATCAATGTTTGAAACTTTTGCACTTCAAAGTATTCTTGACTACCCGGTATTTATATTAAAAAAAGAACTTTTAAAAATACCATTGTTTGGACTTTACTTAAAAAAAATTAAATCGATAGAAATTATTAGAGACACAACCACAAAGGATAATCTTAATTTTTTCGACAAAATTGCAAACATAGTTAAAAACGAAAATAGGCCACTTTTAATATTTCCTCAAGGGACAAGAGTAAATTTTGAAGAACGGTTACCTTTTAAAAAGGGAGCTGGAAGAATATACGAGGCCCTCAATATTCCTTGTGTTCCCGTAGCTTTAAACTCAGGTAAAGTTTGGCCAAAAATTGGATTTTTAAAGCATCCAGGTAAAATAACAATATCTTTTTTACAGCCTATTGAACCAGGAATAGAAAGGAAAATTTTTTTAAAAATATTAGAAAAAAAAATTTACGATGAAATGAACGCATTAAGATAATTTATGTCAAAAAAAATATTATATCTTATGTTATGCTTTCATAGGCATAATGACAAATATGCTATCTTTATCCACTGGATCTTTAATTAAAGCTGGAGAAGCTGACTCATTTAAGTAGAATATAATTTTTTCTCCATTGATTTGTGAAGCCACATCAATAAGATACTTGGAGTTAAAGCTAATATTTAATTCGTAATCAAATTTTACTTCTAAAGTTTCACTTCCATCTCCACTATTAGGATTATTAACTGATAATTTTAATATATCCTTCAACAATTGAAATTTTACACCCTCTTTTTTATCTGTCGAGACTGAGGACACTCTATCTACCGAACTTAAAAAATTATTTAGATTTATCTCTAATTTTTTTTCATTAGTTGTTGGTATCACCTGCGCATAATTCGGAAATTTTCCATCAATTAATTTGGAAATTAATATACTGTTATTAAATTCAAATTTTATTTTTGATTTTATATTACAGATTTTTATTGTCGCTTCCTGATCTTCCAGCAATGAAACTAATTGATAAATCGTTTTTTTTGGAAGAATTATAGATTCAAAATTTATTTTTGAATTTAACTTTGTTTTTGAAATAGACATTCGGTGACCATCGGTTGCTGCTGCAGTAAGAAAATAATTTTTATCATATTCTGTTTGATGCAAGAAAACACCATTAAGATAATGTCTCGTTTCATCATTTGAAATCGAAAACTTTGACTTGTTAAGCAATTTCAGCATTGATTTAGAATCAATCGTAAACTCATTATCATTAAAATTTTCATCAACAAGAGGAAAATCTTTTGGACTTAAGCACAATAAATTAAATTTTGATTTTTCTGATTCTAATTGAAGTTTATTTTCATTTACTAAATTGAAATTTATTTCACTACCAGATGGTAATTTTCTAACGATATCATAAATAACTGAAGCAGAGGTTGTTGTGCTCCCCTCGGTATATATTTTAATGTTGTTTGTTAAATTGGTAAAAATTAAATCAAGATCGGTCGCGGTAATTTTTATAGATGAATTTTTAGCTTCAATCAATACATTGGTCAATATTGGTAATGTGCTTCTTTTTTCTATAACACCTTGACAATAGTTTAAAGATTTTAAAAGTTGATCCCTGCTTACATTAAACTTCATCGTAATTTTTATATAGTATCTTATTTTTTAGTTTTTCTATTGCTTTACTCATCTCCTCATCTCTGCTTCTTAATTTATCAATAGTTTTAACAGAGTGAATAACCGTTGTGTGATCTCGGCCAGCAAACTCTCTTCCAATGTCTGGCAAAGATTTTGAAGTTAAATTTTTTGTTAAATACATTGCAATTTGTCTCGGTCTAACCAAATATCTTGATCTTCTTTGTGAAAGCATTTCACGAACATTTATTTTAAAATAATCGCAAACTGTTTTTATAATATCTTCAATTGTGACATAATTTTGTGAATTATTTATCAAATCTTTTAAGATTATTTTACTTTCTGAAACTGATGGAGATTTATTATATATTCTACTAAAAGATATTATTCTGTTTAGCGCACCTATTGTTTCTCGGATATTAATTTTCATTTCGGAAGCAATAAAATTTAACAAATTTTCGTCTGGTTCAATTATATCGGAAAAAAATTTTTTTATTTCATTTACTTTATTTTTTAAAATGCTTAGTCTTAAATCAAAATCTGATCGTTGAATGTCAACCACTAACCCGCCAGAAAAACGGGATTTTATTCTCTCTTGAATTTTAGTTAATTTTATAGGGGCTCTATCTGATGAAATAACTATTTGAGATCCTTTATCAATTAAAGCATTAAAAGTATGAAAAAATTCTTCCTGCATTGCTTCTTTGCCAATTACAAATTGTATATCGTCTATAATGAATAGATCTGGTTTTCTAAATAAGTCTTTGAATTTTACCATTTCATTATTTCGAATAGATCTAATAAAATGATACATAAATCTCTCAGCTGAGATGAACATAATTTTATTATTTTCTTTCATTTTTAGTCCAATTGCATTTAACAAGTGAGTTTTACCCATGCCGATTCCCCCGTAAATAAATAACGGATTGTAATGGGCAATTTGTTCGCAAACCTTTTGTGAGGCCTGATAAGCAAGATTATTGCTTTTTCCTACAACAAAATTTTCAAAATTTTTGTTTGGATCTAAACGAGAATAATTGATTGGAGAATCTTCAATAAAACTAACATTGGATGTTTTAGATTCTTTTACAATTTTATTATTTTTATCTGAAACATTGTTACTATTTACACTTATTTCCGATTCAATAATAAAATCAATTTTACTTATTGTTTTTTTATATAACTTTATAATTTCTAATATTTTGTCAATATATCTTGAAACTACCCAATCTCTAATAAATCTAGTTGGAGATGAAAGAACCAAATAGTGCTGAAATTCCTCAACCAATTTAAGTTTTTTTATCCAACTTTCATAAATATCTTTTCCCAGTTTGGCCTCTATCTCTTTACAAATAGTTGTCCAGTCCAAATATTGTAAATTTGAAGAAATATTGCCCTCGTTCGTAGAAATATTTTTTTTCATGAATTAAAAATTTGATTTTGATTTCTTTAGTCTTGTTATAAAATTAAAGCAACAAAAAATTTTTTTTTACTAAAATAAAATAAAATCTAGGATAGAAAATTAAACTTAAAAGTGTTTAAAATTTTAATAGAATTATTTTTTATTTTTTTAAATTTGCAAGTCACTTATGAAGCTTATGAATAACTACATATAGATTAATTTATAAAAAAATTAATTTATTTAGATAAAATATATTTTAGATTTATTTTTAAAATTAATAATAATCTTAAAAGTTGATCAACTCAAAATTGAAGTTTTCTAAAGTTTATTAATTTTTTTTGTAAGTCTTGATATTTTTCTTGACGCAGTTTGTCTTTTTATGACTCCCACTTTGGCTATTTTCATTAATTGAGAATTGAATTTTGGCAATAATTTAATCGCTTCTTTTTTTTTCTTTGTGGCTATTAATAAACTAATCTCCTTAATAATAGATTTGTACTTGCTTTTTCTAATTCTATTCACAGAAGTCTGTTTATTAACTCTTCTAACTCTTTGAATGGCAGATTTAGTATTAGGCATAAAAGGAAAAGTTATATAACCCCTACATGTGTTTTGGTCAATGAATATTTACTATCATTAGACCCAACATTATTGCTTTAAGACCTCAACTTCTGTTAATTCAGGCATGAAAATATTATATAATATTAAAAAAAAATATTTTATTAATAAAAAAATTAACCATAAAATCTAATATGACTGAAAAAAAAATGTTGGTTCAAAAGGTATTTAATAAAGTTTTTGATAAATATGACTTAATGAATGACATTATGTCATTAGGTTCACATAGATTATGGAAAAAACAAATGATTAGCTGGCTTTCTCCTAATAAGAACACAGTTTTACTAGATATGTCATCAGGAACTGGGGATATTGCAAAATTGTTTCTTAAAAAAATAAAAAATAAAGGAACAGTATATGCTGTTGATCCAAATTCAAAAATGATGGAAGTTGCCAAAAAAAAACTTGCCAAATATAATAATATAAAATGGTATTTGGGTAGTGCTGAAAAACTAAGTTTTAAAGATAACTATTTTAATTATTATTCTATTAGTTTTGGATTGAGAAATACAAATAATATAAACCGTGTGTTGCAAGAAGCATACCGGGTATTAAAACCTGGGGGAAGATTTATATGTCTAGAATTTTCGAAAATTAAAAATTATAATTTTAAAAAATTATATGATTTTTACTCAAAAAGTATTCCAAAAATCGGAAATATTGTGG
>Ga0187833_10003133_pt1 | contig 17056 bp, 21 predicted proteins | sample ETNtaG_37_FD_167968 | JGI IMG/M metagenome (GOLD analysis project Ga0187833, IMG submission 167968) | Marine microbial and viral communities from oxygen minimum zone, Eastern Pacific Ocean - ETNP2014_SV_400_PacBio MetaG (Illumina Assembly) | ecosystem: Environmental > Aquatic > Marine > Hypoxic...
CCGCGCCTCCAGATCGGACTTGAGAAGTCGCCCCTTTACAAGGCGGGACAGAAGGGGACCGTGACCCTGAACTTCGTGAACAAGGGCACAGAGAACATCAAGTTCCTGACGGTCTCGGTGGCCCCCACCGACGCTCTGGAGGTCCTGTCCTCGGACCGAATCTACGTGGGCAAGATGGACTCCGACGACTTCGAGACGGCGGAGTTCGAGCTCAAGGTCAATGCCGATGCCGCACCCGGGAACCTGGAGTTCCCCGTGACCGTAGAATATCAGGACTCCAGTCGGAAGATCTACACCAAGACGGAGAATATCGAACTGACCATCTACGGGGCAGAGGACATCAAGCGCCTAGGGCTCGAGTTCACCATGGGGACCGGAGCTGTCATCGGTATAGTGACGGGTCTCTTGGTATTCGTCGGCGGCCTGTACGGCGCGTACCGCTTCTTCTGGCGCAGGGGCTCCAAGTGAGCCCCTGCCCGGGAGGGCACAGGACCATGATAGGGAAGTGATACCGTGTTCACCGAGTACTTCAGGATCGCGTTCCGGAACCTGCGCAGTCGCGGAACCCGCTCGTTCCTCACCGTGCTCGGCATCTTCATCGGCATCGCTGCCGTGGTGTCCCTGGTCTCCATGGGGACCGGGCTAAAGAACTTCATGGACGATGCCTATTCGAAGGTGGGGTATGACAAGATCATGATCATGCCCGGTGTGGGAGGCACCATGGGTGCCGGGGGGCTGTCCATCGAACCGTTCACCAGCAAGGACGTCAAAATCATCGAGCGGGTGCGCGGAGTGGACCTGGTCATGCCGATGATAATGTCCTTGGTGACCATTGAGCACGCGGGCCAGGAGAGGAAGGGATTCATCGGCGTCATCCCCAACCACATCACGGACGACGTGGTGGGCAAGATGTTCGGGTACTACGTGACCCAGGGCCGGCCCCTGCGGACCAGTGACCGGGACGCGATCGTCGTGGGGACCGAGTTCGTGGGCGATATGTACGACAAACCCGTTACCATGCACAGCAAGCTCACCGTCCGTGGCCACGAGTTCAAGGTCGTGGGCCTCCTGGAGGCCATTGGGGCCGTGCAGAAGGACTCCACCATCTACGTCCCCTGGGACAAGGGCAAGGAGGTCCTGGGCGTCGGGGACGAGGTGTCCATGATCTACGCGACCGCAAAGAACGGGTTCGACGTGGAGAAGGTGGCCGCGGACATCCGCGAGGAGCTAGAGGACCATCGGGGCAAGGAGGATTTTGCGGTCAATACCCTAGCCACCATGAGCGCGATGGTCATGGCCGGCATGCTTGCCGTCCAAGGCCTGATCATCGGCATGGCCGCCATATCACTGGTGGTGGGCGGCATCGGCATCATGAACACCATGTATACGTCCGTGCTGGAGCGCACCCAGGAGATCGGCATACTCAAGGCCGTGGGCGCCCGCAACGGGGACATCATGATGATCTTTCTCATCGAGTCTGGGATGCTGGGCACCGTGGGGGGCATCCTGGGATGCCTGGTGGGCGTTGGCCTGGGGCTGCTCATGGGCGTCGGCGCCAGGTCCGCGGGCATCTCGGCCATGCAGCCCGACCTGGGGATCCACCTGTGGATCGGCTCCATCGCGTTCTCCTTCATCGTGGGTAGCGCGTCGGGGCTGCTCCCGGCCATGCAGGCGGCGAACCTGCATCCCGTAGAGGCGTTGCGCTATGAGTGAGGGAAAGAGATGATCGCAGATTACTTCCGCATCGCGTTCCGGAACCTGCGCAGTCGCGGGACCCGGTCCTTCCTCACCGTGCTGGGAATCTTCATCGGCATCGCCTCCGTGGTGGCGCTCATGTCCATGGGCGCCGGGCTCCAGAAATACATGGACGAGATGTACTCGAAGGTCGGGTACGACCTGATCATGGTCCTGCCCGGTGTGGGCGGCACCATGGGCGCGGGGGGCATGGCCATCGAGCCCATGACCTCAAAGGATCAGAAGGTCATCGAGCGTGTGCGCGGGGTGGACTCGGTGGCGCCCTTCATCTTCACCGTGGTGACCTTCGAGCGCAGCGGGCAGGAAACCCGGGGCTACCTCGTGATCACCCCCAACCATCTCATGGACGGCGTCATCGAGAGGATGTTCGGGTTCGAGGTGGAGCAGGGCAGGGACTTTCTGAGATCGGACCGCGACGCGGCCGTCGTGGGTGTTGCGTACACCCGGGACAAGTTCGACAAGCCCGTCCGCCTGCGCAGCAAGGTCGACGTCCGCGGCCACACCTTCACCGTGGTGGGGGTCATGGAGGACTTCGGGAACGAGCAGGACAACTCCAACTTCTTCGTCCCCTGGAAGAAGGGCAAGGAGGTCCTGGGCGTGGGGGACGAGGTGTCCATGTTCTACGTGAGGCCCAAGAAGGGATTCGACCCGCAGAAGGTGGCCGACGAGGTCAAGGAGGAGCTGGAGGACTCCAGGGGCAAGGAGGATTTTGCGGTCAACACCATGGCCGGCATGGCGGAGATGGCGGGTGCTGCCATGCTGGCCATCCAGGGCCTGATCGTGGGGATGGCCGCCATCTCCCTGGTGGTGGGCGGCATCGGTATCATGAACACCATGTACACATCCGTTCTGGAGCGCACCCCGGAGATCGGTATACTCAAGGCCGTGGGGGCGCGCAACGGGGACATCCTCGCGATCTTTCTCATCGAGTCGGGGATGCTGGGCACCGTGGGCGGCATCCTGGGATGCATAGTGGGCGCCGGTCTGGGGCTGCTCATGGGTATAGGGGCCACCGCAGCGGGCATCCCGGCCATGCAGCCCGACCTGGGGATCCACCTGTGGGTGGGGGCCATCGGATTCTCCTTCCTGGTGGGGAGCATCTCGGGGGTGCTCCCGGCTCTGCAGGCGGCCAACCTCCATCCCGTGGAGGCGTTGAGGTACGAGTGAGGTGATACCATGATCGGCGAATACTTCATAATCGCGGTACGGAACCTGACCCGGCGGGGGCTTCGCTCCTGGCTGACCGTCCTGGGGGTGTTCATCGCCGTGGCGGCTGTTGTGAGCCTCATCTCCATCACCAAGGGGCTGGAGGGCTACATGAACGAGCAGTTCGAGCGCATGGGCACCGACATGGTCATGATCCTCACCGGCGAGGGGGGGATGGGGAGCTTCGGGGTCTCTGCTGGAGCCCTCACCGAGCGGGACGCCAAGGTGGTGGACCGGGTTCGGGGCGTGGACCGGACTATGAGCATGCTCTCGGGCGCCACCACCATCGAGTACGGCCAGGAGAAGTACGTCACCTTCATCATCGGCGTCTCCCCAAAGGACATAGGGTTCTTCTTCCACCGAATGGGTATTGATGTGTCGGCGGGACGGATGCTCAATCCCGCCGACCGCTCCAACATAGTCATCGGCTCCAGGATAGCCAATGGCTACTTCGACAAGCCCGTGCCCCTGCGAGGGAACCTGGTCGTGGATGGCCACCGTTTCAAGGTCGTCGGGATCCTCGAGAGCATGGGCAACTCCCAGGACGACTCCCAACTCTACATCACCAAGGACATGGCGCGGGAGCTTATGGACAAGCCCGAGGAGGTGTCCAATATGATAGCCATTGTCCGTCCGGGGCTCGATCCGGCCAAGGTGGCCGAGGACATCAAGGAGGAGCTGGAGGACTTCCGGGGCCAGGCGGACTTCTCGGTCCAGACCGCCAACCAGATGATGGACCTGATGGGGGGGATCATGCTCGCCATCCAGGTGTTGTTCGTTGGCGTTGCCTCCATCGCACTGGTAGTCGGCGGCATCGGCATCATGAACACCATGTACACTTCGGTGATGGAGCGCCAGCGGGAGATCGGCATACTCAAGGCGGTGGGCGCCCGCAACGGCGACATCCTCGCCATCTTCCTCATCGAGTCGGGCCTTCTGGGCCTCGTGGGGGGGCTTTTAGGAGTGGGCGTGGGGCTTTCGTTCGCCCTCCTCGCCCAGGCGGGGGCCGGGGCCGCCGGCTTCATCCTCCACCTCTACATCACACCCGGTCTCATCGGCACAGCACTTGGGTTCTCGTTCCTCACCGGCAGCCTGTCGGGGGTAATGCCCGCGTGGCAGGCAGCCCAGCTCCACCCCGTGGAGAGCCTCAGAAAGTAGCGAAAGGAGATGATCCATCATGGCTGAAGAAGATACGAAAGATGAAAGCACACCCAAGGGAAAGGATCCCAAGGACATGGGCTGGCATGAGTGGCTGGACTTCAAGGTGACGAAACTCGACTACGTGGACGTGAAGCTCATCGGGAATATCGGGTTGCTGTTCGGGCTCGTGATAGGGGCGCACTTCCCCGGCTACATCACGCCCTACTGGATACCCATCGTCGTCCTGGCGCTGCTCTGCTACATCAGGCCGCTCAAGCATATGTTCGGGTAAGGACACTCCGCCCGTAAAGGTGATACTCCATGGCAGAAGAAGAAACCAACGAATCGAGCGAACCCACGAAGAAGAAGCCCAAGGACATGGGCTGGCACGAGTGGTTGGACTATAAAGCAAGTAAGCTGGACTTCATCGACATCCGGTTCATCGGGAAGGGCGGGTTCTTTATCGGGGTGCCTGTTGGTGCTTACTTCGCCGACTGGGTCCTGCCCTACTGGTGGGCGTTCATCGTTCTGGCGCTGGTACTCTACATCCGGCCGCTGAAGCACATGTTCGGTGAGGATTAGTACCCTCGACAGAGGACTTCAATGATCGGCGAATACTTCATCATCGCGGTACGGAACCTGGCCAGACGGGGGCTGCGCTCCTGGCTGACCATCCTGGGGGTTTTCATCGCCGTGGCTGCGGTGGTGAGCCTCATCTCCATCACCAAGGGGCTGGAGGGCTACTTTAACGACGAGTTCGAGCGCATGGGGACCGGCTTCATCATGATCCTCACTGGCGAGGGGGGGATGGGGAGCTTCGGGGTTTCCGCGGGAACCCTCACCGAGCGCGACGCCAAGGTGGTGGAGCGGGTCCGCGGAGTTGACCGGGTGATGGCCATGCTCTCGGGCACGGTCACCATCGAGTACGGCCAGGAGAAGTACATCGGCTACCTCATGGGCATCGACGCGAAGGACATGGACTTCTTCTTCGAAGGCCAGGGGTCCGAGCTGGCCGGGGGGCGCACGCTCAAGCCTACCGACCGCTCCAACATCGTCATCGGCTACCGCATCGCCGAGAAGATCTTCGCCAAGCCCGTTCCCGTGCGGGGGAGCCTGGTGTTGGAGGGCCACAGGTTCAAGGTCGTGGGAGCGCTCAAGAGCAAGGGGAACTCCAATGACGACGCCCAGATCTTCGTGAACAAGGACATGGTGCGGGAGCTTATGGACAAGCCCGAGGAGGTGTCCATGATGGTGGCCATCGTCCGCCCAGGTCTCGATCCAACCAAAGTCGCCGAGGACATCAAGGAGGAGCTGGAGGACCACCGGGGCCAGGCCGACTTCTCGGTCCAGACTGCCACCCAGATGATAAACCTGGTATCGGGGATCATGCTCGCCGTCCAGGTGCTGTTCATCGGGGTGGCCTCCATCGCCCTGGTAGTGGGGTGCATCGGCATCATGAACACCATGTACACCTCGGTGATGGAGCGTCAGCGGGAGATCGGTATCCTCAAGGCCGTGGGCGCCCGCAACGGCGACATCCTCGCCATCTTCCTCATCGAGTCGGGGCTGCTGGGGCTCGTGGGAGGGCTTTTGGGAGTGGGTGTGGGGCTTTCGTTCGCCCTCGTCGCCCAAGCGGCGGCCCAGGCCGGAGGCTTCTCACTGCACCTCTACATCACACCAGGGCTCATCGGCACGGCACTTGGGTTCTCGTTCCTCACCGGCAGCATGTCGGGGGTGTTGCCCGCCTACCAGGCGGCCCAGCTCCACCCGGTAGAGAGCCTGCGAAAATAGCTGAACGGAGGTGATGCACATGGCCAAAGAGAAGAAGGCAGCGACGGGACCGAAGGAAGAAGGGCTTCTCCATGCCACGGTGAAGATGCTTGCCATCAGCGTCTTCTCTGTGGGCCTGACGGGGATCCTCCTGTTCGTCGGTGCTGGCCACACGAACATTTTCCGGGCGTGGCAGTTCTTGGGCATCATGTTCGTGTACACGTTCGCCACAATGGCGTATTTTTTACCGTCATAATCCGGCCATGGTAACCCACCGGTTCGGGAACCGACAGGAGTCCGAGCCCTGGGACCGCTGGCTCATGCCCCTATTCATGCTCCTTGGTGCCCGTCTCCAACCTCTGGTCGTCGGGCTGGACATCGGACGCTACGGGTGGACCGGCGCCTGGGTGCCACAATGGGCGCTGCTCGACCCCTACCTCTCATCGCTCGGCTTCGTCCTCTACACCTTCGGGTTCGCCGTCGGGACCTGGGCCATGGGCGAGAACCGGTTCTTCGAGGCCTTTGTCCGTATCCAGAAGGAACGGGACCATCGGGTCGTCGACACGGGCCCCTATGCCTACGTCCGCCATCCGGGCTATGCAGGGAGCATCCCCGCCCTCATCGGCGTCCCCCTGTTCTTTGGCTCTCCGATAGCGTTTATTCCGGGCGTGCTCGCCATCGCCGTCATCACCCTCCGCACGGCCAAAGAGGACGCGTTCCTCCAAGAGAACCTCGACGGGTACAAGGAGTACACGAGGAAGGTGCCACACCGGCTCGTCCCCGGTGTCTGGTGATCTGGACGCCTATGCCTCCACCGAGAACAGCACGAGGGCGATCATCGCGAACACCATCCCGAGACCCTGTCGTGCTGACGGCTCCTCGCCCAGGAGCGGGTACGAGACCAGGATGGTGATTAGCGGATAGAGCGCCGTTGTCGTCACGACGACGGACGCCTTGCCCTGGCTGACAGCATAGAAGAAGAACACGGCACCGATGCTCCCTATCAGTCCACCGAGCACAGCGTACGACACACCTTCAACTTTCATTTCCGGTCGGAAGCCGATCATGGCAAGGACCACAAGGGTCACAACGAACCGGCCAATGCCCTCGAAGACCAGGACACTCCTCGGATCGATATGGTTGGTAGCGAGCTTGGGGAAGATCCCCCACAACCCCCAGAGCAGCAGTGTAATCAGGGCAAAGGTGAACCAAGCGGGCATACGTGACACCATCCGTGACGTGAGAACTGCTATGGCATCTTAAATATTACCTTTCATGGGGCCGGCCTGCAGTGGAAGGGGGCTCATCATTATAAGGGGCGGCCGCTACCAGTGCTTCTGTGGAGGATCTTGAGATTCGCCTCACATGTGGCCGGGAGGAGTTCGAGACGGTACTTGCCATCCGTCGGGAGGTGTTCGTTGAAGGCCAGAGCGTCCCGCTCGACAGGGAGCTGGACGGGCTGGATGACGGAGCCGAGCATATCCTCGTTCTGCTCGGGAGCGAGCCCATCGGGTGCGCCCGCGTCAGGACCACAGGAAGGACGGCAAGGCTTGAGCGCATCGCCGTCCTCAAGGGATGGCGGGGCAAGGGATTCGGCCAGCGGCTTGTAGTGTTCCTTGTTGATCACTGTCAGAAGCATGGCATGGAGAAGGTCGTCCTGCACTCCCAGTGCGCCGTCCGCGGTTTTTACGAAGAACTGGGGTTCACAGCTCACGGGCCCATCTTCATGGATGCAGGCATAGAACACGTGAGGATGGTCCTCGGGGTGCCGAGCGCCGGCAACGATCCCGACTGAGTCGGTCCCGTCACTTCCTCATGTCCGCGAACTTCACTGAGTGCTGGATCCCCTCGCTCCCCCAGTTCTCCATCTCGTTCTCGTGGATGACCACGGTCACCGCCTGGGCAGGGATGCCCAGTCCCACGAACACCTCGGTGATATTTCGGATCACGTCGGTCTTCATCTCTTTCTCCATGGGCCACGTCTCGATTGTCACGATCGGCATGTGATGCACCTCTGGGCCGGGAGTGGTGCACTGTCTATTAATCTCTTATGCCCTGAAGATTTTCCGGTCACAACCTACCAATGAAACCAGGCTTCAGAGAGGAGAGCGAAGGATGGACATGATCCAACTTGCGATCGGGGCCCTTGCCCTGAGCGTGAACCATGCATTGATGCCCGATCACTGGATCCCCCTGGTCATGATCAGCAGGGCCGAGGGATGGACCCGCGCAGAAAGCTCCTGGATCGCAGCCCTCATCGCCATCCCGCACACTGTGAGTACGATCCTGGTCGGTGTCCTCATCGGGGTCGTCGGCCATACTCTCTCCTCGACCCACGAGTTCATCATGGGCGTCGCCGCCCCACTCGTCCTGATCGCCGTGGGACTTGTCTACGTGGCCCTGGACTTCAGAGGCCACGATCACCACGGCCACGAGGGACCCGTCGACACCGATGCATATTCAGAACGATCACGGTTCGCCATCGCGATCCCCCTGGCCACAGCGCTGTTCTTCTCCCCGTGCATCGCCATGGTCTCCTACTTCTTTCTGGCCAGTACCGGTGGCTGGCCAGGCATCGTCATGGTCTCAGTGATCTATCTGATCGTTACGGTCCTGGGATTGGTCCTGATGGTGAACCTGGCCTTGAGCGGGATGGAGAGGATAGAATGGCATTTCCTGGAGGAGCACGAGCGCCTCATCACAGGGATCGTGCTGATCGCCCTGGGCGTGCTGGTCCATCTCGTGGAAGGTTGAGCGCCAGATATCGGGTCAATCCTCCCGATCGCGTTCAGGATCACCCGGGTCTGTAGGTTGGACGTTGGCACGGACGGCTATGTGCATCTCAGCTCCCGTCAATATCGATGGTTTTACGTAACTTGAAAAAAACTCTTCACAACGGCGAGGGGAGGAATAGGATGGAGCCCATCCCGTGAACCCCCCCCCTCCTCTCAGTCTCTTCGACTGACGTCTCATCATTCGTTGATCACCCTGTTCCCATCACCCCCTATGTTGTCGGAAGAAAGGAAGGGACGCTGCTCAGCAACATCCCTTGGAGCCGTCCTTGCACAGGTCCTTTCCCTCATCCGTAAACTGGATGTTGCACCCGTCAGCGGTACAGTCGAAGGTCGCGATCTCCTTGTCGTCGCACAATATCTTGCAGGTCATCATGTTCACCACTTTATCGGTTATCCAATATCTTATACCCGATACTTCCATAAATAGTTATCGGTTAACCGATATCTACTCGTCCTCGGGAACGGGAATGTTTTTATCTCGGTTGTCTGATAATATTGGTATGGAATGCTGCAACATGAAGGGCTTCCTGTCCTACCTCATCCTCTGGAACCTCAGCAAGGAGAGCATGACAGGTGCCGAGATCGCCCGGGACCTGGAGAATCGGCGGGGGATCAAGCCGAGCCCCGGAACCCTCTATCCTGCCCTGAAGACGCTGAGGGAGAAGGGCCTCATCGAGGCAAACAAGAAGAAGGCCTACACGCTGACAAAGAAGGGGGAGGATGAGCTGAAAGAGGCGAGCAAGGAATTCTCCAATATCTTCTATGACGTGAACGATATGTTCGCTTGTTGCATACCTGACTCCTCGTGAACGAGCGCCCTCGCTCGACATCTTTAACCGCTATCATCCGGTGTTCGAGCGGATCGATCGTTATTCTTCCAGATCCTCTGGCACCGAATAGAAGACGCCGTTCCCTGCCTTTTGTTCTGCCAGCAGCCCTCGTTCCCTCAACAGCTCGAGCCGTCCAGTCGCGGCCTCCATCGTGATGTCGAAGACCTCGCCTACCTCCCTCGGGGCCACCTTCCCGTACCTGCGAACGAGGTCGAGAACGGTCTGCTCAGTCAGCACTATCGTTCGTGGCTTCAGGGTGTCGTCTGCAAGCTTGGTGAAAGCCGCCTCGAAGGACCCGAACGACACGTATCCATGAAGGAGTATCCGTTCGCCCTTCTGGTTCCTAATGAGAAAGGTGGGGAAACCACTGACACCCATCGACCTGCATTCCGCAAGGTCTTTTTTGAACGCACCTTCCGCTTGGCCGTTGTTGATGTCCTCCAGGAACCGGTCGCGGTCGAGTCCGACCTCCTCCGCCAGGTCCGCCTGCATATCCAAACGATGGATCGCCCGTCGCTCGGCGGAGGCAGCTTCACGCATCCGCCTCAGGAACCTCTTCGCCAACCTCTCGTCCTGCATCTCGGCGGACTTGTAGGCGATGTTCGCCGGATAAGTGGAGAACACCTCATCCTTGATGTCGAAGAATATCTCAGGATCGACCGGCATCCCGTGGCGTGAGGATGCCTCCAGCCAGTGCTCGGCGACCTGCTTGTACCAGTCCTTCCCACCGATGCGATTGGCCGGGTCGAAGAACTGCCCTATGTCCTTTACGAGCCCCCCCATCCTGAAACCGATCCGGACCTGTTCCCCGTAGACCTCTTGGATCTTTCGTAGGATGGGTTCGGAACCCCAGCACCAGGTACAGTACGGGTCCGTGTATTCAATGACATCGAGTATCATTCGGCTCCAAGTCACCACAAGGATACTGTATTGAAATAGGTTTTCCCTACCGGGCCACGGCCCGGCGAAACAGCTTTAAAATAGAGGAACCGAGCGCACCATGTGCCCCGGCCCGATCTCGTCATAGCCCTCCGCTCCCAGGGAGAGGTGGATGTCGGTGATGTCGGCTCCAAAGGCCACAACCTCATCCGGCTCCATCGGGAAGGATTCGAGGTTCCCGACGGTTTCGTCATCACCACTGCGGCCATCGAGCAGCTCCTTGCCCACAACGGCCTTCTGGACCGCGCTCGGGAGGGCAGACTTGAAGGGATGAAGGAGCAGGTCCAGCTCGCAGTGTTCACGGACGAGCTCGAGGAACGGATACTGGATGCGTTCGACGCTTTGGGATCAGACAGGAGCGCCGTCCGCTCATCAGGCATCTCTGAAGACTTGGCGGCCCGCTCGTTCGCCGGTCAGTACGAGAGCCTTCTGGACGTGGAAAAGGATGCCCTCCTGGATGCTGTCAAGGAGTGCTTGGCCTCTGCGTTCAACCGGCCACCCGAGGAGTACACGAAGGACCTTCGCGAGCAGGGATTCGGATTCGCCGTCATCGTCCAGCGGATGCTTACCCCGTCGGTGGCTGGTGTGTGCTTCACCCGCGAGCCCACGACGGGCATGAACTACGCGGTCATCGAGGCCTCCGCGGGACTCGGCACTGCCGTGGTCTCCGGGACACGGCGGGTGGACACCTTCGTCATCCAGGTCCGGGACAGGCTCCTGATCTCCAAGAACGTTCATGGCAATGAAGTTCTTGACACCCGACAACTCCTCGCCATCGCGGACCGGTCCCTGGCAGTTCAGGACTCCTTCGGCACCCCCCAGGACATCGAGTGGGCGTTCGAGGACGACCGTCTCTACCTCCTCCAGGCCCGGGACATCACCACCATCGAGGAGCCGGTTCCCGGGAACTCGATGGATACGCCCATCGATCCGGACTATCCCATCTACACGTCTGCGAATATCGGGGAGGTGTTGCCCGGGGCCATCACACCCGTGACCTGGTCCACCCTCGGCGAGGTCCTCCAGAAGGGGTTCGTCGAGGCCGAGCGGTACTACGGCATCCACGATGAGGCCACCAGCGATCAGGTGTTCCTGGGCTACTTCTCAAATCGTGTCTTTCTCAACCTCGCCTACCTCTGTGCTCAGACCATCAGGATCCCCGGTACCTCGGTGGAGGACCTGAAGCGGACGATCCTCGGCGAGAACGACACGTACGCGTTCGAGCCGCTGGTATCCGCCGGCAATAGGCTCTCCCTCCGGTCCTCAGCTACCTTCTTGGCGCAGTCGCAGGCATTCTTCCTCTCCATGGCGCGTCTCGTGGAGCAGAACGAGCGGGATATCGAACTGCTGCTGGATCGACGCCCCGCTCGAGCGAACCCTGTCGGATGTCGCGAGAACCTCAGACGCTTCATCCATACCGGCATAGAGACAGCGCGTCTACACTTCCTCATCTCCCAGTTCAGCTCCAAGATCACCGGCAACTTCTTCCAGTTCTGCAAGACCGTGTTCGATGACGACCACCATGCCATCGCCACATCGCTGACCTCCGGCCACGACGAGCTCGAGAGCCTGAAGCCGATCATTGAGCTGGAGCGGCTCGCGGGCACCATCGCCGGGGATTCCCTGCTCTCGGACCTGTTCGAGCGGGACACCCGTGACATCATCACCATCGTTCAGGACCTGTCCTTCTTCCGGGAGTTCTTACACCGATACGGCTACAGGGGGCCGAAGGAGGCAGAGATGCGTGCCGACTCCTGGGAGACGGATCCCTCCCTTGTGGTGGACATCCTCAAGCTGTACCTCCGGGACCCGCCGTCCCAGCACGGGCCCTCCCCCGAGGTCAGCGTTCCCGTGTTGCCACTTCTTTCCAAGGTACGACTCACAGCGCTATTGAGACTGGAGCTTTTGTTCTCCAAGTACCGTGAACGCCAGAAGAGCAACCTCATCCGACTCGCAAATTTCTGCCGCAAGAACCTGCGTGCCCTCGCCTCAAACGCCGCTCATGAGGGGCAGCTCGACTCAGAGGACGATATCTACTTCCTCACGCTCCAAGAGATCCTCGCCCTCGATGAGAAGAAAGAAGACCTTGGTGACCGCATCGCGACACGAAGACGGGAGTTCGAGGCGAACAGCGCCCTCGCCTCGTTCCCTTCCATCATCGACTCACGTGTCGTGCTCACCGAGTGTGAGGACGCAGCATCCACCGGGGGGCTTGCGGGGATACCCTGCTACCCGGGACGGATCTCGGGGCGCGCGAGGGTAGTTCTGGACCCCACCTCATCGGGTCTCCGTCGTGGGGAGGTCCTTGTGGCGCCGGTGATCGACGCCGGGTGGTCGCCGTTGTTCGCCCTGGCCTCGGCCATCGTTGCTGACAAGGGTGGGCTGCTCTCCCACGGCGCCATCATCGCCCGGGAGCTGAAGGTCCCCACCATCGTCGATGTCCAGGGAGCGACCCATTCGATACAGGACGGGGACCTCGTCATCGTGGATGCGAACACGGGAACCGTCTCTATAAAAGGACCGGGAGGGGGACGGGCATAATCAACGAGAAGGACGAGGCGTTACACACTCCTGACAGCCACCACCTGTGGCGTGAGAGCCACTTCTTCCCCTTCTTCGATCCCGCATCGAACATCAAGGGGCTGGTGACCATGGCCCTCTGGCCCAACCAGAAGCGGATCGAGTATGCCACGGTGCTCCATCCCGACGAGGAGACAATCCTCGTCGATATCAAGCGGGAACCGCTTGATGGTTTTCCGAGACCCCTTTCCCTGAAAGGCCTGCAGCTGAACGCAGAGGTCCCCCTCAAGCGATGGCGACTCTCTTACACAGGGGAGCTCATGGCGTTCAAGAACGAGGACTTCCCACCCCACCCCCTCCGACTGCTCCTCTCCAGGAAGAAGATGGTCCCGGTGTCCTTCGAGCTGGCGTTCGATGGTATCAATCCATGCTTCCACTTCGGCCATCACCTCTACACTGACGGCGGACAGCTCCTATCGGAGGTCGATCCGGACTTCTGGGGTGATATCGGCCTGGACCATATCGAGCAGTCCGGTGTGGTCACAGGCGAGATCACCCTCGATGGCGACGCCCGGAAGATCGAAGGGTTCGGCGAGCGGGACCACTCGTGGGGTGTCCGTGACTTCCTCTTCGTCGACCGGTACCGACTGTTCACAATGTTCTTCTCCAAGGACTTCACCATCCAATGCTCGCGCCTGGAGAAGGGGTCCACGAACATCTACACCGGATTCGTCTACAAGGACGGTGTGAACCATCCGGTCACGCATGTCAACGTCGAAACGACCTACGATCATCGGGGCCTTCACAAGCAGGTTGACCTTGACATTGGCTATGGCTCGCATACACTGAAGGTCCAGGGGGACGTCAAGCGCATCTCCAGGATCCCCCCCTTGCGAGAGCACAATCCGCTCAAGCTCCTATTCAAGCCGTATCCCCTGGTGCTGCACGATGGCTACACGGTGTTCACCTGCGGGGACCGGACCGGCTACGGCCTTGCCGAGTACTGCAACGTGGTCCCCGATCCGCGGAGGTCCGCACGACGATGATCGCCGAGGCCACGTTGCACTCTCTGTTCATCTACGGGCTGATCCCGCTGGTATTCCTGCTTGCCGTTCTCAGCAGCCTCAGGACCTACGGCAGGAACGCCACCATCCGCACCTTCCTTACCATGGCGGTGGCCGGCCTCCTCATGGAGGGCCTGACCATGAGACTCTTTGCGTCCCACACCTACAACGGGATCTTCCCGGTCCCCATCGGGGACGTGCCGCTGGTCATCGTGCTCGGGTGGGTGGTCATCATCTTCATCTCCCACGAGATCGTACAAGCCATGCAGATACCGCGTTCCACCGTCGGATTCCTCATGATGGGGGCGCTTGCGGTGAACATCGATCTCATGCTCGATCCGCTGGCGGAGGCCGTGGGCCTCTGGCACTGGAATATCGCCAACAGCTTCTACGGTGTCCCCCTTGGCAACTTCCTGGGATGGTTCCTCATCGTTTTCCTGTTCAATCACCTGTCTGCGTCGAGGGCCGTCAAGCGCGTCTTCCCGAACGTCATCATGCGCTCCCTGTTCCTGGCCATCATGCCGGTGCTCCTCATCCTCCCCGTTGGCGTGGCCTGGCTCCACCTCGACGTAGAGAACGTGATCGGTCCCGTGAACGCCAAGGCCGTCGTCGGGCTCCTCTCCTGCGGCACGTTCATTGCAGGTGTGTGGTACGCCCACGCCCGACAGCAGTGCGCGGATGTGGACGTGACGCTCCCCTGCATATTATTCCTCCTCATCCACCTCGCCTTCCTGGCCGGTGCGGCAGCCGCTGCCGAGCACGACCTCATGGCGTGGTCCGTCCTCTACATCGCCGCTGCCACACCGTATCTGACGCCACTCGTACAGCGAGGGCAGGCCGGGCCTGTATCATCCGCTACATGAGGGGATCACACTAATCCGCCCCAGGTATGCTCAGTGTTGCCCACCCCGGGGCCGAGGTCGTCCAGGGTCAGCCGGCCATCGGGACCGTCGAGCGTGAAAGCAGTAATCTGCGTGGGGTACTCGTTGTAGTACATGTCGTTGAGCGGGAGTCGCGGTCGATGGGGACGGAAGCGCCAGACAACCCGAGCATAGGAATCCAGGGTGGCGTCCAGGTGCGTGGTGTCGTCATGGACGCGCAGCCTCCAGGTGGGGAGACCATCAGCGTCCAGCTCCTTCTCCACAGTACCACGGGAGAAGGTGTGGGTGGTGTCCGTTGGTGCGTGGTAGAACTCCGCCTGCCGCCTCGCGGGCAGCAACCACCGCTCGTGCCACGGCAGCCTCTCGGCGGGATCGTGGCGGAAGGCACTGGTGGACACGTGGGGGAAGAAGTACTTGAGCACCGATCCGTCGGCGAAGTGGAACACGCCCCAGTACCAGGGACCCATGGGACTGTTGAGCCCGATGCGCTGGAAGTATGCTGTGCCCTTCACCTGCTCGCCGTCGATGGTACCTGCCGCAGTGCATCGGTTGAGCTCCAGGGCGCTGTACATGAACCTCTTTGCCACGATGCGGTTCCGGATGTGGGACGGGCGGGTAAACGACGCAGGCTCGTCGAGGCGGAGGGACACGTCCACGTCGACCTTCTCATTGCGCAGGCGCAGCCGCCAGTCCCTCGGTTGTCCTGAGAATGCACACTCGTTACCTACCGCGGACTCGAAGGAGAGGCGTCCATTGCAGGGATCATCAGCATTGTGCTCTGCTGTAAGGGTCCCCCGCTCGAAGGCCAGCTCGGGGTCCATGCGCTCCCCGTCGAAGTACCAGGCGGCCACCACGCCGGGGAAGGACTCGCGCCCCGACCCATTCTTGATGCCGTCCTCCGGCAGGACGAGCATGTCGTTGAACAAGGTCGCCGCCTCCTTGTACGTCCACAGCACCATGAGCTGGCGGGGACGGGCCGTCTCAGCGGGATCGTCCAGGAACACTACCCAGAACCACCAGTACCAGCGCATCGACCACTTCGGATCGATGTCCGGGACCGTCCAGAGACGGGCATAATCGTCCATCTAGCGTTCCTCTGGTCTCGAACGTTTGCCAGTCATGTGCTCGATGTCCACCCTGATGATAGTGACCTTGCGGAGCATGGGTTCGGGGTAGTCAGCCCCTTGACCGTCGTAATGCGCCATGATGATGTCGAGCGCCGAGCGTTTCTCGTCAAGGTTTTCTACGAGGGAAGCGGTCCCGGACCCGATGACGCTCGCATATCGCATCCCCCACCCGCACGGGCTCTGGGCGGGGATCACCTCGGTGTCCACGTCCACCTCGAAGCAGACCTTCTCGTTCCTACGAAGGATATCGAGCTTCTTCCCCTCGGTCGCGGAATGGAAGTAGAGACGGCCGTCCTTGTGACCGAAGTTCAGCGGTACCACGTACGGTTTACCATCAGCGCACATCCCGAGCCGGCAAACCGTCGCCCGTTCCAGGATTGAATCGATCTCTTCCCGGTCCGTGACCTCTCGGTCAGCGCGTCTCATCGCTCGACCTCCTTGAGCATGACGAACACCGGGAGCCGTGCGAACCCGACCTTCTCCCAGAAGGCCGCACTGGCCTCGGACACGGTTACGCTCACCGTGGGTGCTCCGCGGCGGACCAGCTCGTCGACACAGGCCTGGAGGAGGGTCGTGCCCACGCCCCGGCCCTGCTGGTCCGGATGGACCGAGAGCAAGTGGACAAGTGCCCGGGATCCGTCGTACACCGCCCGGACGAGCCCGACGGACCTGCCTTCCACCTCTGCCACGAGGAACACGGCCGCATCGCACGCGGCCACACGTCGCATGGCCTCTGGCCCCTCGATCTCGGGGTAATCGTACTGGCCGTTGAGAGTGAGCATCTCTATGAGAGCGGGGATGTCCTCTTCTCTGAAAGGGCGTACGACAGGCTGCATGGACCCAGGCCATGCTGCTCAGATATTTGAGCTTTCATGTCCTTGACCGATGCATGCTCCGGGACGACCACAAGGCAGCCACGCTCAAGCTGCTCTATGTGTGTCTCATGGGAGCAGGGCTTGTCATCACCGTACAGCCCCAGCCAGCCCCTCCGTCCATCTACAGCCTCGGGCAAGCAGCGGGCACCCTTGC
>Ga0187833_10003134_pt1 | contig 17055 bp, 8 predicted proteins | sample ETNtaG_37_FD_167968 | JGI IMG/M metagenome (GOLD analysis project Ga0187833, IMG submission 167968) | Marine microbial and viral communities from oxygen minimum zone, Eastern Pacific Ocean - ETNP2014_SV_400_PacBio MetaG (Illumina Assembly) | ecosystem: Environmental > Aquatic > Marine > Hypoxic...
CATAAACGAGAGTGGCCTGATAAAATTGAAGGAATCGATATTGTAAGAGTTGACTCATTAGATAAACGAACGGAAGGTGATATCCTACTATATGTATTACATTTTACTGATTTTGACAATTTGCAAAAAACAGGGAATGGTTTGGGAGTTTTTGTTGACACTAATCCTAATTGGCCTACAAATGTTCTCTGGTATACAGGAGGAGGCATACCAGAAGACATAAAGTTAACTGGGCATAAATATAAAATCAAAGTTCCACATAATATTAAAAAAGATGATAATTTCTTTAAATCACTTTCAGCGTTGATAAATGAGATAAATAAGAAAGGAATTAGTGAAGAGGTGTGGAAGGTCCTTTATCCTTCTAATACACACCTCGTCGCCCTGTCAATCCTCTGCCATGGTTATCTTGCGGCACATGGAGAAACAGCCAATCTAAACGGTTGGAAAGAAGTTTGGGAAGATCTCCCAAAGAATGTAAAAGACGATAAATGTCAATTAACAAAAGAGAAGAGAGATATGACAGAAGAGCGAAAGTGGTGGTATCCTGCTTTAGGGAAAGAATATAAAAGTAAATATTTAAAAAACGAATTAGAAACAGTGGGTGAAGAAAAGAAAGATTATAAGATTATAAAAATAATAGAAGATAAAAAAGATGAAGAAGAAAATGTATTTTTTGAAAATGGTGAAACCACAGACATTCATAGACTAAAAAAAAATAGAGTAGATGAGTTTACAAATTTAGTAAATAAAACTTGTAAACAGCTTGACGGTATTCAGGGTAGATTATTACTGTAAAATTATTAACAATGATAGATAAATGCTGAATGGAACAATCTTCTGGCAAGACTTCACCATGACAGTTCAACCCTTGAAGCAATCATAAAAGAACATCCAGCTCTGGGCAGAGCATATAAAGAGACACTAAAATTAAGACCTAAAAAGTAAAATCTTATAATAATTGTATAATATGGAAAACAATTCACCTGTATATGGTGCCGTTAACAAGATTTTAGATTTGTTTGACATAGATAACAAGGTAAAGGTTTATTCATACAAAGACGAAGCCCATTTTAAAGAATTATGGAACTTCCATAATATTGCAAATAGTTCAGGACCCCCAATGATCCTGGTTGTATGGGATGGTATTCCTTCTGGAAAAACAGGTGGCGTCAACACCAGTAAATACTTAACACCTATAGACTGGGCTGTAGGGTATTCACTTTCGATTAATAATAAAGCAACAGGCCTAAACTGTTACCCTGATTCGAGAATAATCATTCTTGATGTGGATTCACAATCTGTATCAGATTCGGATAGTCTGAAATTTGTATATCAATCTTCCAATATGGACATCATGTCCATGCCATGGATACGTATCTTTTCTGCAAAGACTACTGATTCGAGGTGGGATATAGACGCCTTTTTTAGAAATCTGGCAAATTTAGGTGCGGGTGGTGTTGGATTAATTGATTCGGATTCTGATAGTTTGGAATCTGCAAGTGGAACAATTGAAGTAGATGACACGCCCACGCTGTCACCACCAAGTAGCGAGACATTTTTTGAAACACGTTATTCTGAGCAGGATACTGAAATACGTGATGAGACATTACTTTCCATGAAGGATGCCTTTGAAAAAGAGCCGCGCGATTTAGCAATCACAAAAAATATGTGGGCGGCATTTCTTACCAGACCTTCTACGCATGGAGATCATCATGCAATAGCAAATCTTGTTGGTCCGTTATTGCTTATGGAAGAGGCAGGTGGAGACCTCCATGTAAACGCACTGCAAGCACTGATGAGCAGTATCGGACTCTTGCCTGACCATAAAGAAGGGAATACTTCAAAGGAAAATGGCGATGCCATGCTCTGCGCAAAAAATCCATGGGTAGACGTAAAAGAATACAATAGTGATAAACTCAAGCTGATTCTCATCGATGATATGTTTAAAGTAGGTTGGGGTGAGATACTCTGCCGCGCTGTGGGATTAGATTATAAAGAACCGTCTTGGGATGACGGGAAAAATCAGCTTGTCGAAATCAGTGAGCATGATGCAGGTCAAGGCGAGAAGATTGTTGTAAAAGCCGCATCTTCGGCTGAATGGATTTTAGAGAAATTGGATAAACTTGGTGATAAAACGGACGAACGGTTTGAATTCTCCCTTGATGGTGACGGTACTGGTCAAGAAATCCTTTTTCTCGACCTCCGTCTTTACTCTGGAGAATCTAAATTGAAAACACAGATTGCAGAAAACTTGGTCGATATAAAGGGTGAAGTTGCGTTTTTAATTAGGCTTATCGCTCTTGCTAGAAAGTTTACAGGAGGAGAACAGAACAAAAACTTACCATGGCCAGGAATTACTAATGATGAGATTGTAAAAATACAAAACTGGATTGACAACCCTGACAGGAAACAAGAAAACTCTGAATATATAAAGGCATTGACTCTGCTGCCACGCATCCTTGCCCTGACTGACCTATCACTTCCAATAGTACTGTTCTCTTCCACCGGAAGAAGAGATATCACAGAGATACTAAAGCCTTACGGAAACATCATTACAGTATTTGAAAAACCGCGATTTACAGTAGATATCCCCCTTGATATTGCCTTGCAAACAAAGCGTAAGTTTCAGGATGCCATGGAAATGGCGCATATGATTTTACAGGCAAGGCAGAAATGTAGAACAATCATTGCCACTGGTAGTAAAGTGGCAAGCGGTGTTGGGGATACTGATGGTAAAGGATATCATATTGAGTTGTTTATTGATGAGAGTTTTCCTCAAAATACACGGACAAATACTATTCTTGTCGGTGGTCTATTTGCTATTTACTCGGCCGATAGCGTCAGTGACGCCAGGAAAAAGGCTGATGATTTCGATGATGAGCTAGTTAAAGCCGGGGTGCGCTATTTCGACTCACTCGGTGTTGGAGTAAAACCAAAGACCGGCGCTGTGAAGCGTAAAAAGAATTCTTGTTGTGCCGAGTTGACAAAAGCCTTCGAACACGATCACAAACCCGATCACTCTTTCTTTGTAATGTTTGAATGTACAATGTCAGCGGAGGGAGAACGTGACAACTATTTTCACCCGAACTCAGGAGACAATTTATACAGAATGACTTTAAATTCAATTATTGAGTTCTTCCTGTCAGAAACGATACCGGCTTTGTTCCCCAAAAGACATAAAGAAGTTTCCATATCGATTTATGTAGCAACACGTGTAGAAAGGTATCCTTTAAAAGCTGAAGAGCGGCTCAACCTAGCAAAATTTAAAACTGGTTTTGGATCACTTTCTGCTAAATCTAAAGAGACTGGCGATATCATTGAATATTTTTTATACAGCATGAGCAGAGACTCTCTGTTCCCCATAATTTCAGATATCCTTTCGCATCACAACCTGGAGAGAAATATACACCGTGTAGCGGGAATTACATATGCATACCACCCCAAAGGAGAACCCAAATATTTCGTTTGCAGAGGCTGTAAAAAAGTTGTTCACATTAAACCCCATGAAATCAATCAAAAGAAAATCCCACAAAAACCTCCCCTTCTTGGAAATAGGACAGTAAACCGAAAGTTCCTCACTTGTAAATGTAGTTCTCCAGCATTTTACCCTGATTATCGTGCACTACATTATGTAGCAGACGAATTACTTAATCATGTTGAGGACGTTAAGAGTGGAAAGGGATATGGAACAATTATTAAGCTTTCCGATTTTGGGTTTAATGACACACTTGAAAAGGCAAAAAATACACTGATAGCAAGTCGTTACTTTGACATGAAAGATATAGTAAGCTCAATCGTTCAAGTCAATTTGGACAATATTGGTAGGCATAGTATTACGCATTTCTTACTGAGGCGACAGGCAGTGTTGCTTAATTCAATCAGCGGCAGTGATTTTTGCAGAATTGCAGCAAAACAAGCATCAGATGATAGAGTGACAGAGTATCAATTTACTCAGTTCTTGCGAGGGAGAGGTAAGAAAAGTCACCCAACAAAAAGTACACAACAGGAGGAGGAAAAAGCTTTAGTTGTAACAGAAATCTGTAAGACACCGGTCGGCGGACGCCGCTACCTGATTTGTCATAATAGAGAAAAGGACACGGTGAAAATTATGCACAGACAAACGAAAGGTCTTGGTCCTCTAAAAAAAGGGGATGAAATATACGCATGTGTAAAGACCGTGGGAGGTGAATTTAGAGGCTTTAACGTGAGCAGAGAAAAAATACGTGAGGACAAGAAACGTACGGTTCACACTGAGAAAGAAGACAAGAAGTAGAGTTGTAGTCAATATTTCAGTAGGAGATGTTTTTATTTTAACTACTTATGAAGGCGATGACGGAGCTTTATATGGATATGGTAAAAATATTCGTCAAGTTAAAGACAAATGAATACAAACAAACTACCTAAGAAGAAGAAAGCAACTAAGAAGAAACCGGCCAAGAAGAATACACACCACGAGAAACGAATGAGTGAACTTCTGCAAGGAGATTCCCATGAAAGCGTTATTGCATTCTACGACCGGTGTATCCCCTACGTTGGGACTGATCTTTACATTCTTGACCTTGCTGCTGGAATTGGACTAGTTGCCAGTTCGCTTTCAGAGAAGAATTACACCAAAAAGATAGTCGCGTATGATCGAAATATGGAATGTATGGGAAAACTTCGTGCACATAAAAAAATCTCAAAATGTGATGACGGCGACGTTAACCACTTACCGTTTGAAGCCAATCACTTCGATGTAGTAATTTGTAGGTACGCATTTCACCATTTTGAGCACAAGTCCGAAACACTCAGAGAAATCAGTCGAGTAATGAAGGATACCGGTTTGTTCTTGTATAGCGATCCGATATTGCCGGAACACAGCAAGAATATTATGAATCCCCTCTACCATATCCGCGAAGATAACTTTCATGATTTTTTGGGTTATTTTGAGACAATCGAATTACTCGATAAGAATGGACTCCAGATTTTTCTTAGTCGTCCTTACAAATACCGATACTCAGATTTCCAGACATTTTTGGAAGGTGTCGAAGATGGTTTTCTGAAAAAACCTCCATCCAAAGGAGCGGTCGATTGTCTTAAATTGAAGATTGAAAACTCATGGAAACAGCTTGACCCAAAAACCAAAATGGAAATGGATATCAATACGGAAGGTAAATTGCTAGGGCCTACTTACAATCTGGTAGATTTTGCCATTGTAAAAAAAAGTAGCTGTTCCAATAAATAAACGTACTTGACAGCTATTTCGCTGGCATGCTAAAAATAAAAGATTTTACTATTTAGCCCTTTTTCCAGTATTTAAGCTTTATTTAAATGAAATAGTATTTTAATTCTTAAAATAGCTTGACTTATGGAACCAGAGGTTCAATATGTTAAAAGCTCTATTACTAGGTAGCGATCACGTAACAATGGCTTTAGGTAATGTAATGAAGCTTTTTAGTATTGATATTGATAGTGATGTAAGCAACACTGGTAAAGTTAACATATTGGTAATGGTTGATGGAGATAACTATAAACTAGAAGAAATGAAAGGTAGCTTTAATGGGGATGAAAAGGTGATATATTTTGAATCTGTTCAAAATCATGTTGCAAGCAAAACACACCCGCTCTTCTTTTTGTCCGAGACTTGTAAGACATTTAAGATGCCGCTTGAGAATTTTTCTATTGTAGAGTTAGCAAAGATAATAAACGAGGTACGAAATGAGTAAAAATAAACCAGATTGGCTCTCGATGCAATATGATTCCTTTGAGCGATTTTTCTCAAACCCAAAGGACAGCCCACTACCCGAGATTTCTCTCGGCAGTATTATGAAAAGGCTCCATCCTATAGAACTGGATGATGATCATACTTTAAAAATAGACTGGCGCCTTGATAACCCCCCCCTTGATCCAGATGAGTGTCTTAGAAATAATAAAACTTATTGTCACGACCTTTGGTTTGACTTTTATGTTAGCAGGCCAGCAGATGAAAAATCCACTGCCGAATTTTCCAAACGTATGACTCCTCTTCCAGTTCCCACCCGGGACAGTGAGTTCATTCTTTCCTCAAAGGAGAGCCGTAGAGCAAATCGTTATACATATATTATGCAGTTAACAAGATCGCCCGGACTTTATTACAGCAAAGAAGATAATAAGGCCACAGCCATAATTTCACCGGTTATTGGGAAAAAAATTATTTTCAGTAAAAAAGGAGACAGAAGGACATTTTGGATGGATGGTCTTTCTATGAGCTTGGATGAATTTGAGATGCTGCTCAATACAAAAACTTTTTCTGATGACTATTGGGGTTTATTGTCTTCTATTTATAAATATCTTGATAACATAAAACAGATTCCTGAGGATAAATGGACAAAGTCTCCTTTGGAATTAAGTATAAAGGACCTTTCCTTTGTCAGAGGTATCTTTGTTGCCTATCTTGAAAATTTTGATATGTCTATTCTTGGCAAGAAGCAGATGTCATCATTGATAAAATCCGGGATCGATAATACAAACACCCGACTTAATATAGGTGAATTAAAGCTAATAATTCTATCTTTCAATAATGAGCAACTTCCAGAGATTAATGACCGGTCATTAAAGTATCGCAAAGTAAAACTTATAGGTGATTTTCTGTTTCAATATATGAATAATGCTGTGTTGCTTTTGAAGAAATCTGTAATCAAAAAATGGAAAGAGTCAAGCCTAGGTGAGGAAGACAGCCCGTCAAACGTACTTCTTCCTTATAATCTTCCCTTTCAAGATTTAGAAATTAGTGTTTTTACCGGAAATGAACTGTTTCAGTTATTGGATGATACTAATCCGTTATCTGAGATAAGCCAGAAGCGTCGTCTAACTTTTCGTGGGCCTGGCGGATTTCCAGAAAAAATCTTATATTTGGAAAAACGTGATGTTCATCCTATTGATTTTGGCCGTATATGTCCAGTGGAAACCCCCCAGGGAGAGGACCTTGGTTTTAATCTGTATCTGGCACGCGATGCAAGAATTAACGCTCTGGGTTTAATAGAAGCAAGATACACTGAATTGGCATCTAGTAAAGAGGTGTTTATTGGCCCTTATGAAGAGGAAGAAAAAGAGATAATATTCAGAACTGAGGATAATTACCTAAATGCCGATGCGGTCTATGCAAAGACCAGAACAGAGGAAATAATACCTTGTAACGCTGATAAGGTTACTCATTCCACGTATAGTCCGCATGGATTTTTAGGATATGCGGCATCCCTTATTCCATTTTTCCAGCACAATGACGCCAATCGCGCTCTTATGGGGGCAGGAATGATTAAACAGGCACTTCCTCTTCTAACACCGGAACCTCCACTTGTTACAACCGGAATGGAGGATGAGATAGCTCAAAAATATGATCGTCCAAGTCTCTTTATAAAAGACAAAGACAATAAGCTCTGTTTTGGCCGCAATCTGTTAGTAGGATATATGCCATGGGATCTTTTAAACTATGAAGATGCTGTCGTGATAAGTGACCGTTTGGTTCGAAAAGATTTATTAAAACATATTGATGTGGAAGAGAAATTCTTTGATGAAGAACATTCGGAAGTAAATAAAATATTTGAGAAGATTACAAAAGACAATGAATATATAGACGAGTTATTATGGGAAAACATCGATGAAGATGGAGTAATTAAAAAGGGAAGTAAGATTAAACCTGGAGATCTTTTAGTCAGTAAACTTCGTTCAAAAGAGATGAGCGCTAAAGCAGGTGAAGTTATTAGGGCTGTCGACAAACTTATGATTTCTCTTTTTGGTGGGGAACTTGGTGGAAAAAAAGAGAATGCCTCTCTGTATGCTCCTGAATATATAAGAGGAACAGTCAAAGAAGTGGAGTGGATAACAGGCACAGGCAGGCACATTCTTCCTTCGGGAGTGAAGCGGCGGGTTCGTATCTTGATAGAAACACAACAACAAATTCAGGTTGGTGATAAACTTACAGGCCGTCATGGAAACAAAGGGGTGATCTCGAAGATCCTTCCTGAACGTGAGATTCCCTATTATAAATCTAAGGACAATCATTGTTGTGATGATGATTGTTGTATTAAAGGCCCACATACTCATCTTGATATATTAATTAACCCACTTACTATTACAGGGAGAATGAATCTTGGTCAGCTTTATGAGACAACTTTAGGATGGATGGCTAAGCAGCAGAATGAGAAATACACTGTACCACCTTTTACAAGGAAATGGTCATGGGAGGAGATTTCGTCAAAACTGGGGAAAAACAGTCTATCCAGCAAACAGACACTTTATTTTTACAGGGATAGTAAAGAGATCAAGCTTGAACAACCTGTAACAGTGGGATATCAGTACTTTTTAAAATTGAAACATTTGGCCGAGAAGAAATTAAAGGCAAGGGATCAGTTTACTTACAGTCCAATTACCGGGCAGCCTAATGTTCCGTCTACAAAGGATGGGTGGGAACGCAGAGCAGTGAATAAACGGACACCACAGAGAATTGGAGAGATGGAGGCATGGGCGCTTGAGGGACATAGCGCCTGGAATATACTTGATGAGCTTCTTTCCATGAAATCAGACGAAGAAGTTTTAAGACAGAATATAGTTGAACATGTCAGGAAAATAAGAAAGTCAAAGGAGCCGTTAAGCGATGATTTTCTGACACCACATGTTCAACGGGAACATCGTGCACTTAAGACCTTCATTTATTATTGCAGGGCCATTGGATTGGAGATTAAAGGGGTGAAAAAAGATGGAAGAAACGTTCCACTGGTGGAGATTTCAGCTCCCAGGTGGCCGGAAATTGTTGGTATTTCTATCTGCTTGGCAGGAGATGATGAGAGGAAAGAATGGTCTCATAGAAAAAGTATCAAGAATCCCGGCAGAGAAAAGAATGGGCTCTGGTCGACGGAGATATTTGGCAACATTGACAGTCACATGAAGAAAGAAAGGGATCGTGCAAATGAGGCTACCGCAATCATTGAGCTACCTTTAGCAATAGATAATCCCTTATTCCGTCCAGTCTTGGAGCTTCTGCTTGATAAGGAAGGATACGTGTTGGATTATATTAAAGAGGAATTACAGGGACTTTTATCCTCTTTATATTCCGAAAGACTATGGGATTGGGGTGAATTCTGGGAAGAAGAGCACAAAAAACGCTCTAACCTCCAAACCGTTGACGATCTTCTGGACTGGTTAGAAACATTTTCAGACGATAAGAAGTCGTCCCATACTCGCCAGGAGTTAGCACAACAGGTAGGAAAAAAACTTTCAAAGAAACATCAGATAGACTTCAAAGAGGTTTTTGATCCTGATTCTCGACATTATCAAGATGCCAGAAGCCTATATCATCACTTTGAGGTGATGGATCTTAAAAAAACATTAGAGCATTTAAAAAATATCTCTGAACAAAATGCAAAAGAGAGACGACAGACTGTATTGATTAACACATTAATTAAAAATAAGTATCTTCCTGTCCAGTTTTTTATTAAAAACATATTAGTCCTGCCAAAAAATCTGCGTTTTGAAGAAGGGCAATGCCATGGTAGTGAAGTTCCCCGGTATAAGAACGACCTGAATTATCTTTACAGGTCAATTATATTGCAGAGTCAGCGAATTAAAAGCTTCATTGACCATGAGGCTCCAGAAATAATGCTCAAGAAAGAAGAGGAAGATTTACGTACTTATGTACACGGGCTTTTAGTAAATGACAAAGGAAGCAGGAATCTGAAAGAACCACTGCGCAGGTGGGGGAATGGCAGAGTGTTGCGCAGCATTCTTTCTCACATTACCGGGGATAAGAGTGGAAAAGAAGGTATTTTCAGGAGACACCTCCTTGGCAAGAGAGTCGATTTTTCAGGAAGGGGTGTAATTGTGCCAGACCCGGATCTTCACATAGATGAGGCTGGGATGCCATATAGTATAGGAAAGATACTGCTCAGAGATTTGATGATTAACAGGGTCATACATGAAATTTCTGAGAAAGAGGAAACTATAGATGAAAATGGTATTACGACCAGCGTCTACAGACCTTTGGCTATCCGTCTGAGCATGGCAAAAAGGTATCTTAAAGATGAGACACATTATGGGGAAGTCAATAATTGGTTAGATGAATTGGCAAAAGAGAATCTGTTCCTGCTTAATCGTGCTCCAAGTCTACATCGGTTGAGCATGCTTGCCTTTAAAATTCGATTTCACGAAGAAGATGATGTCATCCGGTTAAATCCTTATGTTTGTGCTCCGTTTAATGCCGATTTTGATGGTGATACAATGGCAGTTCATATGCCGATGTTGCCGGGATCAATTGAGGATGCTGAAAGGATGCTGCCTTCAATGGCTCTGCGTTCACCGGGTAGTGGAGAGCTTGTTGTGGATTACAAGAAAGATATTGCTCTTGCTTGGTATTTGCTAACTCAAACAGAGAAGGGACGCAGGAAAATCCCCAAACTTCTAGGCACATACCGCACCACTATGGCAGCCCGGGAAGTGTATGAAATGTTTGATAAGTGGCAGAAGAAGGATAAGGGAAAATTCATCGAATACCTTAAAGAGCTGACCCCTGTGTTGCGTGAGGTATTGAGACAAAGCGGATTCTCTTTAGGAGTAGAGGATTTCTTACTTGAAAAAAATATAAAGAAATATGTAGAAGAATTTGAAAAAAAATTTCAGATTCGGAAATCTGACTTTTCTCAGGATGAAAAAATTGAATTCTGGCGTGACAAGATTCTTGATATCAGGAAAATGCTTGAGGGTAAACTATCAAAACTCGACAGTACTAATCCTGTCAGTATATTAAGTAAATCCAAGGCTGCAAAGGTAGAATTTGCACAAATTTCCGGTATGAGAGGCATAATGATGAGGCCGGGTGGAGGATACGTAAACTATCCTGTGTGTTCAAATATCGTTTATGGAATGTCCCCACTGGAATATTTTGTATCCTGCCATGGTTCCCGTCATGGGTTAGCTGACAAGGGGCTTATGACAGGACCTGCCGGGGATCTTACAAATATTCTGATTCAGGCTGGTCAGGATATCTATATTGTTGAAGACGATTGTAAAACTGAACATGGATTATGGATTTCTACATTTGATGATCCGGCAGGAGGTTTCATAGGGCTGAAAGAACGGATAACAGGCAGATGTCTTGCAGAAAAGATAAATTTAAATGGAAAAAAGTATGATGCTGGGACCATGATTGATCCTGAATTATCAAAAAAGCTGGTTACGAAAGGTTGGATCAAGATACGTTCTCCTATAACGTGTCAGGCCGTTGATAGAGAGTCAGAACTCTGGAAAGGTTTCGTCAAAAGAGTCAAAGATAAGTATCTTGCATCTCCTGGCCCTAGATACAAATACTTAAAGCGTGATAAACTTGATGAAAATAAACTACTTTCTTTAGCTCGATTAAGAAAACCAGCCATAGATATTATTTCAGAAAAAGGTGAAAAAGAATCGATTCAGCTTCCTCCTGTAAACGGAATTTGTAAGTACTGTTACGGCCTGGACCTATCAACAGAAGAATTTCCTCCTGAAGGATATCCTGCCGGTATTATTGCTGCCCAGTCTATAGGTGAACCAGGTACACAGCTAACCCTGCGGACATTTCATAGCGGCGGTATTGCCGGCCAGGAGATCAGTGAAGGACTGAATGTGGCACGAAATGCATTTTCTGCCGGTATTATTCAGGAACCTTTAAAATCGTCACTTAAAGGGAAGGCAAAAATAATTGAATCACCAAATGGTCTTGACTGGCTTGAAATAACGGGTGAAGATCTTGATGGTAAGAAGGGGTACCAGCGATTGCCGGTAGTCGAACATGAACCAATTTCCGGCTGGACTCCAGAGATGGAACAGAAACTGTGTAATGAAGGGTGTTTTAGAGAAGAGATTGAAAAGGACGGCAAACGTATCCTCAGTATGCCCGGCGCGAAAGGAAAATCCATTACTGTAAATAAAGATGAAACCTTCACTGTTACTATCGGTCAACGGGTTTATCTAACAAGACGCAGTTTAAATACACAAACTGTTAAAGTAAACTTGGTCAGTAAAAGATACGGGCCTTTATCTGCTGCCGAGTATCTCCTCCATCTTTTTCAGAAGATATATAATGCAAGCAGCCGGGTTGCTGACCATCACTTTGAGGTGATAATCCGTAGAATGAATGACGAGTTAACGGTAACTGATAAAAACCACTCAGATTTCGAAGAAGGTGATATCATATCTTTAAGTATGTATTTAAGTAGTGCAAGGAGACCTTTGGTAAAATTACAGACAACTCTAGATGCGGGATTGAATGCACCCGGATTTTTAGCCCGGCTTGGTTTCCGCCAGATTAGTCAACATTTAATGAATAGCTCTATTAACAGAGAGATAGACTGGTTACAGGGACTGAAGGAAAAGGTAATTACCGGCCAGATACTTAAAATGAAAAGGGGAAAGTAGAGATGGCTTCATTTAAACATAAGATAAGAAAAAAAAGTAAAGAAAAAACCACGAATAAGAAGAAAAATGTAGTTAAAATGCAAAAAAGCAAATTTACTGAAAGCCCACTTGAAGAGCTTAATAATGCAGTAAGACAACATTTTGGTCTTACGGAAGACAAGAAAATGCCGACAAGCGGGCGTAAAACAGGCCTGAAAGAAGAAAAGCCGGATAAAGATTCTTATGACCCTCCTGAAATGGAGCTAGATAATGAAGAAGAAGGAAAGAGTATAGGAAATATACCAGAGTCTGCAGAAAGTTTTGGGCAATACTGCTGGCGCAGACTTGATGAGGAATTTAAGCAGGAGGAGAACAAAGAATATTATAATAATATCGCTAATAACTTAAGAAAGTGGCTATCAAGTAATTCTTCTTTGGAAGAAATAAGAAATGATCTGAAGAAGATCAGCAATGGTCTGGAAATATGGATTGAGGAGGAACTTCTGAACGGATTTCCATCTCATGAATTAAATAAACCTAAATTAATGACTAAAAAAGCGGATAAATCCGATATTGTTTTCAATGCTGACGTTTCTTATGAAATCAATCTTGGGCTTCTGGGGCAATATGGTTCGGACCTAACTAAGGAGAATCCGTTTATGTTAGGAAAATATCCATATACACCAGAGAAAGTGTGTGAATTGATTAATCATCGCAGAGAAGATCTGGAATTGATGGCTGGATTTTTAAAAGGAAAATATACTAATTTTATTGACAATACAGATATTAATAAGACTCGGAAAGACTTCCGAACTTCTATGCAGACGGAATTTCTCGATTATTGCAAAGCCCATACTTCAAACAAAAGAGAAACAAACAAAAGAGAAAAGACATGGGCCAGCAGATTGATAAAAAATAAATTGATTAAACTGCCTTTTTACGATGAACCAGTATCACTAAATATATTTTTCAGTGACTATGAAAAAAAGATCGAAGTCACTAAAGTTTTGAAAAAGATGATAGAACTTCGTAACAAAAAGGAGAAAAAGCCCCTTCTTATAGCTCAGGATCAGTTGGTTATTGTGAAATTACTTTGTGAAACAGAAATGAAGGCAAAAAATATTAGGGAGACCTATTGGCCAGTGCTTCGGAAAGTATACCCGCAAGAACTATGGATTGAATATGGTATCTTGGGCAGAAAAGGCGCCCCATCAAAAAAGGAGTTAATTTCTGATGGGGATCTTACAAGGCTGATCAATAATATTAAAAAAACCCTCCGTATTCAAGGAAAATGCTTCACAGAAAAAGATATAAGCACAGCGAGAAATAAAGTTAAACCAGCTACGAAAAAACCGGCTAAGAAGAGAAAAAGGGATACTCAATGACTTTATTTTGACGTATTAAATGACCCCATGTGTAATTTTGACAAAGACTCATTAAAGAATAACATTTTCAACTTTTATACCGGCTTGGCGCATGAGGGAGACAATGAAGGTTTAGAAGGACAGCTTGGAATACTGGCAGGTAAAGCAAACGATTGTTCTCCAGATATATTAGACAGTATCCAGACCTTTCTTGAGAAAACTGCGGGAGCAAGAAAGACGTTTTATTCACAGGAAGGAGTTCTCGGAAATCTTCTTAATGAAGTAAAAAGACGTAATAACAAAAATCTACTATTATCCAAATATGTATTTATAATATGTATTTATGATTTACACAAAACAATCAAAAAGCACCTGAACGACCTGGATAAATGCTTTATAAAAACCTTGAATGGCCCGATAGAGCATAAAGAGATAGCTCAATTTGCTATTTGTGCCGGGACAAAACTGAATGAATTACTTAAAAGAAGAAAAGAGTTGAAGGAGGAATAGAAATATGAAACTATTGATGATTGACGATATACCTTATGAGGAAAATAAAGGTCGAATAGGAAATATAAAAGATGCAGTTCGGGAAGCAGGAGAAGAAATGAATATGGAAAAAGATTTCCAATATATTACAAATAATAATGAAGATACTATCAGAAAAAACCTTAGTGGCTGCGATTTAATTATACTGGATTGGGAGTTCCCGGATGGACATCCTACAGGAGAAGATACCCTTAAATTAATACGAAATCTTGAATATCAGGGGCCAATACTGATCTACACAGTAGGTTTTGGGGTATACCATAAATATCTTGGGAGAAATGGAGCAAATGGCTTCCATCAGGAAGCATGGGGGAAAGAAAGCCTTGTAGGTAAGATTAAAAGTCTATTAAGTAATAAAGATAAGATCCCTACAATTAAGAGAAGAATTTGGCCTTATTATAAAGATATTGCGGCTATGGAGAAACACTTTTATCATCCCTTATCTACCTGTTCGGAAAGCAAGGAAGAAGAGAGAAAAGTGGCGATGGGTCAAGTCTGTATGGTTACGACCGAATGGACCGGAAACGGAACTAATGGGAACGACATGGGTAAGGTTATTGAAATTATTGAGAAGGTTGCCGGTGACGATGTAGAGGTAATTATACGGGGCGAGACTGGAACAGGGAAGGAACTGATAGCTAAACTCCTTCATTATCACCACAGCAATAAGGGAAAAAGACATGGCTTTAAGAAAAGCGAAGAGAGAGAGTGGTTTATGGCCTTGAACTGTGGCACTTTTCGGAAAGAGGCCGGCAATTCCGAGCTATTTGGTTCACTGCCCGGGGCTTTTACAGATGCCGAAGAAAAGGCAGGGATATTTGAACAGGTTACGAATTATAAGGATGGTAAAGCCATAAATGGGGGCACTGTGTTTCTGGATGAGATCACCCTGATGGAAAACCCTTGTCAGTCATCTTTTTTACGTGTGCTTCAGGAAAAATATGTATATCGTATGGGGCACAACCTTGCGGAGGCATATGGAGGCAAGTATGTGAAAACAAAAGACGGTCTAGAAATCGAGAGATATAAGTATGGATGCATCCCGGTCAAGTTCCGCCTAGTGTCTGCAACAAATGAAGATTTAGTAAAAAAAGTAAATGAAGGTGAATTTAGAGTTGATCTTTTATTTCGTATCGGCAAAATATTCATCAACCTACCCTCTTTGCGTTATCGTTCACCGGAAGATTTCAATCTTCTATTCCAATACTTTCTTCATCGTTATAATGATAAGAATGAGCGCTCAGTAAAATTGAGTCACAAAGGAGACGAACTGGTAGGTCCTTCCAGCGACTTAGTCGAGGAACTCTTGACAACTTTTCCCTGGGTGGGAAATGTTCGAGAGTTGGAAAATGTCGTTAACAGTATAGCTGCCCTGTCAGGAGATAGCAATTTTCCTTTAAGCAGTGAAGATATTCCCGAAGATTTCAGGGTTGTGGCGTGGGGATTGGGGCAATAATTGTTAATTGGCGATTAGGTTGTACAACAAAGCTTATAAAGTCCTTGATAGAGTTAAACTATGAAAAAAGAAGAAGAAAAAGCTATACCTACCATACATGTTCCGCGGGTAGATAAAGGATTCAGCTCTATTGATGAGGCTATAGACCATTTTTTAGCTTATGAGTACATCAGACATCCGGTTGCTCTTGGAGATTGCCATATAAATAATGACGGCATTTTTACAGCTGGATCAGAAGAACTACATTTGACTGATATTTCATTCAGAAAGCTGGTGGATAGATTAACGCTTCCTTATAACTTTATTCAGTATACCTCTCCCACAGACTTATCCGTTCACATTATCAACCGTATGCTTAAAGAAAAAAGTGACGTAAAGGTCTGTTGCTGGCGTACTAATGGTACGGTTGAAACCTTTACAAGTGAAGATTTCTCGCCAATTCACCATATTATTTTTTTAAATGCCCTTAATAAATCCTTTGAAAAAGAAGATGCTCTCGAAATCAGGTTACTCAATACACAACTGAGAGTAGTTAAGCTATTTGACTTAAAACAAGAACCTATCCCTGGCGATGTCTTTCAATTTGGTACAGAATTTATAAACTATGATATATTTTCTGAAACCTCATATTTACACGCTGAGGCATTTTTATACAGACTTGTATGCTCTAACGGGATTAAGATTAAAAATGCATTACAGGATTATTCAAAAATGTTTCAGCCGCCAGTAACCGACATATATTTACAGGACAAGATCAAGGAAATTTGTTATTCAGACAATGAATTGCGAGGAATATTAAACGCGCTGAAATGGATGAGTGGGATTGAGATTGCTTCTCATAGAGTCCGGTTATTTAAAACCTTTAAAAGCTTGGTCAATAAATATATACCACTTCCTGATGAAAATCCATTTAAAGAAGGTGATACATATTATGACGTTTTTAACCATGTTACGCAGTCGGTACAGAATAGAGATGTGCCTATTAAATGGAGGAGGAAAGTTGAAGAGTGGGCTGGTTCTTTAATTGACGCCTATCTGGATGCACAGTTAACGAAACGTCAGAATGTCATTTGGGAAGAATCTGCAATTCCTAATACAATGTTCTCAAATGAATTTTAATTGGCAGTTCAGTTGCATTTAACATTTTTGAAATAAAGAAAACATGCTTTATATTTTTTGCCATCTGGGGGCAACTCAGGTGGCTTTTTTTATGCATGTTTAACAAGAGAATATTATGGGTGATAGTGGATTTTTTAACAAGAGAATATTATGGATTGAGAATAATTTATAGTTCCTCCTGAT
>Ga0187833_10003135_pt1 | contig 17054 bp, 15 predicted proteins | sample ETNtaG_37_FD_167968 | JGI IMG/M metagenome (GOLD analysis project Ga0187833, IMG submission 167968) | Marine microbial and viral communities from oxygen minimum zone, Eastern Pacific Ocean - ETNP2014_SV_400_PacBio MetaG (Illumina Assembly) | ecosystem: Environmental > Aquatic > Marine > Hypoxic...
TGTTTCAAGATGGTCTTTAAATTTTAGATATAAAAATACTTTTTCTCCATACTCAAAAAAAGGGTATTTAGATTATTACGAACCCGTAAGTTACTCAGACATAACCGAAATGGTTTTATCAAATGAGCAGAAAAAGCAATAAATTTTTAGCTGTACTCGATAATGCGCTAGTAGAATTTTTACCTCAAAAGGCACAATATGAAGTAATAAAAAATTTTTTAAATCAAAAAAGAAGTTCTCTTGCGCTTTATATTATAGAAGATGAATTAACTTATTTATCTTCATCACAGTTAATTAAAAAAATTAATGAGAAACCAAAAGTTAAGGGTTTTATTTTTTTTTCATTATTACAAATATCTTGTGAAAAGGAAAAAAATATTGAAATAATTAAAAAAATTCTTTCGGAAAAATATGAAGTAATATTTTATAAAGAAAATATTCATATTAGAAATATGACTTCCTTTATAAAAGAATTTGAAAAAAAATTATTACTATTTAGAGACAATAATATAAAAGTTATAAATAGATTAAAATCTTTAATAGTTTTTTGAAATTTATTAATGAATTTAAATAGATTTCTTTATATTAACTTTCCAAAGCAATATGGAAAAATACAAGGTTTGTTGGGTTATTTTTTTCTACCTTTCAAACTTATTTTGTTCAAATTAAACATGAATATTTTTTTTGGTGATAAGGATCAAGATAGATGGGTAGTAGAAGAGATTTTTGATTACAAAAAAAATGGTTTTTTTTTAGATTTAGCAGCCTCGGATGGATTACATGGAAATAATACCTTTTTTTTAGAAAAAAGACTTAAATGGAGAGGAATTTGTATTGAGCCAAATAAAAAATATTTTAAAAAATTAGTCACAAGAAGAACAACACAATGTATTTGCGAAGTGATTGATAAAGAGAAAGAAGGGACAGTAGATTTTTTGCCAAACGGTGCAGAAGGAGGAATAATTGGAGATGAATATGATAATAACGAATTTAAAAGACATTCTTTATTATTAAAGGCTAGAAAAAAAAATAAAATTGAAAAAAGAAAATCAAAAACACTTTTATCTATTTTGAATGATTGCGGAGCACCAAAAACTATTGATTTTTTTAGTTTGGATGTTGAAGGTGCGGAAACTAATATTTTAAAAAATTTTCCTTTTGAAAAATATAAATTTCTATCCTTAACTATTGAAAGACCAACTGAAGAAATAAATAAAATTTTATTTAGTAATGACTACTTATTTGTAAGAAATTATAAAGTTGATGGTTTTTACATCCACAAATCTTTAAAAGATAAGATAAATATTAGATATGAAAAATTTATCCAAATAAATAAAAAATCATGGTGACACGTACATTGATTTTTGCAACAATTTGTATTTTTAAAAAAAATAGTATTAACTCATCAGAATGAACGATATATTAATTTCCCGGTATAAAGGGCGCGTAAAACGTGGTTGGAATTTAGGTCAAAGAATAAGGATTGGAGATCCATTTGTATCAAGAGAAGAAGAGCAGCAACCTTGGTACAAGGAGGGTTATGAGGAACCTCTTATTATGGAGTGGCTTTCACATTATGATGAAAAATATACTACACCTGAAAATATTAAAACTAATGATTTTGAAGAAGTTTTAAAATATTCTGAGGATATTTTACTTAATTTTTCGAAACTTTTTGGTTCTTTTCTAGATAAAAAAAAATTCTATATAGGAATTAATGGTCACGCCTTAATGAGATGTCAGGATTATGCTTTTATAAAAACATATGCAAAAAATTTAAAAAAGGAGGGTTGTAATCACTTAGATTTAGGCCCTGGATTAGGAGGAGCTGCAATATATAGTTTGAAAGCTTTAGAAGCTAATTATTTTGGAATTGAGGCTCAGCCACATGTATATAAAATTCAAAGACATTTTTTTCGATTTCTAGCATCTAAATTTCAAACAACCAACAAAAGTTTGTCTAGTTTTTTTGATTGTGTCAATGCTGAGACATTTGGATTGACTTGGGAAGAAATTGGAAAGCATATAAAAAGCCAAGATTCTCTCGGAATAAAATTAGTACCATCTTGGATGTTTGAACTTGTACCGGACAACTCAATAGACTTGGTAACAGCAACATTTATGTTAAATGAAATGTCGTTAGCAGGAATTTTATGGCTTATTTCGAATTGTACACGTGTAATGAGAAAAGGATCTTATTTTTATATTAATGACAATAATAAACAAAAAGATGAAAAAAAACTTAAGCCTTTCCGCGTGTCAATGGATTACGACAAATTTTTAACCAAGATTGGTTTTAAGGAAGTAAAAAGAATGAACATGATAAATCGCGTAAATTATAGAGGCTCACCAAGAATATTCATAAAAGATTCCGATAAAACTTTTAATTATGATGAGCTTGTTGATATGCATGTGGGCAAGTTTGCTGTTACGGGACATAGCGGATAAGGTATTGAAACAGAATAACTCCAAGATCTAAAGTAATAAAAAATAAAATTTAGAAAAGAATTTAGATCATTTGCCATCTTTAGAATCAAAAACGAAAATAAAGCAATTTGTATGAAAATAAAGCAATTTGTATTAAGGCAAATTTTTCACATCAATACCTATGGTGTACAGGAATTATTTCGAAAATTTTATTTATTTATAAAAGTTTTGTTGATGATTCCCATTAATATAATTTCAGTTGTGCCATGTGTGATAATTCGTTTAGTAAGTCCATGGATTATTATACGAATAGCGAAAGCGCCTAGTGGAAATTATGGTATTTTTGTACGTGCTCTTGCACTTTACTGTTGCAAGAAAAAATTGAAAATAGACCAACTAACAAAGAAACACATAGACCTATTTTATATTCCTCCTACAAATAAAGTTTACAATAGGCAACTAGAGAAAATGTGGAAAAGAAAAATAAATTTTTTTCCCGGTTATTTATTGGATCCAATCAATAGAGTTAACAAACTTATTCCAGGAGGGAAAATTCATGCGCTAGAAATTGGGCCTGGACATGATTTCGATAATTTAAATGAAAAATATCAACCTTTAGACTTTACAGTTGAAGAAGAAATTCAAGGAAAAAAAATGTTAAATAAATTTGGCTTAAAAAATGATGATAAATTTATTTGTCTTGCAGTTAGAGACGGTGCATATCAATTGAAAAAAATACCTTCAAAATTTTGCGACTGGTCTTATCATGATTATAGACACTGGGATTTAGACAATTTTATTTTGGCTGCCGAAGAACTTACAAAAAGAGGATACTATGTATTTAGAATGGGCGTTGTTGTAAATAAGCCGTTTAATTCGAATAATCCTAAAATAATTGATTACGCAAATTCGAATTTACGTAGTGATTTTATGGATGTTTATCTTGGAGCCAAATGCTCATTTTGTTTGTCGACAGGATTTGGTTTTGAGGCGTTACCGTATCTTTTTATGAGACCACTAGCCGTTTTACAAATGCCATTAGGAGATTTATGTGCATATAACGAAAAATGTTTATTTATAACAAAACATCATATTCTTAAAAAAGAAAAAAGAAAATTATCTCTCTCGGAAATTTTTTCTTGTGGAGCAGCATATGTTTATGAAACAAAAATTTTTGAGGAAAAAGGAATTGAGCTTGTTGACAATACCCCTGATGAAATAAAGGATTTAGCTATAGAGATGGTTGAAAATTTAGAATCCCAGGAAAAATTAAATTCTGAAGATGAAGAATTGAAAAAAACTTTTAGAAGTTTATATGCCACTAATGTTAAACGTTATATTGAGCGTTATGAGCTTCCCGGAGAGTGGGAAGATCTCAGGAACTTAACCAATGTTCCAATTAGATCTTGTTTTAGCACTAAATTTCTTAGAAAAAATAAGGATTGGTTTAAATAATACTTCAACTGTAAATTTCTATTAATTACCTTTATCAATCTTACATTCGGCTAGTTTTTAAATCGTATTAATTCCTTTTTATTTCATATAATGTCAATTATAATGTTTTGTTAATAATGTCTTTAAAAGTTCTATTTGCTGTTTACGACAATGGTTCGTACGATAACACTTTTCCGATGGGTTTTGGTGCAATTGGAGCTATTCTAAAAAGGGATGGTCATGAATTTACTTTATGGAATCAAGATGTTCATCATTGGCCAGATGATTATCTAAGGACTTACCTTGATAAAAATAAATTTGATGTTGTGGTTATAAGTTTAATTGCGGGGTATTACCAATATCAAAAAATGAAAAATTTATCTAAAGCTATAAATAATTCTAAAAATAGACCATATTATATAATGGGTGGTTATGGTCCAACTCCAGAACCAGAATTTTTTCTAAAAAAGTCAGGGTGTGATGTGGTTTGTATGGGAGAAGGCGAAGTTACGATTTCAAAATTAATGGATGCAATAGAAAATAAAAAATCTTTAGAAAATGTACCAGGAGTCGCTTGGTTAGAGGATGGTAAGCTTAAACAAACTCCAAGGGCATCCTTAATTCAGGATTTAGATTCATTACCTCTGCCTCCGTATGAATTATTTCCCATGAACTACTACAGAATGTGGAGAATGGCTAAAGTTAAATCTACAGATTTTTGTTTTCCAATGATGTCAGCTCGTGGCTGCTCTTTCAAGTGTACATTCTGTTATCGCATGGACACAGGGTATAGAATGAGAAGTCCAGAATCTTTATTAGATGAGGTTGAAATGCTTCATAAAGACTATGGTATTACAAATATTTCTTTTCAAGATGATCTTTTAATGTCTTCAGTATTTCACACCGAAGAAGTTTGTAGAGAATTTCTTAGACGTAATTTACCAATCAAATGGCAGTGTAACGGTAGACTTAACTATTGTAGTAAAGAATTACTACAGCTCATGAAAGATGCTGGTTGTAATTTTATTAATTATGGAATTGAGAGCATGGATCAAAAAGTTTTAAACAATATGAAAAAAGGATTAAGGCCAGAAATGATCATTGAAGGTGTGGAGGATACTTTAAAAGTTGGAATCAGTCCCGGTCTCAATTTCATTTTTGGTAACGTAGGAGATAATAAAACAACAATAAAATCATCAGTCGATTTTTTATTAAAATATGATGACTTTGCTCAAAAAAGAACTATAAGACCCGTTACTCCTTACCCCGGTTCTCCTCTGTATTATTATGCTATTGATATGGGTCTTTTGGATAAGGATAATCCAGCCGAGGATTTTTATGAAAATAAGCATCTAAATTCAGATTTAATTTGTTGCAACTTTACAGAATTAAGCGACGAAGAGTATTACGAATGTTTACGTTCGAGTAATTCAACATTGATGAAAAATTATTACGATAAGCAAAAGAGCAGTACATTGGCCCAAATTAATTATCTTTATAAAGAGAAAGATGCGACATTTAGAGGATTTAGACATAATAGAGGCGAAGAAAAAATCATTAAAAAGACCAAAGTTGTTTCTATTAACGGGATCAAAGAAGACGGAAAGGTTGTTGTAGAACAAAAATATGATTCTACTAATCCAGTCAATTGGGAAAATACATCATCAGATGGTGAACGATTTTCTCAACAACTCGATATAGAGCAAGAGAAAAAATCGTTAAATAGTTATGAAATTTACTTAAAAAGAAAAGAAATCAGATCAGCCGCAAAGAGAACAGCAAAGGCAAAAGCTACCAATCAAACTAAGAAAAAATTAGAAAAGGAATTACTAACAATCTAATTGGTTCTTTTTTTAATTTATCATTTAAAAAAATTAAAATATTTATTAAGTATTTTTAACTCTTAAATTTCACAAATATGTCTATATTTATAAAAGCATGGATTTTTTTGAATTTTAAACAAAGGAAATATGCAATTTTCATATTTGGACTGATTTTTCTTGCAATGTTCTTGGAAACTTTAAGTGTGGGAGTTTTAATTCCTCTAATCTCAATTTTACTAAAAGGTAATATTGATTCAAGTATTTTTTATTACTTCTTTTTTATTTTTGAAAAATCGACAGGAAACACTTTGATTTATATTGGATTATCTATAACTGTAATAATTTTTTTAATTAAGAATCTTATTTTAGTATTTAACCTTTGGCAACAAACAAAATTTATACGAAAACTACAATTTGAACTTACCAATAGACTTTTTAAATATTATTTGAAGAGCGATTATATATTTTTCCTTAATAATAATTCTGGCCATTTATATAGAAATCTTACGAGCTTAATTCAATCATTTGCAGTTTATACCAAAGGATACATGATTTTATTCAGTGAAATTATGGTTTTCTTAGGTATTGCCTTTCTATTATTTTATGTAGACCTTTTAGGAACAGCAATTATTCTATTTTCAGTAGGTATTGTTTCTTCTGTAATTTATCTTGTAACAATAAAAAAAGTTTCTCTCTTTGGTAAAGAAAGAAATATAGCTGGTGGTGAATTAAACAAACATTTGCTCCAAGGAATGAACTCTGCGAAAGATGTTAAAATTTTAGATCGAGAAGAAGATCTTATTTATCAAGTCGATAAAAATTTATCAAAGCTGACTAGAATTGAGCAAATTATCCAATTCATTACCGGACTACCTAGATTTTCGTTTGAAATGCTTATGGTTTCTATATTTACGGTCCTTCTATTTGTAATGATTGGCATTGGAAGGGATACTGTTGATATAATCCAATATCTAGGTATATTTGCAGTTGCTTCTTTTAGAATTGTTCCAGGTGCATCTAGAATACTAACCTCTTTGCAGTCGATAAAATATATGGAAGCACCAGTTAGTCTTTTATTACAAGAGTTTGATTCGAAAGATAATTTTTACGATAAAAAAAAACATCAATCAAAAGACTCTAGCTTACCTTTAAAATTTCAAAGGGAAATTAATTTAAAAAATTTATCTTTTTCATATCCAGCAAGAAAAGAATTTTTGTTGTCAAGAATATCATTGACTATTAAAAAAGGTGATTTTGTAGGTATTATCGGTGAAACTGGTAGTGGCAAAAGCACATTGGTAAACTTACTCATTGGGCTTTTAAAACCTTCTGAAGGAAAAGTCGAAGTTGATGAATTAAATATTAATTCGAACTTATCAGAATGGTACAAAAAAATTGGTTATGTGCCTCAATCTGTATATTTAACGGATGACACTATTAAAAAAAATATTGCTTTTGGTTTGTTGGAAGATGATATTGATGATGCTTTAATAGACCAAGCTGTAGAAAAGGCGAGTTTAAATAAATTTTTAAATATTCTTTCGGAAGGTTTAGAAACGGTTGTGGGAGAAAAAGGAATTAGGCTTTCGGGCGGTCAACAGCAAAGAATAGGAATTGCCAGAGCTCTTTATCGTGATCCCGAAATTTTAATATTGGATGAAGCAACAAGTTCGTTAGACCAGTCAACTGAGAAAAAAATTATAGAATCTATACAACTTTTAAAAAGAAAAAAAACATTGATAATAATTACTCATCGTTTATCTACTGTTAAAAACTGTGATAAGATATTTTTTATTGATAAAGGCAAAATCACGAAACAAGGTCCTCCAGAAAAAATGCTAGAAAATATATAAAAAATGAAAAAAATATTAATTACAGGCGCAACAGGTTTTGTGGGTTCTCATTTAACTGAACTTTGTGTGAAAAAAGGTTACAACGTCGTAGCTTTTGATAGATATAATCCAAATTATAATCTTGGATGGTTGGAAAAATCAAAATTTAGAGACGATATCAATTCTATATTTGGAGATATTAGAGACCAAGATTCTGTTCTAAAAACTATGAGAAATTGTAAAATAGTTTTTCATTTAGCTGCTCTTGTTGGAATTCCGTATTCGTACACTTCACCATTAGCGTATATAAAAACTAATATAGAAGGAACTTACAATATTTTGGAAGCTTCAAAAAATTTAGATATTGAACAAATTGTAATTACATCCACAAGCGAAACCTATGGATCTGCAAAGTATGTACCTATAGACGAAAGACATCCTCTATCAGCACAATCACCATATTCAGCATCGAAAATTTCTGCCGATCAATTAGCACTTAGTTATTGGAAATCTTTCAAACTTCCTATTAAAATTATAAGACCATTTAATATCTATGGACCAAGACAATCGGGTCGAGCCATTATACCATCAATAATAATCCAAGCACTTAGCTCTAAGAAAGAAATAAAATTAGGCAATATTAAACCTAGTAGAGATTTTACCTACATTACAGACACGTGTAATGCATTTTTGGAAATACTCAAAATAAAAAAATTATTTGGTGATACCGTAAACGTAGGATCAAATAATGAATATACAATTAATGATATTGCAAAAAAGATTTTATTAAAACTTAATTCTAAAGCAAATATTAAAAAAGAAGAGGGAAGAGTAAGAACAGCACAAAGTGAAGTGTTCAGACTTGTATGTGACAACACAAAGATTTTAAAATATACCAATTGGAAACCAAGAATCAAAATTGAAAAAGGTCTTGATAAAACAATTAGGTGGTTTAAAGATTATAAAAATTTTTTTAAACATGATATTTATCATATTTAAATAGAAGACAAGATTATTTGTCAAACTTCTAAAATAAAAACGAAACTTAATTTATAAACGTAATTATGAATACAACAACTTTTGGTTTACCAGAAAAAGTTATTTTTTGTAAAAAATGCGTTGAGTCAAATCAAAGATTTGTAACAACTCATCAGTATAAAAGAACAAGAAACGAAAAATTAGATACCGCTATGTTTGATAATTCTGGTGTTTGCTTATCATGCAGATTCTTTGAAGAAAAAGAAAAAATTGATTGGAAACTTAAAGAAAAAGAACTTGTTGATATTTTAAACAGACATAGAAGAAATGATGGATATTATGATGTATTAGTTCCCGGCAGCGGAGGCAAAGACAGCATTTTTGCTTCTTTTATTCTTAAGGAAAAATACAACATGCATCCTTTAACTTGTACTTGGGCTCCAACAATGTACACAGATATTGGGTGGAAAAATTATAATTCCTGGATAAAGGCTGGATTTGACAATTTTTTATTTACACCAAATAAAAAAGTTCATAGGCTTTTGACCAAACTTGCATTTCTGAATTTACTGCATCCATTTCAACCATTTGTTTTAGGACAATGTTATTTTCCATTAAGATTAGCCGTAGAAAAGAAAATTAAACTGGTAATTTATGGTGATGGAATGGCAGAAACTGTAGTTGGAAAGTCTAACTCAAATGATCAAAAAAAGAAAAATACATCAATACCTTCAATAAATGATAATCAAAGTAAAGTACCAAGATTAAACTATGTAACAAAGGGAGAAGAAATTTTTCTCGGCGGAGAAAATATCAAAAATCTTACGGAAAAATACAAACTTAATAAAGTTGATTTTCTACCTTATATGCCATTGGAAGAAGAGGTAATTTTTAATGCTAATTTAGAGTTATTAGTTATTACGGGCTATATAAACTACAACCCGCAAAATAATTTTTATTTTGCAAAAGAAAAAAGTGGATTTCAAGTTAATCCAGATGGAAGAAGCGAAGGAACTTATACAAAATATTCAAGCCTAGATGACAAGTTAGATGGTTTACATTTTTATACTTTTTATACCAAGACAGGAAGAGGAAGGGCCACTGAGGATGCTGCACGTGAAGTGAGAAATAAAATTATAACCAGAGAAGAGGCAGTGGCGTTAGTAAAAAAATTTGATGGTGAATTTCCAAAGAAATATTTTAAGGAATGTCTGGATTACATGGGAATCACTGAAAAAGAATTTACTGAAACGGTTGATAAATTTAGACCGTCACATCTGTGGAATAAAGAAAATGGAAAATGGATACTTAAAAGAGCCGTTTGGCATGAAAGAGATTTAAATAGATGATGCGTAAGTCCAGGTTAATAGCCAGACTTGATATTAAAAGTTCTAATTTAATTAAATCAATTCATCTTGAAGGACTCAGAATAGTTGGTGATCCTAATACTTTTGCCAAACAATATTACAAGGATGGAATTGATGAACTTATTTTTATGGATTGTGTAGCTACTTTATATGGAAGAAATAATTTATCCGATATCATTAAAAAGGTGACTAAAGATATCTTTGTTCCGATAACGGTCGGTGGTGGCATTCGCAGTCTAAAAGATGCAAGAAATGTTTTAAATTGTGGAGCTGATAAAGTTGCAGTCAACACACAGGCGGTAACAAATCCTAAATTTATTTCTGAACTAGCTAATATAATAGGCAGTCAAAGTGTCGTTTTATCAATAGAAGCAAAAAGAAGAAAATCAAATAGTTGGGAGGCATACACAAGCAATGGTAGAGATCCTACTGGTTTGGATGTTTTTGAATGGATCAAAAAATCAGTAGATTTAGGTGCTGGTGAAATACTTTTAACATCTATTGATAAAGAGGGAACTAGAAAAGGATTTGATCTAGAATTAATGAGATTAGCTTCTCAGATAACGGATATTCCAATTATAGCTAGCGGAGGTCTTGGAAGCATTAATCATTTAGCTGAAGTAATTGATATTGGAAAAATTGATGCAGTAGCGATTGCGGATGCAATTCATTATAAAAGAATTTCCGTGAAAGAGTTGAAGAATACAATTACTAAATTTTAAAAAATTAATGAAAAAAAAGGTCACAATAATAGATATTGAGTGCGGAAATATTTTAAGCATCAAAAGAGCGTTCGAAAAATGGGATGCAGAGGTTGATATAACTACCAAAAAAGAAAAAATTTTATCAGCCTCAAGATTAGTTTTACCAGGAGTAGGTGCATTCAGAAATGCTATTGATAAACTTAAGTCTAGGCATTTTTTTGAATTGATACCAACAATAAAATTAAGAGAAATTCCATTACTAGGTATTTGTTTAGGCATGCAACTATTTTTTGAAGAAAGTGAAGAATTTGGCAAATTTACCGGGTTAAGTTTAATGGAAGGAAAAGTAAAAAAATTGCCTATATCATCCTCCAACTACGAAAAGCTAAAAATTCCAAGTATTGGTTGGCATAAATTGATTTTAGAGAAAAAAGCTCTTTCATTTAAAGAGGGAAAATTTTTTAAAAATTTTAATAACGAAGATAAATTTTACTTTGTTCATTCTTACTGTGCGCAACCCAACGATAAAAGTGTAATTTTAGCTTCATACAATTTTGGCGGACATCTAATTCCTTCAATTGTAGCAAAAAATAATATTATAGGTTGTCAATTTCATCCTGAAAAGAGCGGACCTTTTGGATTAAATCTTATTAAAAATTTTATTTCTATATAAAATGATTAGATTGCATGAACCTTTGTTAATTGGAAATGAGTGGAAGTATGTAAAAAAATGTTTGAATCAAGGCTGGGTTTCTTCTGCAGGAAAATCTATAGATCTTTTTGAAAAAAAAATAGCAAAGTATACAGGTGCGCGATATGCGGTAGCATGTATTAATGGCACTGCTGCTCTCCAGATTTCATTAAAATTAATTAATGTAAAAAAAGGCGATGAAGTAATTGTACCTTCTCTGACTTTTATCGCTCCGATAAATGCAATCCATTATAATGGAGCCAAACCCATTTTTATGGATAATGATAAAAATTTTACTATTGATATTAATAAAACTATAGATTTCCTTAATAAAGAAACACGAACAGTAGAAAAAAAAACAATTGCAAATAATTCAACTGTTACCATTAACAAAAGAACAGGAAACAGAATCGTGGCCTTAATAATAATTCACGTTTTTGGAAATGCAGTTAAACTTGATAATTTGGTTAATCTATGTAGAAAGAAAAATATCGTGATAATTGAAGATGCTGCTGAAAGTATTGGTACATTTTATACTTCAGGTAAATTTAAAAATAAACATACAGGTACAGTAGGAAAAATTGGATGTCTCTCATTTAATGGAAATAAAATAATAACCACAGGAGGAGGAGGGATGATGCTTACCGATAGTCTAAAAATTGCAAAAAAAGCAAAATATCTTACAACTCAGGCAAAAGATGATTCGATTTATTCTATACATAATGAAATAGGCTATAATTTTCGTCTCACAAATATTCAGGCAGCTCTGGGTCTTGCTCAACTCGAATCTTTATCTGCCTATATAAAGAAAAAAAAAATTATTCACGAGAGATATAAAAAGAAAATAAATAAATTTAAAGATCTAATAATCTCGAATACACCACATTTTGCTCGGTGTAATTACTGGCTTAACATTCTGGAAATTAGAAAATGTTTGTCCAAAAAAAAACTGTCCAAAATTATTGCATACTTTAGTAAAAACGGTATTGAAACAAGGCCAATATGGTATCCAAATCACTTACAAAAAAAATATAGAAATTGCCAGACTTATAAATTAAAAAATGTTAACAAAATTTACCGAAATAGATTGTGCATACCCAGTAGTGTACAATTAACAAAAAAACAGCAAGATTTTATCTGTTCAAAGTTAAAAAATATTTTTTCTCTCATTAAATAAAGAAATTTAAGAGTTTGCAGTTTCTAAAATAAATGAATTTTTTAAAGAAAATTGATAAATACGATACCAATATATGCTTTACTGATGAAAAAGAAAAAAAAACACTTTACAAAAATGTTTTAACAAAGGGAGAAATATTAAGCAGAAATCTAAAGTCGAGAAGCTTAATATTAGTTTTAGCACAAAACCATCCAGAATTTTTTGTCAGTTATGTAGGTTTTTTTAGAAGAGGTTTAGTGCAGATGCTTTTAGATCCAAAAATTTCTAACAATATTCTCAAAAAACTTATTGAAGCATATGTACCTAATTATATTTTTTTACCCAAGTTACGAAGCAAAGGTTTGAAAAATTATGAAGTTTTAGGTGAACTGGATACTCATATAATTCTGAAATTAAATAATGATAATTTTTATTCTATAAATAAAGATCTCGTATTATTATTAAGTACATCGGGCAGCACGGGTAGTAAAAAGTTTGCAAGAATCTCTTACGAAAATATTTATCAAAATACAAAAAGTATCACTAATTTTTTAGAGATAAATGAACATCATAGAACAATAACTACCATGCCGCCTTTTTATACATATGGGTTATCAGTGATAAATACCCACCTTTTTATGGGAGCATCTATTTTATTGACAAATTTTAGAGCGATTGAAAAATCTTTTTGGAAATTAATAAAAGATCAAAAAGTTACTAGTTTTGCAGGGGTTCCATATTTTTACGAAATTTTAAATAAAATTAAATTTGACCAATTTAATTTACCGGATTTAAAATATTTTACTCAAGCTGGCGGCGCTTTAAGAAAAGACTTAATAGAATATTTTTTAAAATATTCAGAAAAAAATAAAAAGAAATTTATAATTATGTATGGTCAAACTGAAGCGACAGCACGCATGACTTATTTACCTTACAAAATGTCCAGAAAGAAAATAGGGAGTATTGGTAAGCCAATTACAGGAGGTAAAATACGTTTAGTAAATGAAAAATCTCAAGATGATAAGAAGGGCGAAATAATTTATGAAGGAAGAAATGTTTCAATGGGATATGCGAAAAATTTTAACGATCTCAACAAAAATGATGAAAATAATGGAATACTTAAGACTGGCGATTTGGCAAAAAAAGATGAAGATGGTTTTTTTTATATTACTGGAAGAAAATCCAGAGATATTAAATTATTTGGACATAGAATTAGTTTGGATGAAATAGAACAAATTTTGTTTAAGAAGGGGTATAATTGTTCATGCTGCGGTTCTGATGATGAAGTAACGATTTTTCATATTGATAATACTTATAATACTGAAATTTTAGAATATATATCTAAAACAATAAATATTCACATGGATTGTTTTAAACTCAAACATATAAAAAAATTTCCATTAAACGAAAATGGAAAAATTTCATATAAAAAACTAGAAAAATTTTCATGATTATAGACAGTTTGCAAAAATTAAATCCCTTTGATGTTAATAAAAGAAAAAAATCTAAAATTTATACAAATCAAATTCAATTACTTAGTTTACATCACTATAAGTATTGCAAAAAATATAAAAAAATAATCAATAATTTAAAATTTAAAATAAAAAATAAAAATAAACTTGAAGATTTTCCAATGCTTCCAGTTAGGATATTTAAAAAGTTTGATTTAAAAAGTGTTTCAGAAACTAAAATAGTGAAGAAGTTAGTGTCTTCAGGAACTTCGGGACAAGAATTATCAAAAATTTATTTGGATAAAAAAAATGCCAATAATCAAGCGAAGGTTTTAGGAAAAATTGTGTCTGCAATACTGGGCAATAAACGACTACCCATGTTAATTATTGATCAAAATCCAAAGATAATTGATAGATCCATATTTAATGCAAAGGCTGCAGCTATTTATGGATTTTCTATATTTGGAATAAAGCACTGCTATCTGTTGAACAAAGAAAATAAAATTGATTATCTAGCTCTAAACAACTTTTTAAAAAAGTATGGCAAAGATAAATTTTTAATTTTTGGATTTACAAGTTTGGTATATGAATATTTAATTAAAAAATTATTAATTAATTCACTAAAATCGAATTTTAAAAATGGCATTTTAATTCATGGAGGAGGATGGAAAAAAATGGAAAAATTAAAAATGAATAATAGTATTTTTAAAAAAGAATTGTTTCAAAAAATTAAATTAAATGAAATTTATAATTATTATGGATTAATTGAACAAATTGGTTCAGTATTTATTGAGTCCAAGAAATGCGGTTATTTTCATACTTCAATTTTTTCGGATATTTTTATAAGAGATAAAAAATTTAATGTCCTCAAACATAGAAAAAGAGGCTTAATACAATTGTTATCTTTGTTGCCTACTAGTTATCCGGGGCACAATATTTTAACAGAAGATATTGGGGAAATAATTGGTGAAGATAATTGTAAATGCGGTTTTAAGGGGAAATATTTTTTAGTTCATGGAAGAGCAAAAGAGGCTGAAATTAGAGGTTGCAGTGATATTAGATAAAGAAATTTTAAATTACGACATATTAGGAAATACAAACTTTAAAATTAAAGTTGTAGAACCATTTAATAATTTATCAATTGATTTAATGACAGATTTTTCAGATGAGCTTAGAAAAACTGAAAAAATTAATCAATTTCCTGATTTAGTTTATTTAACTTTTTGGTGCAGAAAAAATACAAATAAAGATTTAGTTAAACATTTTAACAACAATTATTTAAGATTAGGTCGTGGTTTGATTTTTCATATTTGTCCTTCTAATGTACCAACAAACTTTATTTATTCATTTTTTTTTGGATTATTAAGCGGAAATTCGAATATAGTAAAAATACCATCAAAAAATTTTAAAGAAAAAGATATTATTTTATCTGTATTAAAATCATTATTTAATAAAAAAAAATATTTAAGTTTGAAAAATGCGAACTGTTTTATCCAATACAACAACAAAGATCAAATTACACAAAAAATCTCTTCCATTTGCGATGGCCGTGTAATATGGGGTGGCAATAAAACAATAAATGATATTAGAAAAACATGGATACCCGAAAGAGCAATCGATATTACTTTTCCTGATAGGTATTCTTTATCCGTAATTAATTTAAATAAACTTAAAAAAGCAAAATCAGATCAAATTAAACTACTCGCAAAAAAATTTTATTACGACGGTTATATGATGAATCAATTAGCTTGCAATTCTCCACATTTTGTTTTTTGGGTAGGAAAGAAAAATAAAGAATTGCAGAATTATTTTTGGAATCAACTCAATAAAACAGTCGAAAAAAAGTTTTTTTTTGATGATATTCATATTGTTGATAAGTACACAAATTTAATAGAAAATATAATTATTCAAAAAGATTTTAAAAATATAAAAATGTTAAAAAATAATCTTTATGTTGTAGATCCAGATAATAAAACTAATAATATCGAAGATATTAGGGGCGTGAATGGAACTTTTTTTCAGAAAAATATTAATCAAATTAACAATTTAAAACAATTTATTACCAAAAAGTGTCAAACAGTCTCATACTTTGGTTTTACAAAAGCACAATTAAAGTATTTTTTACTAAATAATAATTTGTTAGGCATAGATAGGGTCGTACCGATAGGTAAGGCTTCGGAGATCGATATAATTTGGGATGGACATGATATAGTGAAGTCATTATCTAGAGTAATTTCAGTAGAATAAAATGAAACTCAATAAAACAGCGATCTTAGAATACCAACAGAATAGACCACCGTATTTAATGATAGATTTTGCGGACGAAGTAATTCCAGGCAAATCTGCAAAAGGTTATAAAGATTTGGGAAAAGATGAATGGTTTTTCAAGGTACATTGGCCACAAGATCCCAATATGCCTGGTATGTTACAAATTGAATCATTAGTTCAAATGTGTGCTTTGTCACTTCTCACAATGCCAGGCAATAAAGGTAAATTAGTTTATTTAATATCAGCAGATAAAGTAAAATTAAAAAAAAAAATTATTCCAAATCAACGGTTGGTTATTGAAACTAAAATTAATTCGTACAATAGAGGAATTGCAAAATGTCAAGGAAAAGGTGAGATAGATAAGAAGATAGCATGTAGTGCTGAATTTACTGTAGTGTTGCCACATATAATCAATCATTATAATAAAAAATAAATGTTATGCCAAAAAGTTCTCCTTTATTAAAGAAACCAAGATTAGTCGAAAAGCTAAGAAGCTTTTTTAACTATGTTCAAAAAAATGATGGAAAAGTTGGAACAAAAACTCGAGGAATAGATTTAAATTTACACAATGCCTGCAACTTAAGATGTAAATACTGTTTTACAAATTCACCCATAGGAGATCATGTAAAAGAATATCTTTCGCCAAAAGTCATTGGAAATCTTGCAGATCAAGCAGATGAATTAGGTTATTTTGAATTTGATTTACAAGGTGGAGAACTACTACTTCGTCCAGATTTATTATTCGAAACTTTGAAAGCCATAAGACCAGAAAGATTTTATCTCTATTTAACAACAAATGGCTATTATTTAGATGAAAAGATGGCTAAGAAATTGGCAAAATATCAAGTGAGTAGAGTATCAGTCAGTATTGATAGTATGGATGAAAAAACTCATGATGAAATTAGAGGTAGAAAAGAGTCATG
>Ga0187833_10003136_pt1 | contig 17053 bp, 14 predicted proteins | sample ETNtaG_37_FD_167968 | JGI IMG/M metagenome (GOLD analysis project Ga0187833, IMG submission 167968) | Marine microbial and viral communities from oxygen minimum zone, Eastern Pacific Ocean - ETNP2014_SV_400_PacBio MetaG (Illumina Assembly) | ecosystem: Environmental > Aquatic > Marine > Hypoxic...
CCATGATGTTTTTTATTAAAATAAAATGTAGACCACATTAAGTGCCAATTTCTAGAAAATTCTATATCATTAAAAAATTCGTCATTAACTGCTTTTGCACCAAGATGCTCAATTTTAGCTTTTTTGGAAACATAAATTTTTTTTCCTGAATTCTTAATTCTTTTACATAAATCAATATCATCAAAATACATAAAAATATTTTCATCAAAAAAACCGATATCTTTTAATCTATTTTTATCCAACAAAAGGGCACAACCTTGGATGTAATCAACCTCAAAAAATTCTGAAGTTGCAGGTTGAGTTTTATTATTGAACCCATAATTTTTTGTTGAACCAAATCCTTCTTTTAATCCATTGCTTATTAAGGTGGGCGCCAATATGGCAAAATTATTGATTTGATTCGAAGTTTTATCCAGTTCCTCCAAAGTATCACTCTGCAATCGAACATCTGGATTTAATACGAATACCAATCCTGTCTTGGACAATTTAATTCCAAAATTATTTCCATAACAATAGCCTTCGTTTTTATTCATTATCTCACATTTAACATTGGAATATTTTTTTTCTATTTTTTTTTTGAAATTCTCATTTCCAGAATTTTCAACTATTATTACTGGGTAATTGTCTGGAATTGATAATAGACAGTCATCAATAACTTTATCACTTTCATAAGTAACAATAACAAATGTTAAATTATTTTTTATACTCACACTAATTTTTTAATTTATTCGCCTTGTATCAATTAAATTGTAATATTCATTATATTTTCCATGTCACTTTTTGAGTGATTATCAACGTAAATGCTCGAAACACCTAGTCTTGAAAAAAGAAAATAATTATTAGAATTCATAAGATTTTGTATTTTATCATTTATAATGTCTTTAACGTCATATCTATTTTCTTCTATACATATCATTTTTGGACGAATTTTATTTAAATTGAGGCCTGATATAACTTTATAATCAGAACCTTCAACATCAATATTTAAAAAATCAATATGACCAATATTTAATTTATCCAAAAGTGTCTGTAATTTAAATGCTATAATTTTAATTTTTTTTAAGTTGGCTCCACAATTTTCCAAAGTATTTTGTTGATTGATCATGCCATTTTCAAAAAAATGGGTTTCGCCATCAAAATCTGTTATTGCCGCCTGGATATTGTGATCTTTCGGCCTAGCAAACTTAAATAAATCTATAGAAATCTTACTTAAGTCAACATTTAAACCTTTCCAGCCCTTTTTGAATAAACAATAAGTTAATGAACCCTTGATTGGATGATAACATCCAACATCTACATAAAATCCCTCATTTTTTTTTCTAAAAAATCTATTGATTAATATATCTTCTCCAAATTCTCCATAATAAGTTCCCCTTCCTTTATTTTTATTGAGTTTAAATATTTTATAAAGATAGTAGCTTAATGGATTATTAATTAAAAATCTTTTTAGCTTCAATTCAGACATTTATTTAAACAGTAAAATTTTTTATTACAAATTTAATTAAATAATTACTCTATAACAATTGATTATTAAACTTTTTCAGTATGTAGTACTTCTCTTCATATCTATAAAAACTAGGGGCCAATCAATGCTGCTTGTGTATTTCTTAAACCAAAAAGACAAATACCTTTCGGCCAAATAAGCATATATCCTTTTGTTATATCCTTTAAGTTCTTTAAATCCAAAAATTTTTTCACAATTTTCTAACCAACTAAAAAGATCAGTAAACCATCTATTGGCAATGCTTGGTTTAGATATAAACACTATATGTGGATTGTAACTTATTGATTTGTGCATAAATTTTTTAAAATCTTCTTTGTCTTTTGAATGCATAACATCAATTGCTAAATCAATATTTCCATAGCCATGACACATATCAAAGTGAAGTTTTATCGTTTGTTTTTTTTGATCAAAAATTATAGATGGATCTTTTAATAAGTTTTTGAAACCGTTTTTTAGAATTTTCATAAATTTCACTCCACTTACACCGATAGGTTCGCAAATTATTGCATCAAATTGTTTGCATTCTTCAGGAATTTTATAAAGAAATTTATCTTTAATATTTGTATTTATTTTTAAATTTAGATCTTCTTTTTTTTGCAACCAAAATCTTCTCTTTTGGCAAAATCCAATCCATGTCTCTTCAGAGTAGTTATTTAATAAATTTTTCCAGAACCAATAATGAAACGTTAATTCAGAATAATATTCTTCTTTGTAAAAAATATTTTTACCTGTATTACAGGTTATATAATTGGATGGAAAATTATTTTTTCCTACAGCCGCTAATTTATATTTAATGTCATTAAAAAAATCAAGATGCTTATCGGTAACACAAAATATTTCTAAATCTTTATTCATAATATTTATTTTTTTTTAATTAATGCAATTTCATTTATATTTCCTTTGAATATCTCTATAGAAGCATAATTTTCTAGGAAATATCTTTTATCATTTTCCGAAACATATTTTGAATTAAATTCTTTTTGTTCAACAACAGATAATAAAATATTTTTTAATGTAGGTCTTTCATTATTTATATTCATATCTTTTCTAGTATCTGGAAAATCCAATTCTTCTGTTATAAATAACCCTCCAGAGTTTAACTTTTTAAATAATAAAAATAAACTTATTATTTGATCTTTTAATAAGTGACTCGCATCTTCGATGATTATGTCGAAACTTATTTCTTCATTTAATAATTTTTTTTTAATTGAATCCTCAGAGCTGGTATCAATGAAAAAATTATTTATTCTTTTTGACTTATATCTAAACAAATCAGGATATATATCGCCTGAAAATATTTTAGAAGATTTAAAGTAAAAAAAAAGACTTGCGCATGCATTTCCGTAAAATGAACCTATCTCTAAAATATTACAATTTTTCTTTTTTTTATCAAAGAAAAATTTTTCATAGAATTTTGAATAACCATGTGCTGGTATTTTTTTATAATTTTTTTTTATAGGTTGTACATATTGATCAACAAAAAATTCTCCTTTGTCGCTGTTAAAATACTCAAAAAGAAAATTAAGATTTTTATTATATAGATTGGCCGATGTGAGTCCCAATAAATCCAAGTCTATTTTTTTTGGAAAAAAAAAAGTATTCAATAAAAACCTTACAGGAACAACAATATACAAATATAATTTAAGCACAGCAGAAGCTTTTTTGAATCGATGCTTATAAAATAGTTTATAAAAAGTTTTAAATTTCATTGATAAAAAATTTATAATCTAATAAATCTAAATTTTTAAAGAGTTTATTGATTAAGTAAAATAACCACAATTTACTCATTTCTTTTTTCATATTTTAAAGTCAATATACTTATATGATAAAATTTAAAAAAAAAGTTCAATTTTATTTTAAAAAATTTTTTCAATTAATTTTCTTATTAATTTATGGAAAAATAAAGTACCAAAAAAATGTTACTCTTTCTAACAACATTATTAAAAGAAAAATTGAAAACATTGTTTCAGATATTAAGGATTCTAAAAGCTATTTTTCTTACAAAATTAAGAATGGAAGAGTTTATACAGATTATGTTGAGCATGTTGCAATTATTGATGGCAACACCTTGGTCAATGAGGTCTCTTACCAGCAAATTTCTGGAGAATTAAAAGATGCTAAAGAAAATATAGTTTTAAACAAAGGAACTCCAAGAATAAAAAAAAGAATAGAAGGTAGTGTCTTTTCTTTAATTCAAGGAGCCAGTGGAAATAATAATTATTTTCATTGGATATTTGATATTTTGCCAAAAATAAAATTGTTCTCAGAACATTATTCGTTAAAAGAAATAGATTTTTTTTATGTTCCAAATTTGCAAAATTTTCAAAAACAAACGCTTTCGATGTTTAATATAGGAGAAGATAAAATTTTGAATAGTAATTTACACAGACACATTCAAACAAGTGAGCTTATTGTTGTTGATCATCCATGGTATCACAAAGGATTTATTCTTGATCAAGTAGAGTTTTTACCTAGTTGGATTGTAGGCTGGCTAAGTGACTTCTGTCTTAAATATGCAAAAAAATTTGATAATAATGAAAAAATATATATTGATAGAACCGAGTCCAAATTTAATCATTGTCAAATTCAAAACGATAATGAGATTTATAATTTTCTGAGAGAAAAAGGTTTTTCAAAATATAAGGTTGGAAAGCTATCTTTCTTTGAACAAATCTATCTTTTTAATAATGCAAAAATTATTGTTGGAGCTCACGGTGCAGCGTTCACAAATTTAGCATTTTGTAAACCAGATACAAAAATTATTGAAATAAGACCTTCCACCCAACCAAATAATAATTACAAAAGAATAAGTCAGATCAGCAATTTAAATTATAGGTTAATAAAAACAAAAGAATTGGATGAAAATCAAAAAAAATATGGAGATATATATTTGCCTGTAAATGAGCTAGAGCATTGCATAAAAAGTTTTGATTAATTTAATGTTTTTAATTGCTTAATATATTTTTCAAATTATTTAATAAAAATAACTAAAGCTATTTTTGAAAAAAACAGTTAAATATTTATTATTAAAGTTCTCTTTTTAACCAAACCTCAGGTGTTAAAGAATTTTCAATTTCTATATCTAGTTTAGTATAATCAAATTTTTTTGGTCCTCTTTTTTTTATGTATTCAAAAGTTTTTTTAATGCCTGTAATTAACGAAGTTGAGGTTTTATAATTTAAAAGTTTTCTCGCTTTGTTTGCAGAGCATGTGGCCTCTTTAACTTCTTTTGGTCTTTGATTTTTATATATTGGTTCCAAATTTGATCCAGTTAAATTCGAACATATTTTTGCAATTTCATTAATGGTTACAAATTCTTCATCTGGGCCAATGTTGATAATTTGTTTATTAACATCAGGATTATCTAACATCTTTTCTAAACAAAAAATGCAATCATCTATATATGAAAAGCATCTTTTTTGATTACCATCACCAAATATTATGGGAGGTTTGCCTAAAAGAATTCGATTTAACATTATTGAAACTACATTCCGAAATGGATCATCATATTTTTGTCTGGGGCCAATAATATTATGTGGAACTGCTATTACCCATTCAACATTATTTAATTCACATAAATTAATTAAAACTTTTTCAGCAGCCACTTTTGAAATACCATAAGGATCTATTGGATCAGGCACTTGTTTTTCATTAAACGGTATTTTTTGAGATCCGTATCTAGCCATAGAAGAACAATAAATAATTCTTTTTACACCATTGTTAATTGCAGAAGAAAAAACAGCAACTGAAGCTTGATAATTATTTTTTGTAATTTCACAGGGCGAAAATACCGAAAGACCTTCGTGCGCTGTTGCGGCACAATGATATACAATCTCAATTCCATCCATTAATAAATTTAATTCACGAAAATCACAGCAGTCAATGTTATGAAATTCTATATTTTTAGATACGTTATCTTCGTAACCACCAATAAAGTTATCAATACCAACTATATGTAAATTTTTTTTTAAAAGTGAATCTACTAGATGAGATCCTAAAAAACCTGCAACTCCGGTTATTAATACCTTTTTTTTGTTTTTCATAATTGTAATTTTATAACATTGAAAATTGGTTTTACATTGGTTGGTAATTTTTTCAATAAAATATTATAATCTAGTTAGTTTGCAAAAAAAAATAGCCGTAGTAATAGTACTTCATGGTTATATAATTGGATTAATGGAAAATAATTTATATTCACTTTGTAAGCAGTTTAAGACGGACAAACTTGAGATTGGTCATGTTGAATATTATGAATCTTACTTTAAGCCATTAAGATATGAAAAATTAAACATTTTAGAAATTGGTGTTTTTAGAGGCAATTCGATTAAAGTCTGGTCAGAATATTTTGCTAATTCGACTATTATTGGAATTGATATTGAGAAAATTGACGTGAGTATTTTTAATTCAAATAAAAAAAATATTGAAATTCACCAAGGTTCTCAGAATGATAAAGAATTTTTAGATAAAATAATAAGTAAATATACTAAATTTGATATAATAATTGATGATGGCAGTCATTATCCAAAAGATGTAATTAGGTCATTCAAAATACTTTTTCCTGCTTTAGATTTGAACGGATTATATTTTATTGAAGACATGCAGACCAGTTATAATCATTTCTTTCACGGAAATGCATTTGATTTGAAATATTCAAATACTCACATGAATTTTTTTAAACATTTAACTGACTCATTAAATTATCAAGAAATAGCCAATCCTTTTTATAAAAAAAATGTTTTTGACTCAAAAATTAAAAGTATTTCATTTTATCATAATCTAGTGGTTGTAAAAAAGGGGTTGAATAACCAAGAGAGCAATATAGTTTTTAACAATTCTTATGAAAAAAAATTATATCTTGAAAGAGTAAAACAGAAAGGAAAAACAAGATTTAGGTATATATTTAAATATTTAATTATTTTAAGATTTTACACTTTTTTATTATATTTTTTAAATTTATTAAAAAAAATAATTTTATTTAGGTATTAATATTTAAATAAAATTAAGATAAAAAAACATAATAAAGTATTTACAGCTCTTAAATATTGATGATTAAAAAATTCTTAGACCTTGGAATGCAACCACTTGCAAATAAATATTTGACAAAAAAAGATATAATTAAAAAAAATAAAGAACTATTTTATCACCTGGAAGTAGGATTTGACTCAAAAACAAAACTTGTATCTATTTTAAATACAGTATCTTCTAAAAAAATGTTTGATGATAGCTATCCATATAGATCTTCAATGTCTCAAACGATGATGTTATCGTTTAAAAAAATAGCAAAAAATTTAATTAATACATATAACCCTAAGCATATATTAGAAATAGGTAGCAACGATGGTTCTTTAATAAGAAATTTTAGTAAAAAAAAAGTTATTTGTGTAGAACCATGTAAAAATCTAGCAAAAATAACAAGGAGAATGGGATATAAAACTTATGCAAATTTTTGGAATGTGCAATTAGCAAAAAAAATAAAATCAAAAATCAAAAACGTCGATCTAGTTTATTCTGCTAACACATTAAGTCATATTAGTGATTTAAATTCAGTTTTTAAATCAATAGCTTATGTTTTGTCTGATAATGGAATATTAATAATAGAAGATCCTTCTCTCTTAGAATGCTTGCGAAATGTATCATATGACCAATTTTATAATGAGCATATTTACGTTTTTTCTTTATTATCAATTAATAATTTGATTAAAAAATATAAACTAGAAGTTTTTAATATCGAAAAATTAAATACTCATGGAGGCTCATTAAGATATTATATTAAGAAAATTGCAAATAAGAAATTTAAGATTCAAAAAAAGGTAATAATGCAGTTAGGCCATGAACTAAAGTACGGAATCAACAAATATTCAACATATGTTAAATTTAAAAATAAAGTGAAAAATTCTAAAAAAAAATTAAAGCAAATTTTATTAAAATTAAAAAAAGAAAACAAAAAAATTATTGGATATGGAGCAACAGCCAAATCGAGTACAGTTTTAAATTATTGTAACATTAATAATGAAACTCTAGAGTATTTCCTTGATACCACGCCAAATAAAACTAGAAAATATATGCCAGGTACCCATATATACATTAAAGATTATAATAAAACCTTGTTGAATAAAGCTGATTATGTTTTTTTAGGTGCGTGGAATTTTAAAGAAGAAATATTTAGGAAAGAAAGACGATACATAAAAAATGGTGGAAAATTTATTACACATGTGCCCATTCCAAGAATAATTTAAAAAATGATAGTAGTATCTAAATTAGATAAACCAAGACATTTAAAACAGATCGTTCATAAAGATTTCAGAGGAAATCTTACGGAAATTTTTTTAAAAAAAAAAATTAAATTTAATTTTTCTAAATGCATTACTGTTACTTCAAAAAAAAATGTTATAAGAGGTTTACATTTTCAGAAAAAATTTGCCCAGGATAAAATTATTTTTGTTTTAAAAGGAATTGTTAACGATTTTGTTGTAGATATAAGAAAAAAGAGCAAAACTTTTGGTAAAGTTTATAATTTTAAATTAACTCCTGGAGAAGCGCTAATTATTCCAAAGAAATTTGCCCATGGATACAGTTCTTTGGCTAAGGAAAATATAGTAATTTATTTTTTATCAGAAGATTGGCATCCAAGTTATGAAAGTGGAATTATTTGGAATGATAAATTATTGAAGATAAATTGGGGAATTAGAAAGCCAATTCTTTCTAAAAAAGACAAATTATTAAAGCCATTTTTGAAATTTTAGAAATTATATAAGAATGAATTTTTTCATCAATGAAATAACTATTATAATTGTGCTTTATGAAGAAGAAATAAATCTTATATCACGATGCTTGGAAAATATTAAAAATTATAAAATTATTATTGTAGATAATGCTGGAAATATTTCTCTTAAAAAAAAAATCGAAGAAAAATATAAAATATATAAATATATTTTAAACAAAAAAAATTGTGGGTATGCAAAAGCAGCCAATCAAGCAATTAAGCAATGCGATACAGAATATGTTTTAATGTTTCAGGCCGATGGCTTAATTTCAAAAAAAGATATATCCATACTTTTAAAATCACATCAAAAGTATAAGGATTGCTTTATAGTGTCGCCTACTTATTATGATAAAGAATCAAAACTGAGTTATAGCTCAGGATATTTGCCAGAAAAAAATAGTAATAAGGACATATTGAATTTGGAGGGAGATGTATGTGTGGAAGCTGTTTTGGGATCAATAATTTTATTTAAAAAAAAAGATATCCTTGAACTTGGTTTATTCGATGAAAATTTTTTTCTATATTATCTGGATTTTGAACTTTGTAGGAGAATAACAAAAAGCAAGAAATTAATTATTCAAATTTTTGATGCAAAAGTTCAACATGAGCATGGTAAAATTAAAGTAAAAAATACTCTAAAAAAGACCTTTATAAGAAATTATAATTTTACCTTCGATGAACTCTATTATTTTTTTAAAATAGATAAACATACTGAAATATTTAATGATCTTAAAAAAAAATTACCTAATTACATTATTAAATCGATAATTAATATTTTTTTATTAAGATTTACCCAAAGCATGCGCTATTTCTCAAAAGTAGCAGCTTTTTATAAATTTAATAAATTATTAAATAAAAACAACTAAAATAATTAAAAATTTTACTTTTCAATCCATTGATTAAATTTACTTTGGTTATCTAATATATAGTTTGGAAATGTGTTATCTAATGGAACCTTATAATATTTATGTCCTCTTTTAAATAAATCTCTTTTTTCATAAATATTCTTTTTGATTAAATCTATATTGGTAAATTCATCCTTATTATATTCTGTGTGAGCAAAAGTTTTTAATTTTTTAGATATTTTTTCAGGTTTAGATAAATAATTAAAGTGCCAGCCACCATTATCAATCAATTGTATATTTTTTTCTTTATCAATTCTCCAAAATGGATAGTAAGTATTTTTTTTTAGTATTTTTTGTCTAAGAAAATCAATTGATTTTAAATTTTTTTTAAGACATATTCTCGTGCCTTCCCAGGGGCTCTCGTGAGGATTATGAATGTTAAGTTTATAGCAAAACATTTTTTGCAGAAAAATCCCAAATTTTTTATTTAACTTTAGACTTAGCAACACTTCTGGCCTAGGTATTTCGTCCGGATCAGAAAACATAATATAATCTTCCGGCCTTGCTTCTTTTAAACCATTAAAAATAAATTCTCTTTGAAAAGCCTGAGTTTTCCATGGATTAGAGGTATTTGGAAATTTTTCATCAATAACTAAATGAATAATTTTATTTTTAAATTCTTTATAATTTTCTATATTAAAATTAACTCCCTTATAATTGCCCTTATGATCAAATTTTGACTCACAAATTACAAATTGTTCTACACAACTATTTAGTATGTTAAATCTTAAATCAGTTTGTAAACTTTCATCAAAAAAAGTTATGCAATCATAAATTTTATTGTTCATTAATCGGGCTCATTTTTTAATTTAACCATTTATCCAAAATTTTCATATTTTCGAGAGTTTCATTAATGGTCATGCCTGGAAAATCAGGTTCTTTTTTATTTTCTAATATACATTGACTCAAAATATCAATCTCATAAGAATAAATATTATTGTGGCATTTAGTTTTAATTATTCCTTTATTTTCAGCATTAATTTGTATTAATGAAAGATTTGTTGGAGACCAGCTATCCTCTAAAATTAATTCACCTTTAGTTCCAAAGATTGTTGTTTTCTTTCCTAAATTTTGTGTCAATGAAGTACCAATGATAGATTTAAAATTATTTTCGAAATTTAGTTCTGCAAATGAATTCATATCGACTCCAGTTGGTCCAGTCTCTATTTTTTTATTTAAAACTTTTGTCTTACTAAAATCAAATTTTGAGATTAATGAGGCAATAAGAATACTAAAAGATGCGGGATAGCATCCTAAGTCCAGTATTGCCCCTCCTCCCAATTCTTTATTATATAATCTGTAATTTCTATTTGGCTTCTTTTTAAATTTGATACCAAATATTTTTTTTTTACCTAAAGCATCAAAACCAAAAAGTGACTCCATCGAAATCAAACTTCCTATCACTTTATTTTTTATTAAATCTATTACTTTTAATATTTGAGGGTGATACCTATACATAAATGCCTCGGAAAAGAAAATATTTTTGTCTTTTAAATTATTTTTTATATTTTCCATTTGTAAAAAATTTACAGTAGCAGGTTTTTCTACCAAGATATTTTTTCCTTTTTCAATAGATTTTAGTATCCATTCGTAATGAAGTGAATGAGGTAAGGCTATATAAATTATGTCTAAGTCTTTACATTCCAGTATGCTATCGTAATTCACAAAACAATAATTATCGTCAATTTGAAACTTGTTTTTAAATGTCAGAAGTTTATTTTTACTTCTGCTTGATATAGCAAATAATTTGGCATTCTTTGTATTTTGAAATCCTTCAGCAAATTTTAAGGCAATATTTCCCAAACCTATAATTCCCCATCTAACTTGTTTCATAAAATTAATTATTGTTTATTTTTAATACTCCAATAAATGCTTCTTGTGGAATCTCAACTTGACCAAATTGTTTTGCTTTTGTTTTTCCCTTTTTTTGTTTATCTAAAAGTTTTCTTTTTCTATCTCTTGCTCCACCACCGTGTATCTTAGTTAAGACATCTTTTTTAAATCCTTTGATAGTTTCTCTTGCAATAATCTTTCCACCGATAGTCGCTTGAATAGGAATCTGAAAGTTATGCCTTGGAATTAGTTCTTTAAGTTTTTCACATACTAGCCTCCCTTGTGCCTTAGCAAAGTCATTGTGAATAATCATTGATAGAGCATCAACAGGTTCAGTGTTAACCAATACTCCCATCTTGACCAAATTGCCTTCTTTATAATCAGTAATTTCGTAATCAAAACTTGCGTATCCACTAGAAATTGACTTGATGCGATCATAAAAATCAAAAACTACTTCGTTTAACGGCAATTCATACTTTAATACTGTACGGTTTCCTGAATAAGTTAAATTGCACTGAATTCCTCTTTTATCCTGGCAAATTTTAATAACCGATCCTAAATATCGGTCTGGAGTAATAATTGTAGCTTTGATCCAAGGTTCCTCTATTGATAGTATGTGAGTTGGATCAGGCATATTTGTCGGATTTTGTAGTTCCTGAACTGAACCATCTCTTTTGTTAATTTTATATATTACGCCAGGTGTTGTGGTTATAAGATTAATATCAAATTCTCTTTCTAGTCTTTGAGTCACGATTTCTAAATGAAGCAATCCTAAAAAACCGCATCTAAAACCTAATCCTAATGCAGTTGAAGATTCAGCTTCATATGAGAAACTTGAATCGTTAAGTTTCAATTTTGCTAAACTATCTTTTAACTTTTGATGTTCTGAATTATCAACTGGAAATAAACCACAAAATACAACTGGTTTACTTGGTTTAAATCCAGGTAAAGACTTTTCGGTAGGATTTAATGGATCACATATCGTATCTCCTACTTTGGTATCAGACAGATTCCTTATTCCTGTAATAATAAAACCAATTTCTCCAGAAGATATTTCTTCTATGTCTTTAGGTTTTGGTGTAAATACACCAACTTTTTCAATTATATGTTTGCTGTTATTAGACATCATTTTAATTTCCATACCTTTTTTTAAATTTCCATCGATTACCCTTACTAAAATAACAACTCCTAAATAACTATCATACCAACTATCCACCAATAAACATTTTAATGGCTTCCTTATGTCTCCTTTAGGTGAGGGCAAAATTTTAACTATAGACTCTAATATATCGTCAACTCCCTCACCTGTTTTTCCTGAACAATTAATGGAGTAACTGGTATTTATTCCGATTACATCTTCTATTTGTTTCTTAACCTTATCTGTATCTGCTGCCGGTAAATCAATTTTATTAAGAACAGGTATAATTTCATGATTGTTATCGAGAGCTTGGTACACATTAGCCAAGGTTTGTGCTTCAACCCCTTGTGAACTATCAACAATTAAAATTGAGCCTTCACATGCAGATAAAGATCGACTTACCTCATAACTAAAATCTACATGCCCTGGAGTATCAATAATATTCAAAATATAATTTTTTCCATCTTTTGCTTTATAATTTAAACGAACTGTCTGGGCTTTTATAGTAATCCCTCTTTCTCTTTCAATATCCATAGAATCAAGAACTTGTTCTTTCATTTCCCTGTCACTTAAACCTCCACATTTATGGATTAACCGATCAGCTAAAGTAGATTTGCCATGATCGATGTGCGCAATTATTGAAAAATTGCGTATAGCTTCGTTATTGGACATCAGGATCTTAGTGTTGCGCCTGTTGATTCTTGAACCTCTGATATAATTTTTTTGCTTATTTGTTCAATATCATTCTCGCTTAAAGTTTTATCTTTGGGTTCTAAAGTTACACTAAAAGCAATTGATTTTTTTCCTATATCAATATTATCCCCTTGATAAACATCAAAAATTTTTACAGCTTTAATTAATTGTTTATCAATTTTTTTTACTAAAGTGATAATTTCACCAGAACTATATTTTTCATCAATAATAAAGGCAAAATCTCTAATCACTTTCTGGTAATCGTAAACAACAAATTGGGGTTTAATTTCTCTAATTTTTTTTCTTGGTTCAGGTATATTGTCTAAGAAAATTTCAAAACCTAATACATTATCCGTTCTCAAATCTAGTTTCTTGATAATTGATGGATGAATTTCACCAAAGTATGCTAATTCAGGGCCTTCTGTGGAACCTAATGACAACAAGCCGGATCTCCCTGGATGATACCATTTTTTTGTCCTATTGCTCACTGTAATTTTGGAATTATCAATACCAACTTCATTTAAAGTTCTTAGTGCATCATTTTTAATATCAAAAACATCAAAGTTTCTTTCTTTTTCGATCCAATTTTTTCTTGAATATTTTCCAGTTTTAATTGCACCAATCATTGTTGATTGTTCTCCAGGTTTATAGCCTTTAAAAACTGGACCAACTTCAAACAGCATTAAATCTTCAAAATTTCTATGAATATTTTTTTTCGCGCTTATCATTAAATTAGAATAAAGGGATGTTCTTAAAACATTTAAATCGCTTGAGATTGGGTTAGATAGTTTAATCTCATTTTTTAACTCTGAAAACAAAGTATTTATTTTTGAATCTGTAAATGACCATGTAACGGCTTCGGTAAATCCCCTTGAGGCTACAGATCGTTGAGAAAAATGAAAAAGTTTTTGTTTATAATTTAATGTGTCTTTAATGTTTTCCTTTTCAGGATTTATTAAGGGCACTTTATCATAGCCCTTTATTCTTGCTAGTTCTTCTATAAGATCAATATCTTCTTTAAGATCCGGTCTCCACGAGGGTGGCAATACCTTAATTTTTTTTTCACTCATTTTTAGAGAGCACCCCAACGAAGATAAGATTTTATTAATTTCTGAACTGGTAATTGAAAATCCAACAATTTTTGAAAATTTTTCTACTTCTAAAGTGATTATTTTTCTTTCATCTTTTAATTTACCAACAGTTGAAAATTTACTAGCTTCACCACCACACATATCTAAAATCATGCACATTCCTAATTCTAGGCCTAATTGGATAGAACTTGGATCTATACCTCTCTCAAATCTATGCTTGGCATCAGTATCAATATTTAAAATGTTTGCAGTTTTTCTAATTGATGAAGGATAAAAATAAGCTGACTCCAATAAAATATTTTTAGTTGAAAGTTCTGTTCCGGATCTGGTTCCCCCAATAATTCCACCAAGACCTAAAATTCCTGATTTATCAGTAATTGCACACATGCTGTCTTGAAGTGTGTATTTTTTGTTATCCAAAGCTTCAAAGGACTCGCTCTTTTTGGAATTTCTTACAATTATTTCTTTATTAATTTTATCAGCATCATATGCGTGCAGGGGACGATTCAAATCAAACATCACATAATTTGTAGTATCTACAATTGCAGAAATAGGTTTTAAACCTAAAGATATAATTTTATTTTTTAACCAATCAGGGCTTTCCTTATTTTGAACATTTTTAATATATACGCTTCCGAAAATTGCACATCCTTGTTCTTTCTCTTTACTGATTGAGATTCTAACTGGTTGTTTAAATTTTTGATTGATTTTGATATGTGGCTGTTTTTTCAGTTGGCCTAAGCCAGATGAAGCCAAATCTCTTGCAATACCCCTGACTCCTAAACAGTCTGGTCTGTTAGGAGTAATGGCAATATCCATAGTTTTTTCGCCACTACTTTTAAAATACTTGTCGCCAATATTTTTTTCTTTTTTTTTTAACTCAATAATTCCTTCTTTGTCCGAAGATTGATCAAGCTCATACCCAGAACACAACATTCCATGAGATTCAATTCCTCTTATTTTTGCCACTGTTAGTTTCATTTTAGTTTTTGGAATAATGGTCCCTGGTGGTGCGTAAACAGCGAACAGTCCATCTCTAGCATTTTGAGCTCCACAAATAACTTTAACCAGTTTTCCTGTTCCAATATCGACTTCGCAAAGTTTCAATTTATCTGCGTTTGGATGTTTTTGAGATTTAACAATTTTACAAATAATAAAATTATCTAAATTATTATTTGATGAACTTATATTTTCTACTTCCAAGCCAATTTCGGTTAAACGTTCTACTATTTGACTCAAGTTAGCCTTGGTTGCTAGATGGTTTTTCAACCATGATAAAGAAGTAATCATCTACTTAAGCCTCTATAATTTGATGGAACATCAAGTGGATCGAAGCCATAGAATTCTAACCATCTAATATCATTTTCGAAAAAAGCCCTAAGATCATTAATGTCGTATTTCAACATAGCTAGACGATCTATTCCAACTCCAAAAGCATAACCTTGGTATTGTTTTGAATTCACTTTGACATTTTTAAGAACGTTGAGATGTACCATTCCGCAACCTAAAATTTCTAACCATTTGTCCCCTTCGCCAATTTTAATTTTTCCATCTTGAATTTTATACCCAATATCCACCTCGGCTGATGGTTCGGTAAAAGGAAAATGACTTGGTCTAAACCTTATTTTTACTTTTTCAACTTCAAAAAATTTTTTAACAAAATAATACAAACAACCTTTGAGATGTCCCATATTGATATTCTTATCTATGTGTAAGCCTTCAACCTGATGGAACATAGGCGAGTGTGTTTGATCGCTATCACATCTATAGGTTCTTCCAGGAGCAATAATTTTAAAAGGAGGTTTGGTTTTTAACATTGTTCTTATTTGAACAGGAGATGTGTGAGTTCGTAAAAGTAATTCTTTAGAATGATTAAGGTAAAAAGTATCTTGCATATCTCTTGCTGGATGATTTTTAGGAGTATTAAGTGCAGAAAAATTATAATATTCACTTTCTACATCAGGACCTTCTTCAACGGAAAAACCTATTTCAGAAAAAATAGAAATGACCTCATCTATAACTTGTGAAACCGGATGAATTTTGCCAGCAAAATAAGTTCGTCCTGGTAAAGTTATATCTATTTTTTCATTATTAAGTTTTTTATTAATTTCTGATTGATCAAAATCAATAAGTTTTTTTTCAAGAGTTTCTGTTATTTTTATTTTAATATTATTAAGTTTTGAGGCATAATTCTTTCTTTGGCTTTGGTCTAAACTTCCGATTTTTTTAAAGAGTTCTGTAATAATTCCTTTTTTTCCAAAAATTTCAGTTTTTATTGAATCGAGAGAGTTCCGATTGCTTACTTTTTTTATCTTATCCAGAATATTAGACTCGATTTGATCAAAGTTTTCCATAATAAAATCTTTTTAGTGATTCTTTACTTTATTGAAGATAATAGAAATACCCTTATTAGTTAATATATAAATGTTTGTTTTCAGCATTTTTCACCATTTTCGACTATCTTAAAAACACAGAATATACATAAAAAATTCATATTTGCTAATAAAACTTAATCAAATGTATCGTACGTTGTGTAGTACGTAGAAAATGAATTTAAACTATATAAATTTAAAATCTAAAACCTAATAGATCCATATCTAAAAAAAATTCCCAATGAATCACACGCCTGACTCAACGTTAATTATGAACTATTATGGGAATAGAAAAATGAAAAAACAAACTTCGTTATCAAAATTTCTAGCAAGAAAAATTTTAAATGATTAAAAAATTATTTTCATACATCTTTCTAATTTTCTTCACTACAAACATCACTGCAGAAGAAATCGTAATGAAGTGCAAATTTAAAAAATATAAATATATTACTCAAGATTTAGGCAATATTATTTTAACTACAAAAAAGAAAGGTGAACCAAAATGGGTTGGATGGTGCCCTGACGAAAAAACTGAAGATAACAAACACTGGTTTGTTTCTGCAAAAAATCGAGAATTAATCATAGGTGATTTAAAAGGTGTTTGCATGATTGAAAAAGGAGAATTTTTAATGAGAAATGGGAATATAAGTTTTTTTAGATCAATTACATCGGTTACTGATTTTAAAAAACTTACTTATACTAGTGAATTTTTTTGGAAGAATAAAAAAAAAAAAATAAAAAAAAAAAAAAAGTA
>Ga0187833_10003137_pt1 | contig 17049 bp, 23 predicted proteins | sample ETNtaG_37_FD_167968 | JGI IMG/M metagenome (GOLD analysis project Ga0187833, IMG submission 167968) | Marine microbial and viral communities from oxygen minimum zone, Eastern Pacific Ocean - ETNP2014_SV_400_PacBio MetaG (Illumina Assembly) | ecosystem: Environmental > Aquatic > Marine > Hypoxic...
CGCACCACAAGCTCTGCATACTATCTGCTCTTTCTTTTTGTTGTAATAAACATTCTTGCTTCCGCATTCAGCACATTCATCTTTTTTTGGTTTCATTTTATTTATAACATGACACAAAGGAAAATTTTATTTTTTGTTTGCCATTTTTTAAATTTATTTTGATTATTTTTCATTGGTTTTTAAAATTTTGCTTTTGATTTAAATCTTTATTGTTTTTTAACTGCATTTCACCTCACTAATCTTAATTTTTCCTGAGCCTATACCCGGTCTGTCTTGACTTAAATATATTACATTTCCTTCTTCATCCTCCAAAAAGATGCAAAATTCATTTTTAACCCTTAACTTCTTCTTTAGTTCCAAATAATCTTCCCCAAGTAATTCCTCAATCTGGCTTATATTCTTTGTTATGTTTATATTCTCTGCTACGATTAAAGCATCGTCTTTCAGCTCCTTAATCTTGTTGTCTCCATTAGTGCTAAGAATACTATAAAAAACAAAAATTACGCCTATAAATATTACAAGTGCTATCATTATATCCATTGACCATGCCTGGGAATGTTTCATTTTGAATATGCTATCCGCAAGGATTTCCATTAATTGAGATTTTATCAGAGCCTATACCTGTAGTCATGCCGTCTATTTCTACTACCCCTCCGTTCGTATCTTCGAAAAAGATGCAAAAATCACTGTCCACTCCAAGAATATTTTTTACTTCCTCATAATCCATGTTTTCTATGTTTTCAACTTTTTCCTCTATAAGCTCATCTGAGTTTAGCAAACCCACTTCAACAGAATCGTCAGTAAGCTTATCCAGTACAATTTCAGCTTCTTCTGTTAAATCAGATTTTGCTTCTTCCAATAAACCACTAGGAGGAACAAAAACTGCTTTCAGTATTACAAACAATATTAGTATTACAAATAGAATAATTGCATTATTAAAAGTAAACAATTCTCTCTTTTTTTCTCCTCTTTTTTTCTTACTAACCATCCTAATTATCTGTTTTTCATATACTTATTTTTTTATTAATAAACTTTGTGGTATACTTGATGGTATTCTACAGCAAACAGTGAATCTGAAATTAATGTAAAAAGAATAAATATGGAATATTTAAGTAAATTGTATTAATGATTTAGAATGTTCTTTATTCACTTGGTTTTACTGATTTAAATGTTGTCATTAAATTTTTCCAAAACTTTTAAATACTAACATACTATCCTTTTTCTGTGAGAGAAAAGGAGAAGCATAAAATCTATTTTCTCAATTTTACAATGGCAAAAGCGAAAATAAAACCCTTATTGCCGAGCTTAAGGGAAAAGAAAAGATATTTGGCTTATGAAGTCATGTCCAATCATAGGTTTAATGATGCTGTTCATGTTAGCAAGGCAATTTTGGATGCATCAAATGAATTTTTAGGAGATCTAGGTATGGCAAAAGCCGGAATGATACCATTAAATGACAAGTGGAATGAAGAGATGCAAAGAGGAATTATGAGAGTAAACAACAAGCATGTTGACGATTTAAAGGCATCATTAATTTTTGTAAAAAATATGGAAGGCAAGGAAGTTATTGTGAAGAGCGTAGGCGCTTCAGGAATTTTAAAGAAATTGCAGCAAAAGTATTTAAATCCTGCAAAATAAGGTGTATGAAAAATGGCAAAAGGCGAAAATATGCAACCAATGCATCAAATGATGGGTTATGATAGGGCTATAACTATGTTCAGCCCTGACGGAAGACTTTTACAGGTAGAATATGCAAAAAAAACAGTAAGACAAGGTTCAACAGCTATAGCAATGGTATGCTCTGACGGCATATTGTTTGTAACAGACAAAAGAGTAATAGACAGTTTAGTGGTGCCAGAGGCTGTCGAGAAAATATGGCAGATAGATGAGCACATTGGCGCAACTGCTTCAGGAATTTTGTCAGATGCCCGGGTTTTAATAGAACGAGCCCAGTTAAAAGCACAGCAGTATACAATTACTTATGACAGTCCTATAGACACCCTGACAATAGTCAAGGATATTTGTGATTTAAAGCAGGTATGCACTCAAAGCGGAGGCCTAAGACCTTTTGGAGTTTCTGTACTAGTTGGCGGTATTGATAACCACACACCCAGACTTTATGAGACAGACCCTACAGGAATATTCTTCCAGTACAGAGCAACAGCTATTGGAGAAGGAGAAGTTGAGGTAGAGGAAATTCTGCATAAGGAGTACAAGCCGGAATTAACAATAGAGGATGCCCTTAAGCTATCATTAAGAGCTTTAAAGAAAGTCCTTGGGGAGAATTTTAAGATTGAAAGGATAGACGCAGCATATATTAATATTAAAGAAAAAAAATTCAAAAAATTTTCTAAAGAAAAGATAGAAAAAACTGCTGCTGATGTTAAAGATATAAAAGAAAAGAAGAAAAAGTAAAAAAAATGGTGACTGTAGAAGATGCAGTTATTGCAAAGTTAAAGACACATGGACAGAATTTTGAAATTTTAGTGGATTGCAATAATGCATTAGCAGTAAGGGAAAACAAGAATGTTGATATGAAAGATGTTCTTGCTGCAATGAAAATTTTTTCAGATGCAAAAAAGGGTTTAGAAGCATCAGAAACTGCCATGAACCAGATTTTTCAGACATCAGATGCAGAAGAAGTTGCAAAACAGATAATAAAAAAAGGCGAAATACAGTTAACGTCTGAGTACAGGAACAGTTTAAGAGAGACTAAAAAGAAACAGATCATAAACCTGATCCATAGGAATGGTGTTGACCCTACAACTCATGCACCTCATCCTGTAACAAGGATAGAAAACGCATTTGAAGAGATAAAATTTCATGTTGACGAGTTCGCATCTGTGGAAGAACAGTTGCAGGACGTATTAAAAAAATTAAAAATAATAATCCCGATAAAATTTGAGATAAAAGAGATTGCGGTCAAGATAGGACCTGATTATGCCGGAAAAGCATATTCGACTGTAAGAAATTACGGCACCATTTTAAGAGAAGAGTGGCAGAACGACGGCTACTGGGTCGGAGTCATTGAAATGCCTGGCGGCATGGAAAGTGAATTTTATGAAAAAATCAACAACATCTGCCATGGTGAAGTTGAGGCAAAAGTTTTGAAAACAAGATGAGCAAAATTAACGTAAAAGACAAGGACATTTCAGTTCCAGGAGAAATATTAGCGGTAGGCATGGACAGCTTTCCAGGTATTGGAACTTACAGGGAAGGAGAGAATATTATTGCCGCACGTCTGGGTTTAGTACAGTTAGACGGAAGAACCATAAAGCTAATTCCTTTGTCCGGAAGATACAATCCAAAAAAATATGATACAATAATAGGGAAAGTTATTGATGTCGCTATGAGCGGCTGGCGCTTAGAGACAAATAGCCCTTATTCTGCAATGCTTTCCATGAAAGAAGCAACATCGCAATTCATTAATCGTGGAGCTGACCTTACAAAATTCTATGATATTGATGATTATGTTTCATGCAAGATAGTGCAGGTAACTTCTCAAAAACTTGTTGATGTCACAATGAAAGGCATGGGTCTGCAAAAACTAAAAGGGGGCAGAATAATAAATGTTTCAAGCAATAAAGTCCCAAGAATAGTAGGAAAACAAGGCAGCATGGTTTCAATGATTAAGGATGCTACAAAATGTAATATTACAGTTGGCCAGAATGGATTGATATGGATAAATGGACCTCCTGAAGGTGAGCTGCTTGCAGTTAAAAGCATAAGGAAGATTGAGGAAGAAAGCCATTTATCAGGATTGACCGACAAAATAAAAGAATTTTTGGAAAAAAACAAGCCAAAATTCGCAGTTGACAATAATGATAAACCTGAACCAAAAACTAATTGAAAAAAATGACATACAAAGAAAGAGTAGACGGAAGGAAATTTGACGAAACCAGGAAGATGGAGGCAAAAGTAGGAGTCATACCAAATGCAGACGGCTCTGCTTACTTCAAGATAGGAAATACTGCAGCTTATGCAGCTGTTTACGGTCCAAAAAACCTGCATCCTAAATTTTTACAGGACCCATCTAAGGGAATTTTAAGATGCAATTACAACATGATGCCATTTTCTTCATCAGGAGACAGAGTAAGGCCTGGTAGCAGCAGAAGGTCAAAAGAAATTTCCTTTGTAACAAAGGAAGCATTATTGCCAGTTCTTGATTTAAAGGAATATCCTAACTCTGTAGTTGATGTTTTTATTGAGTTGCCTCAAACAGAAGCCGGTTCAAGATGCGCTGGAATATGCGCAGCATCAATGGCTTTAGCTGATGCTGGTTTGGCTATGAAAGACCTTGTTGCAGCAGTTTCTGTTGGACGCATTGATGATAAACTTGTTGTCGATCTGGATTACAATGAAGAATCATACGAAGACGGTCCAGTAGCTGACATTCCCATAGCTATGATGCCTAATCAGGATAAGATAACTTTGCTGCAGATGGATGGCTTAGTATCAAAAGATGATCTTAAGAAAGTTTTGGAAATGGGAAAGAAAGTTTGCAAGGATATTTATGAAGTTCAAAAAAAAGCCTTAAAAGATAGGTATGGGGCGTCAAAATGAGTAATGAACTAAGGGAACATATAATTAAGCTCTTTGGGTCAGATACCAGGCTAGACGGAAGGAAATTGACAGAATACAGGCCTGTTAAGGTAGAGACTGATGTTACTCCTAATGCAGAAGGTTCTGCTAGAGTTACAATTGGCCAAACTGAAATTATGGTGGGAATTAAAGTAGAAGTCATGGAGCCTTATCCTGATACGCCTAATGAAGGTTCTATCATGGTAGGAGCAGAGCTATTGCCTTTATCCAGCCCTAACTTTGAGCAAGGTCCGCCAAGCATACAGGCAGTGGAGCTTGCAAGAGTTGTTGACAGAGGAATTAGAGAAAGCAAATGTTTAGATTTCAAGAAATTATGCATAAAAGAAGGAGAGAAAATATGGATGATTATAGTAGATATTGTTACCATAAATGATGCAGGGAATTTATTTGATGCATCTTCTTTGGGCGCAATTGCCGCTATGAAAAATATGAAATTTCCGGAATATAAAGATGGTAAGATTGATTACAAGAAGAAAACAAATAAAGGTATTGATCTAAAAGATACTCCTCTTTCAGTTACAGTAATTAAGATTGGAGACAAATTTATTGTTGACCCTGATTCTGATGAAGAGCAAGCTACCGATGCAAGGCTTTCTGTCGCTAGTTTAAGTGATGGAACACTATGCGCAATGCAGAAAGGCGGAGATGTTCCTTTATCTGTAGAAGACGTTGAAAAGATGGTTGACCTCGGTTTAGAAAAAGGGAAAGAGCTGAGAAAATTAGTGAAATAATTGTTATATTAATTCTTAATCAAAATGGACACTCTAACTGATGAGCGCTTAGAAAGAGAATTCAAAGTTACTGAAAAGGCTTTGAAAGAATTAAAGATAATTGTTTCTAAAGATGATAAAAACTATTCAAAAGCTCTGCATTTTGTAGATACAGCTAAAAGATATTATGAGGATGCTAAATTCTTCAAAGAAAAAGGAGACAAAGCAAGCGCTTTTGGAGCCTTGAATTATGCTTTTGGCTGGTTGGATGCTGGGAAAAGCATTGGATTGTTTAAAGATAATTAATAAAATAGAAGTTACTGTATAATAGTAACATTTATAAATTGATAATTCTTTACTGTACCATTAATTATTAATTATAACCCTTTTGTTTAATAATAGGGAGATTAAAAGAAGATGGGCCAAAATAGAAAAGGACTAACCAAAAAACAAAGAAGAGTCGTCAATAGTAATCCTAAAATGTCAGACTCAGATTTAGCTGCAAGACTATCTGCCACACCAGAATCCATTGTAGATTATAGAACCCAGTTATATCCGAAACAAAAATCTGATTCTTTAAATGTACCCCTTTATAGAAAACCGTTAGTGATTGGTATTGCTACTGGAATATTATTGCTCTCCATCGCAGGTGGTGCATATGCTGTAAGCAAATATGATGGAAGTGGTGACGGTCCAAATCATACCATTACCATTGATTCAACGGCTTCAAGTTTCTCAGATTTACCACCTTCTCAAAATATACCCCTGCCTCCAGATACTGCTATAATACCTTCAAGGTTTGAAAATCTTGATGGATATTTTACAGAAAAAGAATTCATATCGAAATATGGTATTGAAAGTACATTGGATAGAAGAGATAAATATGAAAATATACCAAATTTATCCATATATAATGATTTTCTAACTGATAGTTTAACAAAAGATGGTGTTTCAACAAAGATATCTAGAATAGAATTTACAGATATGATTAACGGAATGTGGGCCATACCTTTCTCTGATAAAGATAAAGGTTTTGCAAAAAGTTCTGAAACTATTGTAATAAATTCCATAGATGATTTTTTTGAATACTATCATGGAATTATTCCGAAAAGAGATTATAAAATTATTGTCCCACAATCAGTTTCTGAGATCACAGAGCCAATTGTTAATGAAAAATTAGCACTTTATTTAGTAAATGAAAATGGCTCATTTAATGAGCCTAGGTATATATTGCATATGAAGGATGGAACTACCCAATATGTCCGTGGAACAAAATTAGAAAGAGTTGAAGGGGAAATAAATCAGTCCCTCCGTTTTTATTTTGAAGGGGAAGGACGTATCAAATTGGAATTAAGTATATCTAGTCCGATACTGATTTCCTCAGATGAAAAGGATGTTTTTCTATATGAAAATGGACCAATAGAAACTTTTCATAGCATTCTTTCAAATGATAGGGCTAAATATATTGAAGACGAACTCTCAGAGTACTCGGTTGGAAGAACATCCTTACCATTTGGTGAAGTGAATTCTATAGCGGACAAATGGACACAGAGAGAAGAACATGTTGTACATGCAATGGCATCTATATGGCTGTTGGATTACGCAAATAGAACTGCAAATTTATCCCAAGAAGATGTTTGGGAGCGTATAGAGGCATATAAAGACCAAGATAGATACCAATTTGTTCCAGACTTAGTAAGACAGTTTAAAGATAAAACCGGTGCAAGAGAGTTGTTACAGATGTACAAGACTAAACCCGATAAGTTATTTGAACCTTTTGGTATGTAAAATTAAAATGGTAAAAAAAATAAAGAATAGCTTAATATTTCTCATTTTCTAATTAAGTGAAAAAATTCAAATCAAGCATGATCAATGCCTAACTCTGAACTTAAACTCTCAGATTCCTGCCTCATTGATTTTTCGTCTAATTTACCAAGAATCCATGGGCTTTTTACTCCTGTTATGATTGTCATTATTGTCAGCTTCCCTTCCATCTCTTTTGAGACTCTGGCTCCCCAGATGACATTAGCATCTGCATCTAAAGTTTCTGTTACCATCTCACCAACCTTGCTTACTTCGTCTAGCGTCATATCAGGACCGCCTTCAATGTGTATTAAGGCTCCTGTAGCACCTTTATAGTTTATATCCAGTAATGGGTTGCTTAAAGCTCCTTTAACTGCTTCTTCTACCTTGTTTGTTGTATCTGATGCGCCAACACCAATTGCTGCAACTCCGCCATTTGTCATAATAGTTCTAACATCTGCATAATCCAGGTTAACCAATGAAGGAACAGCAATTGTTTCTACTATTCCTCTGATCATTGTTGCTATTAGTTCGTTAGCAACTGCAAATGCCTGCTGTACTGGTAAGTTACCAGCTATGTTAACTAATCTGTTATTATCAATTACAATAACTGTATCAGCAACTTGTCTTAATTGTTGCAAGCCAAACTCTGCCTTGTCTATCCTTGCTCTTTCTATGCTGAAAGGCATTGTTACAGTGCCAATAACAATTGCACCAGAATCTTTTACAACTTGCGCTATTACCGGAGCAGCTCCTGTACCTGTTCCGCCGCCCATTCCTGCGCATATGAAAGCCATGTCTGTCCCTTTTATAGTATCTTTAATTTCCTGTATGCTTTCCTGTGCCGCTTCAGCTCCTTTTTGAGGAAATCCTCCGCAACCTAGACCTCTTGTTAATTCTTTTCCTATCAAAAATTTCTTATCAGAATTGGTAATATCCAAATGTTGTTTATCAGTGTTGCAGGCAGTTATTTCAGCACCTTTAACACCCTTTTTATAAAGCCAGGAGACCATATTACTTCCTGCTCCTCCAACACCAAAAACCTTGATGTTTGCTTGACCCACCATATCATCATAATTAATATCTTGTTGATTTTTCACAGCTTCTTGTACTATAAAGTCCATTTTGCACCTCGTTTTTATATCCTAGCTATTTTAATAATGTAGTATTAATTATAAAGCAATCAGCCAGTATATAAATGTTACGTTTTTGTATACTAATATACTATTATAATAGAATATATAGATTAGATAAGAATTAACCTTAATTCAGACATTCCTTCTGCATGAGGCTGGCCACCGCCTATACAGAAATCTTCTACAAGGATATCGATGTTGTTACTTTCTCCGTAGTTAAAGCCGTTTGCTGTCAATTCAAATGCCGGAATGCACCATGCTGAACTATCAACATCAGTGCATCCATCACAATGTCTTAGTACCTCATCACCTGCTTCATAAGTATTATCAGCACCCACCATAATTCCTGTTGTTCCACCCCAGTATCTGAGATTATCATTTACGTAGAAATAAATATTGTCTTTGCTTATTACGAAAAGCAAACAAATATTATAATTATTTGCTTCGAGTATATACTCCGGGCTCCATAAAAACTTTGTCTGTTTTTACCGCTAGCCCTTTGTCTTTCTTCAGAATATCATCAGAATTTAGCGTTGCAGTCCCCAAAGCTACTAATTCTTCCTTTAACGTCATTATTGCAACAGCATCATTTTCATTAATTTGATCATTTAATTTACTAATCCCCGGAATGTTTAAATCAGCTCCGTGGCATAGCGTGTCAATAGTCGTGTCAAAAATCCATATTTTAGGCAGGTGTTCAATAGCATTTTCCACTGGCTGAATTATTTTTCTCAGGAATTTATCATTGTTCTCTTTTTTATAAAAATGATAAGCATCTATCAAATCCTGGAGCGTAAATAAGCTGTTTTCCTTGAATGGTCCTGCTTTTGTTCTTCTTAATTCCTGCATATGCGCGCCAACCTTTAATTTTTGACCTAAATCATGGATAAGTTTTCTTATGTAAGTTCCAGCTTGACAGCCAACAACAAATAAAACATCTTGGCCGTCTTTTTCCAGAATATCAAAATAATATATTTCCCTTTCTCTTTTTATGCGCCTTACAGCGCTTTTTATAGGGGGAATTTGCATTATTTTTCCTGTAAAATTTCTCTTTATTGTTTCTTTTAATTTTGTTTCTTCAACATCCTTATGCAGGTGCATTATACCAATATATTCTTTCCCGGATTTAAGCAAAGTTTGCACAATTCTTGTAGCACGGCCCAAAGCTACAGGCAAAAGGCCATGAACATGAGGGTCTAGTGTTCCACTATGACCTGATTTATTGATATGAAGAATTTTCTGCACATAATCACTTACCTGATGGCTAGTAGGACCTTGGCACTTATTTACGTTAATAACACCATAATTAATTATTTCTTCTGTCTTTCTTTCTTCCGGCTTGCAGCCCAGTTTGCTGTCTGTCTTAAATTCCGTTTTTACAAGAATTTTTCTCTTGATTTTTTCGAATGGCAATAAATGGGTCATACATATTGGAAAAAAATATTGGTTTAATAAGGTTGTTGTTTAAACAACAAAAAACTTATATACCCCCAACTGAATCTACCTAAAATGGGAAAATTACACACAAGACAGGCAAGAAAACTGAGAATGGCTAAAGTTAAGGGTAGACATAGAAAAACCAGGCCAAAAACATTCAAGACAGAAGAAAGCGCAAAAAAATACGCTGAAACTAAAGGTATTAAGAATTATAAATTTGTGGACTTGGCAATTTCTCCAAACAAGAACAAGATCAAGGTCGTTTCTGGTTAGTTTTACCCCACCTCCATTTCCAACCACCTTCTGTTTTATATTTTGAAACAATTATCAATACTGTTATAATCAAAACCAATTCTACTACAAATCTTAGTTGATTATTCTGCAGTTTTATTGCTCTGCTCATAATAACCAAAATAAAGAATATAGTTATCAGCCATCCTTCCCATGATGATGGTGTTGCACCATAACCATATCTTTTCGGCTTGAACCAGTATTTTGACATTTTATTCAAAACTAGCTCCTACTTGCTGGATTTTTTCTCTTTCTTCTTTTCCTTCAAAATTTTCTTCTTCTGAAAGAAATATATGTAAGCTATTGAAAGAATTCCTACTGTGTTGAAAATAAGTAGAGCAATAAACCAGTTTTTTTGACTGTTTCTTGCAGCCTTCCACATAGCAATACCTTTCCATATAAGTTCCCATACTGCAATAGCAGCTAAAACATAAGGGTTCATTTTATTTCTTAAATATTTTATACAGCAGTTTTAATGTCAATACTATTATTATCGCTATAATAACCCACAGATACTGCATAACAAAATCCGGATAATATGCGCCAACTATAATTCCAATAAGAAAACTTACTGTTTTAATTGCTGCTATGTCGCAATAATGCAGTTTCTTTATCTGTTTGGCATACCAACCAAAAAGTCCCATCTGATTCACCTCATTATTATGTATTCTGGAATTTGGAATATATAAAATTTACTAAAAAATCCCAATTTAAGAAGAAATTTTTTAAAGGAGTAACATACTGGTATTAAGAAAATGAACAAATTTGCTTTACTGGCATTTATATTTGGGTTTATTTTCGCAAGCAGTGTTATTTCTGTTACAGACATTTTACTCGAAGACCAGGAAGAGTCTTATCGTATAGAAGGAACTAAATATGAGGTAAAAGTATTGTCTATAGAGCAGAACCAAGTTGATTTTAGTGTCGGTGTTAACATAACTCCTATTTTGAATAAAGATGATACTTATGAATTAAAATATATAATGCTCACTATCCACAATATAACTTATGTGGATGATACCAGCGGATTAAATTCTGTGAATTTTTCACTTGACTTTAATCATAATAAATGCGGGAATGACATATGTGACGGGTCAGAGACATGTTCTTCCTGCGTAGAGGATTGCGCTTGTGGCTTAAACTATCAATGCACAGCAAACAAATGTGTTGAAGAACTGAGATGTGGAGACCACAGATGCAGTGCTGGAGAAACCTGCATAATAGATCAATGCTGTGATGGATGGAATTACCATCTGGAATACGATAAGAGTAATTGCGGTACTTGCGGCAATGTATGCACTGCTGATGAAGAATGCATTTCCGGATATTGCACAAACTCAACCGGATATTGCGGAGATAATAATTGTGATTCAAATGAAAATTGCGGAACTTGTATTAGAGATTGCGCTTGTGACAGCGGTTACGGGTGCATAGATAATTCCTGCGTTTCTCTTAATGAATGTCTTTTAGATTCAGATTGCGGTATTAATGAAACTTGTGTTGACAACAAATGTGAGGTAAGTCTTCAGGAAACATCAAACCTCATTGAGTCAGTAGGCGCAGGATTTATTGATCCAGATGAAATCCCAACTGATGATGCACAAACAGAAGAATTGCAAAGTGTTTCAGATTCAAAAGAAGGAAAAAGCAATTTATCAAAACTGTTTTTATTTCTTATTTTCATTATACCTTCATCAATATTTTTATTTCTATTTTATAGAAAGAATCAAAAAACTGCAGATAGTAAATATCAAAAACCATACAAAAGCAATTACCAGGCAATGCAGCAAAACCCTGATGACATCAGATTAAGAAATTACATCCAGCAAGGCTTAAGCAAAGGCCACAATCCAGAAGCCTTAAAAAAAATGTTATTAAAATCCAATTGGCCAGAACAAAAGATTAATGATGCTTTTAGTAGGGTGAGGTGATGGTTTACATCCAAACCCCCTTAAAACAATAATTTAAATTTAACACCATTACTTTGGTTTATGATACCTGAAGCTGTTGCTTGGAGGATTGATGTAAGTAAAGCAGATGGTAGAGACGGTTATGAAAATACATTACCTAAACCAGTTTTGGATGATATAGATAATGCAACGGGAAATCCAAATGGACTTCTTGCTAAACTCGCATACGCAATAGCTGAGGGAAATAGGGGAAAATTTATTGCTGTACAAGACCAAAGAATTGAAGCTGGTTCTGCTGTTTTTCTTGCTCATGGTTTAGCTCACCGGTATGGTGGATGTGTATACGAACCAAGACTCTTCGCGGAAAATGTTGCAGAACAATTAGCAGAAGGAAGTGGATTATTTTCAAGGCATCCTTTTAGAGACCCTGTTGATGTGGAACAATTAGCAGCCACAAAAACGATACATTTATATAGACCAGTTATATACTTTTTCCAAGAAATTGGTGCCGAAAATCGAGACAAATTTAGTCTGTCGATTTTCAAGCATCTCAAAATCTGATTAAAAACTAAAGGAGTGATTAATAAAATGACAAATAACCAACCAGTACAACCAATATTTATTTTGCCTGAAGGAGCTCAAAGAAGCACAGGAAGAGAAGCTCAAAAGAACAACATAATGGCAGCTAAAGCTGTAGCTGAAACTGTTAGAACAACTCTAGGTCCAAAAGGAATGGATAAGATGATAGTTGACAGTTTAGGAGATGTTACTGTTACAAATGACGGTGTTACAATTCTTGAAGAAATGAATATAGAGCACCCAAGCGCAAAGATGATTGTAGAGGTTGCAAAAACACAAGAAGATGAAATAGGAGATGGAACAACTACAGCAGTTGTTTTAGCAGGAGAATTGCTAAAAAATGCTGAAGAACTTTTAGATAAAGAAGTGCATCCTGCTGTTGTAGCAAGAGGCTATAGATTAGCAGAAGCAAAAGCTCAGGAAATTCTAAGCCAAATAGGAGAAAAATCAACCAATGATGAAATTCTAAAGAAAATTGCACAAACAGCAATGACCGGAAAAGGTGCAGAATATTCTAAAGACACACTAGCAACCTTAGCAGTCCAGGCAGTAAAGATGGTTGAAGAAAATGGTCATATTGACAAGGACAATATCAAGATTGAAAAAAGAACTGGCGGTTCAGTAGATGATTCTGAGTTAATCAAAGGCATAGTTATGGACAAGGAAAGATTAAGTTCAGGAATGCCAAGAGTTGTCAAAGATGCTAAAATAGCTTTAATTGACAGAGAAATAGAAATCAAGAAAACAGAAATTGATGCAAATATACAGATAAAAACACCTGACCAGATGCAGGGCTTCCTAGATCAGGAAGAGAAAATGCTGCAGGACATGGTTGAGCAAATTACAAGTACAGGTGCAAATGTTGTTTTGTGCCAGAAAGGTGTTGATGATGTTGCTATACACTATCTAACAAAAAAAGGAATTTATGCTATTAGAAGGGCAAGCGAAAGTGATATGAAGAAGGTAGCAAAAGCAACAGGAGCAAAAATTGTCAATAATCTTAAGGATTTAAACAAAGATGATTTGGGAAATGCAGGAACTGTTGAAGAAAAAAAAGTAGGAGATGATGAATTTACCTACATCATGGACTGCAAAAACCCAAAAGCAGTTACTATGCTGATCAGAGGCGGAACAGAGCATGTTACAAATGAAATAGAAAGAGCAGTAACTGACGCAGTAGGTGATGTTTCTGCTGTATTAAAGACAGGCCTTGTAGTTGCAGGCGCTGGTGCACCTGAAATGGAACTTGCAATGTCATTAAAGAAATATGCAAATTCTTTATCAGGCAGAGAACAGTTAGCTGTTGAAGCATTTGCAAATGCAATGGAAGTGATTCCAAGAACATTAGTTGAGAACGCTGGTTTAGATCCAATAGACACAATTACAGATTTAAAAGCTGCTCATAGCAAAAAGCAAAAATGGGCTGGAATTGATGTCTTTACAGGAAAAGTAATGGATGCATGGAAGCATGGAGTTATTGAGCCATTAAAGATTAAGACACAGGCTGTATCAAGTGCAGCAGAAGTTGCTGTTATGGTTCTAAGAATTGATGATGTAATCGCAACTGCCGGTTCAAAAGAACCTGCTGGCGGCGGAATGCCTCCTGGTATGCCACCTGGAATGGGTATGTAATTAGTTCTTTAATTTTTTTATTTTAATTTCCTCCGCAACAAAACTAAACCTTTAAATACAATTTCTTAAATAGTTAATGTAATGGAAAAGGTTCCTAAATTTAATAATCTCAAGGAAAGAATAAATTTCTATTTCCAGGATATAGAAACATTACCCGGAAGGCTAACTGATTTTTTTATATTATCTCTTATAGTTGCCACAAGCATTATATTTATAATCCTAACCACTAATATATCTGTTTTTTGGAGGAATATTTTAGAGACTGTAGATGCTGTTATTATTATAATTTTTACTATAGAGTTTTTATTAAGATTTTGGGTTGCAGATAACAAGATTAAGCATACTTTAAGTTTATATTCACTTGTTGATATCGTAGCAATACTTCCTTTTTACTTAGGATTATCTGGATTGGGTTTCGTCAGAGTATTCAGAGTTTTCCGAGTCCTAAGATTAATAAGATACATAAAGAAAAAATACTTGTTTGCAAGAATAACAAACATAGATACATACTTCCTGGTAAGGATAATTTTTACAATTTTTGCCATACTCTTTGTTTCTTCTAGCTTGATTTTCTTTATAGAGCACGAGATAAATCCTGAAAGGTTTGATACGTTTTTTGATGCAATTTATTATTCAGTTGTAACCTTAACAACAGTAGGTTTTGGAGATATCACTCCAGTATCAACTCTTGGAAGATTAGTAACCATGGGAATGATAATTAGCGGAGTTATATTTATTCCCTGGCAATTAAGCACTTTTTTGAGAAGAATGATCCACACATCAGGAAAAATAAAGGTTAAATGCAAAAAATGCGGGTTACAATATCATGACCCTGATTCTACATATTGCAGAACCTGTGGAACCACTATTTATATTCCTAAAAGGGAGAAATATCTCTAACAAACTGGATAATTTTATCTCTTTATCGCAAGAACATAAGCAGATATTGCTGCAACTATAATTGTATAGATAATTGAAAACCTGACTAAATCTGATGTATCAATTGCCTTGAATGCATAAATCATAATGGAAACAATGCCCACAAAGAATATTATCGGAGGTATTGCATGCTGTTTTTTTATTCTCCGAGACCATGTATATTGCAGATATTAGGAAATAAGAAACCATTGCTATAAACAGGAAAATGATTGTTATGTTCATATGCTCTATGCTTTCAAAATGAAGAGTTGCAAAAATTGAAATATAAATAAGAAACAAAAAAGCTGCAAAAATAGAGCTCATATAGAACCATGTGGGAATTTTACCATCATCAGCCTTTCTAGGAAATATGCTTGGTTTTGGCTTACTAACTTCTTTTTTCGCCACTTGCTTGCTAACCTCTTTTTTTCTATTGGCTTAACTTCTTTTTCTATTTGCTGATTACTGGTTTTTTCTGTATAACCATAGTATTTCCCTGTTTCCAACTCCTTTAATTGCCTGTTAAACTCTTCATCTTTGGATTTAGGTCTCGCAGACAAACTGCTTTTAGGTGCTTTTTTTGATATTGCTCTTTTCTTAGTTCTTTTGCCTCTTTTTTCCCCATCTTTAATTATTCATAAATTATTTTAAATATAAACTTATCTATTATTCAGACTGCTGAAGGTATTGGTCAATTATATCATCTACAGCTATTTTGACGCTATTTGATTCTATTGCAAAGCCCAACCCTTCAAATCCTGCTGCCTTGAAGTTGTTAAGGCCTATGATTCTTGAGTTTGTATCCACTAATGGGCCTCCGGAATTGCCTGGATTAATAGGAACATCTGTCTGCAGATAAATATTAAGATTATTCGGTCCTGTTCTATGCACCGCACTTACAATCCCCTCTGTCACTGTAAATGAAAGCCCTGCAGGATTTCCTAAAGCAATTACTCTTTCCCCTACATCTACATCATCTGAATCCCCAAACCTCAGATTGTCTAAAGAAGCATCAACTTTCAGCACAGCCACATCTACTACATCATTGAATCCAACCAAAGCAGCATCATAAACTTCATTATCATAGGTTAAAACCCTTATTATGCTTGCTCCATCAATAACATGGTAGTTAGTCACAATAAAGCCCCTGTCATCAATAACTGCACCAGAACCCAGACCTTTATTTGTACCCACACTTACAACACTTTGTAAAACATCCTCAATTATTGCAGTAAAGTCCTTGCTCTTTACCCTTATGCTCTTTAATTCTTCTTTTAGCTCTCCAAGTTGTATCTCGCTCTGTTTTTCTATTTCATCAATCAAGTTGCTTAAAGTATTAATTTCTCCTTCGTTCTGGGTTTTGAAGTTTCTTAGATTAGTATCTACCAAGCCTATTTCCATTGTAAGGTTCTCATCCAAAGAAGATATATCACCTTTCAAACTTTCATTCATCTGATTCAATTCTTTCAAAATTTCTTTGTTTAATGAAATAACATTCTCACTAAGAGTATTAATTTTATTATTATAATAAAGAATCAAGCCTATGCTTACTATTAAAAGAAGGACTATTGAAATAGCCAGTACTTTAGTATGGTTGAGATTTAATTTAGGCATATTAACCTCTTTTTTTTATGATTTATCCTGCAATTATAAAGTTTTGTAAAAACATCAATACTAATGCTATAGCCATAATAACACCGTAAACCTTTTTGTTCCATCTTAAGATTTTTTTGCCGTCAAAATTCCATAAAGGTATAAGGTTGAACAACGCTAACCAAGAATTTATGAAAAACCCGTAAAATGCTACAATGCTTAAAAATCCTGTAGGGAACACCAACCGCAATGATAAAAACAAGAATGCCAAAATAAGGTTTATTATAGGGCCTGCGGCTGATATCTTGCCGTTTCTCCTTACCCCCACTGGACCGGAAATCATAACAGCTCCAGGAGCTGCAAACACAAATCCAAAGAAGGACATTAAAACTGCTAAAAACAGCATCTGGTCAAAAGAACGGAATTCTGCAAAGCATC
>Ga0187833_10003139_pt1 | contig 17044 bp, 15 predicted proteins | sample ETNtaG_37_FD_167968 | JGI IMG/M metagenome (GOLD analysis project Ga0187833, IMG submission 167968) | Marine microbial and viral communities from oxygen minimum zone, Eastern Pacific Ocean - ETNP2014_SV_400_PacBio MetaG (Illumina Assembly) | ecosystem: Environmental > Aquatic > Marine > Hypoxic...
GAAAAGAAGCGGGCAGCGGCCGCCGCTCATGGCTCTGGATGTGGCCGCGGCTGCCGTAATCGAAGTGATAGACGCAAGCCGGCGCGCCGTTGAGCACGGCCGGGCCGAATACATGGATGTTGGAGACTACTGCGCTTGAACTGAATACCCACTGCCTTGGCTGCCAGCGCAGGTCGCCTTCATCGCAACCGTGCACTTCCTCGGAGGGAGCCGGCGCCGTGTACAGCGCCAGTGCTCCGCCTGTGGCGGGGGCGCACCAACTCAGCAGTCCGGCGAAGCGAGCGGCGGTCAGCTGCAGTCCGGTCTCTTCGCGCACCTCTCGTAAGCAGGCGACGTGGGGCGTCTCACCCGCTTCGATGCGGCCACCCACCCCGTTCCACAAACCGCGGTTCGGTTCTTTGCGGCGGTGCAGCATAAGTACGCGTTCGCCACTGGTGAGGAAACAGAGCGTGTGCGTTGGCGCTGCCGGAAGCGCGGGAGCAATCATGGGGCGGGCGTTACAGGCCGGCCGCTTCCTCGTGCTCGGGCGGCAGCAGCGTTGCCGGCCCGGCGACGTGGCCGGGGATAATCTCCACGCCCAACCCGAGCGCGGAGATGCTCTGCATGACTTCGTGTTGATAATCTGCATGCGTCAGAAAAACCGTGGTCGGCCCGGTGTCGGTCGAGAAATACACGGGCACGCCTTTTGCGCGCAGGCGGTGGCACATGTGGAAGAGAGAGATATTTTCCGGTTCCCAGGCGACGAGTGCGTGTTCGCGGCCGGCGGACATGGTGACACCGTGCAGGCGCATGCTGTCCATCTCTGCGAGGCGGCCGAGGGCTTCCCAGTCGCCCCGTGATGTTGCCCGCAAGCAAGCCAGCACATCGTCGCGGCGGGTTTGCATCCAGGCGCGGAAGAAGGCGCTGCTGGGCGCGGCGCGGTGGGCTTGCTCGGTCTGCAGTCCGGTGCGGGATTCTAGCGGCACGGTGAGCAGGCGCAAATCCGCAAGCTGCTCGGTGGCGTCCATGCGCACTGCGAAGCAATCATTATGGGCGATGCCGGGATATGAGAGCCAGAGTGCCAGACCGCCGACCGCGCTGCGGCAAGCGGAACCGGCCAGCAGACGCGCGCTGCAACTGACCAACCGCAGGTTTCGGGCGGCTTCCGGGCCGAGAGCTGCCGCCAGGGCGGCGGTGGCGAGTGCGGCGCCTGCGGCCGCGCTGGTGCCGAGGCCCTTGGCCGCGCGGCCGGCAGTCAGTACGTTGCGGGATTGCACGCGTGCTCCACTTGTGCTTCCGGCCAGAGCGCGGACATGATGCAGCACGCGCGTCACGCGCTCGAGCGGGCGGCCTTCTGTGGGCTTCCCGTCGATGGTCAGGATGTCGGTTATCAGACCGGGTTCGAAATCCACGCGCGTGATTGTGTACGCCGCGTCGTTGTTGACCGATATACTGGGCACGAAAGCAGTGCGCCAGTGCCAGTCAGCCAGGCCGTGGTATTTCAGGATGCCCTGCATGGCGAAAGCCTTCGCCGTGGCGCTGCCCTTCGCGTTGCCATTCCAATCGCGGCGTGGGTATTGCTGCCATGTGATCCCGGCGTCCGCAAGGGCAGTGCGGATTTCCGCGTCGGCCGCGCGCACGCCGGCTGCTGAATCTGCAAACTCGGCGGGCACATGCGTGCGCTTCGCGCTGCCTTCAATTGCTTCGGGCGCTGCGTCGGCGTTCGCGTTCTCGTTCATACTGTGCGGCAGCTACACGGGTGCGGCAAAGCGCAGGTAGCGTTGCTTCCTCTTTCCGTTGCGGGTGAATCCGCTCAGTAGATGATACAAGGCGAATAATTCCAGCGCAAAGGGCAGATAGCCGCCGTAGCCGAGTAATGGCATTTCGAACACACGCAGGAAATCGAAGAACGGTATGTGGTAAACCCACTTGGGATATGAGAAGAAGTTCCACATCTCCCAGAAAAACCCGCACAGCAGGCACCCCAGCGCGAGGCTGACCAGTGGCCGCCAGTCGCCGCGGGCGGTGTCGTTCCAGATGGTGCGATTTCGCAGCCACGCGTTGGCCGGAGTCAGGATGAAAAACACCGCAAGCCACACTGCCGGGAAAAAGAAACCCGGCCATATTAGCAGCAGCGCCAGTAGCAGCCAGCCGCCACCAAACATGGCCAGCAATCTGCCCCGGGAGACGCGCAGCACGGGCCCAGCGCGCATGCTCCGTACCGGTCTCAGGCTGGCGACCAGTTCGGCGGCCCCAAAAACGGCCGGCATCACGGTGGAAAAGCTGAGCGAGGCGAACATGAAATATTCCCAATCGGAGAAGAACTCGCGGCCGAGGTAGTGCCAGTTCTGGGTGCGCCAGTTTATGGCTTCAAAAAGCCACCACGCCGGCGCGGAATAAAAGAAAAGGGAAAAATAAGCCCGCCGGTCGCGCGTCAGCAGCGAATCGCCCGTGCGCCGCAATGTGGCTGCATCCACCGTCAGGCAGAAGCCGAGCCAGAGCGGGAAGAATCCCCAGTGGGTGCGCAACCCGGTCAGCGCCCAGTTCAGGGGCCAGAAGACGGCAATCAATCCGAGACCCAGCCAGCCGTGCGTGGGCCACTGGCCGGCGGCGTTGTGAGCTGGTGGTGGGGTGGAATCAGGGCGCGCCATAGCCGTGCATGTGCCAATTGTATGGCATGCCGTCCAGCATCGCCAGAGGCGCGGCGCCGTTGAATCAAAAGGCCGCCACTGAAAGCAGTGACGGCCATTGGCGTTACGTGCGGATTGCTTTCGTTGACTTACTGCGCCGGGATTGCTAGCGATTGCCCGACATATATCATGTACGGCGCTGCGATGTCGTTGTTCTCAGCCAGTGCATCCACATCGACGCCATGATTGAGCGCGATGGAAAACACGGTGTCGCCCGCTTGCACCTGGTAGGTGCTGGCCGCCACCGCATTTGCCGGAGCCATGATGGTTGCGCCCTCGATGGAGCCTTGCTCCGCGTCGGGCGTTTCCAGGCCGGCGCCGGGGATTATCAACTCCTGTCCCGGATAAACTTGCTGGTCCGCCCCGATGACCGGATTGGCCGCCAGCAACTCAAGCGGCGCAATGTTGAATGTACGCGCGATTTTGTACACCCAGTCGCCATCTTGGACTACATAGGTGGCCGGCGCATTGCCTATTGCCGGCACACCAACTGGCGCTGCAGTGTCAATCTCGGTTGTCTCCGCTTCGACGGCCGCGAGGTCTTCGTTTCCATCGGCAGCCGTCTCCTCGCCGGCAAGCGGTTCGACTGTGGTCTCGCCTTCGGCCGCCAATTGCTCTGTGCCCTCGGTGGCATCCTCTGCGGGGGCGGCTTCTTCGGCGAGAGACGGTACCTCAATCCCTTCTCCGGTGGAGGCCAGATCATCTTCGAGCAGCGCCTCCATGGTGGTGTCCGGTGTCTCCGCGTCCTCCGGCTCTTCACCCGTGGTTTCCTCGACAGTCACATCCTCCGGCAAGATGCCCTGTGTGGCCGACCGGTTGCAGCTCGCCAGCGCCAGAACACCCAGCAGAGCGAGTATGAAAAACCACCGGACTGTGTGCGTGGATTGTGTTTTCACAATGAACCTCCTCTTGTACTGGAATGAGACGCCCCGGTCGCCCCATTGGCGCGGGCGGGACTCATACACAGGGATTGACCGAGAAACACCCTCGGCGCCACCCTTGCGGTGCAAGAGGTATGCCATTGTTGAATTGGAAACGGATGTTTCCGAATGGAGGTCAGATTTCGTCGTCCGGGGCGGCAATCCCGGGCTGATTCAGTTTGAGCACCTCGCCGTGGTGGTTGACCACGATGCGGAAACCAAGCATACCCAACCACTGCCTAGCGCCGCTCGGGAGCCCTTGCTGCAGCAACTGGTCCATGTGGGCGTCGATGTTCTTGAGGGATGAATCGATCATTGCTTTAGTGAAAAGGTCGTCCTGCCCGAGCATTTTCAGCGTGCTGTCGCTCACCAGTTCCTGATGCTGCGTTATTTGCGCCCGCAAATCGCGCAGCACGGCGCGGTCGATTGCTTCGGCAGCGACGTGGCGCTTGAAGCCGACGTCATTGATGACGTAGTGAGCTTCTTCGCCGATGTGCGCAACGCCGGCGGGCTCATCGGCTTCGTTGACGATCAGGCCCTGAAACAGCGCGTGCTTGCTTATTGAGCCTTCCTTTTGCGCAGGCCGCGCTTGTCTGGGCGGGTCACGCGTGCGCCTCCAGCGTGCGCTCGATGGCCGTCTTGACCGCGCCGGCATCCGCCGGCAGGGTCAGCAGCGGGTTCATGTGTTCGCTCTCCACGTCTTCCAGCGTGCCGTGATGATACCCGAGCTTTGCCCGCGTGAACTTCAGCCCGTGGGCAGTGCTGATCACCACCACCTTTCGCCCGGGGTCAATTTTGCCTTTGCGCAGAAGCTTGAAGAGCACCGCCAGCGCGACCGCTGTGTGTGGGCAGGTGTACATTCCGGTGCGGTCGGCGAGCGCGCCGGCGTTGGCCAACTCATGTTCGCTGGCTTCTTCCACAATGCCATCGGTGTTCCGGATGGCCTGCACCGCTTTTTCGTAGCTGACCGGGTTTCCGATCTGGATTGCCGAAGCCAGCGTGCTCTGCGCCGAGAGCGATACTTTCTCCTTGAACCCGTTGCGGAAACTCTGGTAAAAGGGATTTGCGCGGGCGGCCTGAGCGGCGGCCAGTCGCGGCATGCGGGTGATTATGCCAAGATCTTTCATGAGTTGAAACCCTTTGTACAGCGCGCTGATGTTGCCCAGGTTTCCCACCGGCATCACAATCCAGTCGGGTGCTTCCCAATCGAACTGCCGCACTATTTCAACCGCGACGCTTTTCTGCCCCTCGATGCGCAGGCTGTTCATCGAGTTGGCCAGGTAGATACTATTGTCCTGCGTCACCTTCCGCACGATGTGCATGCAGCCGTCGAAGTCAGTCTCCAACGCCAGAACATGCGCGCCGTTGGCAATCGGTTGGATGAGTTGGGCGCGGCTGACTCGGTCGCTGGGCAGAAAGACGATGGCGGGGATTCCGGCCGCGGCGGCGTAGGCAGCAAGGGCGGCGCTGGTGTCGCCGGTGGAGGCGCAGGCCACGGCCCGTACCGGGCTGCCGCTGGCCATCATCTGCTTGACCACGCTGACCAGCACTGTCATGCCCAGGTCTTTGAAGCTGCCGGTGTGGCTGTTGCCGCACAGTTTCACCCAGAGGTTGGGCATGCCCAATTTTGCGCCCAATCGCTCAGCCCAGAACAGGTTGCTGTTGCCCTCGTACATGCTGACGACGTTGTGATCCTGCAGGTCGGGCACTACCCATTCGCGCATGCCCCAGACACCGCTCCCGTACGGCCACTCGGTGCTGCCGACGCGGGCATCCATCAATTGCTTCCATGCCTGCGGCCCGCGCCGGCGGAGCGCCTTCAGGTTGTGGCGCACCTGCAACAAACCGCCACAATCGGGGCAGGCATAGATGACCGTGTAGAGCGAGTGCTCACCGGGGCAGCCGCGGACGCAGGAGAAATGGGCATTGTATTCCATCAGGTTGCGTTTGTCATCAGCGCCGGCGTGCAGCCGGGGCGCATTGTACCATTTTCAGGTCGGGCTTTGCGGGCTGCGTGGACGCTTTCTAGCGTGGATCATCATCCTCGCTGGCGCACGAGCAGCCAGTCCCGCAGCCGGTCGGGCGCGAAACGGGCCACCAGATCGGCGATAAGGCTGGTGCGACCGATGCGGTAGCGCGTGTGCGGCCGCGGCGCGGTGAGGGCATGTTCCACCGCGCGTGCTACCACCATCGGCGAGGGTATCTCGCGCGTCATCTCCCGTTCCCATTTCCCGGCCGCTCTCGTTGCCGCGCCGTAAAGCTGCTGCGCTGGCGCAGGCAATTCAGCCAGCATGTTTTTGGTCGCCGCGCGCGACTTTTTCCAGATAGGGGTGGCGATCGGCCCGGGCTGCACCACCGAGACCGATATACCCCACGGGCGCAACTCGAGGCGCATGCAATCCGAGAGCGCCTCGAGCGCGAATTTGGAGGCGGAGTACGGCCCGAGAAATGGTGCCGCCACCCGCCCGCTCACCGAGCTCATGTTGACGATGCGGCCCCCGGCACGGCGCAGCAGCGCCAGCAGCGCCTGCGTGACCGCGATCTGGCCGACGACGTTTATCTCCAGTTGCGAGCGCAGCGAGTCGAGCGGCAGAAACTCCAGCGGGCCGGCGACGGCAATGCCGGCATTGTTCACCAACCCGGCCAGCCCGCCGTCGCCACAGCCGGCCTCGACCGTGCGCGCCGCCACGCGGATGCTCTCGCCATCGGTGACGTCAAGATACACCGGCTGCAAGCGCCCGCCGGTGGCCGCTCGCAGCGCCTCGCTATCCGCCGTTTTGCGGATGCCGGCGAAAACGCGAAAACCCAGCGCGTGCAGATGCAGCGCGCACGCCCGGCCAATCCCCGTGGATGCGCCCGTGATGACGACCGCTTTCAATGTGGGCGCGCCATTTGTGCTCATAATCCTGTGGCCTCTGCCTTAGCAGGCTGAGTTTATCACAGGTGTTGACGCCGGATATGTGGGCGTGCATGCTTTACCGGGGGGAGCCGGCGGGTTATAATTGCTGTCAGCGTGGGAATTCAGGAGGGAAGCGATGCGCACAATCACTTTTACGGCGGGAGCGCTGTGCGGGGGGGTGGTCGGTGCAGTGGCGGCGTTGTTGCTGGCGCCGATGGCCGGACAGGAGTTGCGGGCGCGCGTGAGGGTTGAGGTTGATCATCTGGTGGGGGAGGCGCGGCAAGCCGCGGTCGGCAAGCGCGCCGAGTTGAGCGCGCGCTTCGCCCGCCACGCAGAAATCGGATAGCTGCCTGCGGTTAATTTGAATTCAACTCCAGCCGGTAATGCGCCGGCTCGGTGGTGTAAGGGGTGAGCGCCGAAACCACGATTGTGGCCCCGTCTGAAAGTTTGATGTCCGCGCTGCCGTCGATGGTTTTCACGCGGCGCACGCTGCTGGTGGCCGCGTCAACCACCTGAATGAGCCAGCGTTGCGGCAGCGAATTGTCGAAGCGCACCCAGCCGCGACTCTCCCAGCCGCCCGGCCCGTTCTCGAAATCTGCTGCATAACCAGTTTCGGGCACGGCGATGTCGTCCAGCAGCATGCCGGGCCAGTTCACGGCGGCGTCGGTCAGATATTCGAAGCGCACGAGTATTCTCTCCCCAGCGAACGCGCTCAAATCGACGCGCTCCTGCACCCACACCGGCTGCGCCGCTCCGCCCGAATTGTAGTGGTAACCCCAGCCAAGATTGTTCCCGGTCGGGTTTTCATCCGTGCCGCCGGGCGCCCGCATTGTTTTCCAGCTTTCCCCGCCGTCGCTTGACACGACCAGATAGGCGTAATCGTAGTTTTCTTCGAGCGCCCACCACGCCCAGTACGTCAGCGTAGCGCCGGAGACTAGCGTGAGGTCGAATTCCCGCGTGAGCATGCTGTCGCTGCTGTCCTGCCGGTTTCCCCAGAACATGAAATCTCCGGAATGCGGCCCGGCGGGAACCGCGCGAACCTGCTGAGCGCCGCTGAAAGTGGCGCTGGTTGCGCCGGGGCAGTCGATGGTGATGTAATCTGCCGCGTATTGATGCACGCTCATTTCGCCCGGTGGGGCCGTGCAGCCGAAGTTGGCTGTCGGCATCACGCGGGGGGCGGCGGCGTATTTGCTGTAACCGAAGCGCCCATCCGCCAATGACGTGTCGCCCAGATAATTCGCGATCACCCAATCGGCGAAAACCGCATCTGTGGTGATGGGATTTCCAGAGAGAGTATCGACCGCGCCGAGCTGCTGCAGCACCGCATCCATGGCCGCCAACCCGTTGGCAGGATGCGCCACCAGCGCACGGGTGGCGCTCTCGCCGAAGCGCTCGAGGAAATAATCAAGGAAAAGAAACGCGGCCCCGTAGTGGGGAATGGATTCCGGCCCGCCGCCGCTCTCACTCCACGCGTTCAGCTGCACGTCCGGGTCGACAGCAAAGACGAAGTCGAAGCCCCCGGGATTGTGCCCGGTGAGCAGCTCGGCCAGCACCGAGGCGCCCTCGTTCATCCAGGTTTCTTCGTTGGAATCGTTTGCCCAGTGCACCATGTGCTGGAATTCGTGCGCCAGCGTGCCGGGCAGGCCGGGGTCGTCCAGCGCAATGATGTCCGCGTTCAGGTAGAATATTTCCTTTTCGTTGGAATACTGGTGCGCGAGACGGGAGTACTCGTCCGTGGAAGAATAATATCCCGCCACCGAGCCTCCCAATCCTTCGGCGTAGAGAATGTATAGCCGTGGGTCACCGTCGATTCCGGGCGACCACTCCCGGCCAAAAAACTCGCGCACAGTGGGGATGATGCGCTGCTCGAAATTGTTGAGCAGCGCTTGCAGTTCTGCTGGTTGCACTTGAAGCTGCGGCTCGGCAAAAAAGAGTACGCGCGGGCCGGCATAGACCAGCTCGGCGGCCACGTTGAACTGTTCGTCCGTGTCCAGGTTTGTCGCGGAGAATTTGATGATGTCGCCGCGTTTGTGTTCGGCGGGTTGTGCGCTGACGGTGACGGGAATGTCGGCGTGGCCGCGCAAGCGCATGGCAATCTCGCGCAGGTCGCTCTCCGGAACCGGCATGGCCGCGATTGTCGCCAGCGTGTCGGGCGCGGCTTCAGTGAGAGTCGGCATGTGCGTAGTGCTGGGCGCGGTCGTCGCTGTTGGCTCGGCGGTGCGAGTTGGCTCTGGCATCGCGGTCGGCGGCTGCGTGGGCACGGGCGTGACCGTGGCCGTGGGTGCTAGTGTGGTCGTGGCGGGCAGCGTGGCCGTGGCTGCTGGCACATCGGTTGTGGTTTCAGATGGCTCGGGCGCGAGACGGGCGTTTCCGCGGGCCCAAATGCCGATGCCCGCCAGCGCGAGCACCAGGGCCAATAGCGCGGTGAGGGCAAGTTTGGTTTTCACGTCCAGATCGTGTCGCCGTTGAGAGAGAGGGCTGCCGGGAGGAGTTTACCATACCCGCCTCTCGGCGCGCCGGCGCGAATCAAAAAGCGGCGGCGAACCTCGCGAGAAGTTGCCGCCGCTTCGTGTTTGGGTATCCGTGGTTGGTGTTACGTGTGCCCCTGACAGACGACTGACTTCGACGGATATACTGACAGACTCTAGACTACCGAGACATTGATGGCTTTAGGGCCTCTGTCGGAAGGTTCAACTTCAAACTCAACATGTTGTCCTTCAGCGAGATCCCTGTAGCCATCGGCATTGATGGCGCTGTAGTGCACGAAACAATCGTCGCCGGATTGGCGTTCGATGAATCCAAAACCTTTGGATCCATTGAACCACTTGACAGTGCCGTTTTCACGTTCGGCCATGAGAATAGATTCTCCTTTTTGAGATTGATACTCTTACTCTGTGAGCTTAGGTGTTGCTGGGGTGTCCTTCTGAGGTCCTACCAACAAATCGGTCGTCTGCCTGCTCCTAACTCAGCGGGTAATGGTACTATATCTTTCCAGTTTGCGCAAGGCCAAGTTTCGAGGCGAGAATCCGTGCGATTGCCAACCCCACTCGCACACGGGGCTGGCCCGTTGAAATGGAATAATCCGCTGCATATTGAAGCGGGTCAGGCGTCTCTCGCCGCCGGTCACGTCGCGGCAGGGGTAGGGGGATTAACATTCCAGCTAACGTATCGTATATTGAACCGATGCCCAGAAGTCACTTATTGAGAGGAGTAACCCAATGACGGCATTCACAAAACGGAGCATGGAAGGTAAGGTGGTACTCATCACAGGAGCCACTCGCGGAATAGGGAGGAGAGCGGCGCAGGAAATCGCCACCACCGGGGCCACTCTCATCGTTGTCGGACGGAGTAATAAGCGCACTGCCCGACTCGTGGCTGAACTGCATACAGTGCCAGGAGCGAGGTCCATAGATGGAGAGATCTGCAACCTGATGTTGCAGTCTGAGGTGCGGAATCTCGCTGACCGGGTTCGCACCAAACATGGTCGGCTTGATGTACTCATAAACAACGCCGGAGCCATCTTTTCGCAGCGGGAGCTTACTAGTGAGGGTTTCGAGAGGACTTGGGCACTCAATCACAACGCCTACTTCCTGCTCACCACTCTACTTCAAGACCTGTTGGTTGAGAGATCCCCCGCTAGGGTCGTTAACACCGCCTCGGATGCCCACCAAACAGGCAGGATGTATTGGGATGACTTGCAGTTCTCCAAACACCAGCCTTTGTGGGGATGGCGTTCTTACAGTCAGTCGAAACTGGCCAACGTCCTTTTCACCCGGCAATTGGCACACTGCCTTAAAGGCTCTAAAGTCACCGCTAACGCCGTCCATCCCGGTTTTGTTAATACCGGTTTCAGCCACAACAATGGCCTCCTTGCTAGCGCCATGATGGTTCTCACGCGTCCCGTCCAGCGTCAAGACACCAAGGGAGCAGAGACGGTGGTCTGGGCGGCCGTCTCGGAGGAGGCGGAAGGCATAACTGGTGAGTATCTGTACGACTGCAAACCGAAGGAACCATCGAAGAGAGCTAAGGACATGGCTGCTGCCGCCAAGTTATGGGACCTCAGCGAGGATATGACCGCTACCAAGGGTGACTGGGATTGCCATTAAGCTCGGTGCGGCAGAGCTGCTCAAGTAGAGGCCGCACTCGTTGATTGCAGAAACAGGCCTCACATGCCAAAATCGCTGTAATGCTGGTTGGCAGATCTGGCGGCTCGAAAAGGTGGGCCGCCATGTTGTTTGAAAACCTGCTAGATCAACGTCCGATGACTAATAACAAGCCTTTCTCCTCAGGTCAGCGTTTCACAGCGCGACAGATTCACTGCATGGTGTTTGGGTGGATCATCCTGACTGTCATGGCAGGCGGCAAGCCCATCTGAATAACTGAATTGGGCTACTTGAGCGGGGAGGAATTGGGATATCTTCCGCCGTAATTCTCTTGGCGTCCACCGATTAACATGATCGTCGCACAGCACGTCGCTTACCTCAGGCAGGTCGTCACTCTGGCGCGCCAGATGGACATAATCCGGCTGATAACGTGAATTTTGCCATGGTGAAGAGTCTCGATGACGATCCGCAAGCCGGTTACTCTATCGTGCGCCCGGACCAGAGTTGTCCTGCGTGCCAAACCCTTGCTGTGGCGATGCAGTAGTAGTTTCCCCGACAAAAACCCACAGGCTGCGATTAGGGATTTTCTTTCTGATCTTGCGATGACGGCTGCAGTTGCAGGGCAGGCCTGCCCAAAAACAAAACTCGCTTTACATGGAAGTAATTAAAGCGTCGTCCGGGATTGTGTGTCATCTAGGAGAGTGGTTGCCAACTGGGCCTTCATATTGCTGATATTGTAACAATTGTCAGGACTTTGATTCGTGAACTTGCCTTTGATGGCGGAACGTACAGCATTGCTAACATGCCGCAAGTGTAGCGTTGACTCCTGCTGTTCATGTCTCTTAGATCACAATGATTCAGCTGAAATAACGCACGACTACGAATCAAAAGCGCCACAATATCATGATAGTGGCGCACCATAATATGGCAGATTGTCCCATTGTGGAAATTTGTCCAAAATGGGTTAGTTATGCAGCTAGTTCTTCAAGCAGTATCTCACGAACATTGTGGCGGTGGCAGTCAGCACAAGCATGATTGCAGCGAGCATGATGCTCTAGCAGCCCTCGCGTATCAACGTTGAATTGGAAAACACCACACGGCCAGCCCCACTGCTAACACGAATAGCCATCATTGCACCATCGTAGCATAACAAAACTCGAGCAGTTTTTCGGTGCTGAAATTCGCAATCTTTGGAAGCGGAATCAACGGTAGGTCCAATTCATGTTCTGCGTTTGGCATGTTGGCCTCCTGGTTGAGTTCATGCCGGATGTCGCGTTGAGTAATTGTGGGGTTGCAAATACCGTGCCATGATTGCAGATGCTCAGCGAGCGCCGCAGCGCTCGATTTCTGGAGACACCTGATTTGTAGCGAACAGTTCTCCTGTCTTATGTGGAAATGGGCCAGGTGTTACACAAGGGTGGCTGTCACGCCGTGGAGCAGGCTAGGGGGATCAACAGGGCAACTGGGTGCCGTGCTCTCAGAAAAATCCGAGAGTGTTTGGTTGTTCCCCGCAATGTTGTAGAACGGGGCTACCGCATTCGGATTATAATGCGGTCACGATTGTTTTCGTTTCGGCAGTGGGCTGAGTAAACAGCGTGCGAATTGGCGACCTATCCCTCACCAACTTTCGCAACCATCGGCGTTTTGAAAGCCGGCTGCCTTCCGGGTCGCTCATTTTGGCGGGGTGAAACGCGCAGGGAATGACCAGCCTACTTGAAGCCATTCGTTACCTTTCCGCCGCTAGCCCGCCGCATGCGGGCAGTGACCGCCAGCCTTTTGTGGAACTCCGCGCGCAAGTGCCGCTGTTGCACGAAACGGCGGCGATACGGCTGAGGAAAACACCGGGCACCTGGCTATGACGCCAGAGGCTCTGTGCGGCCTGAGTAGGTTGTCCCCGCCGGGGCAACAATGGACTCTCTGGTAAAGGGTGATACTCACACCTGGCCGGCTTACCTTCATGTCCGGGATTCTGGGCTGCTGGAGACGAAAGTGGCCCAAGCCCGGGAAATGCTCAGGGAATGTTGCGTCTGTCCGCGGGACTGCGGCGTCAACCGGTCGGAGGACAAGTGGGCGGTATGCAAAAGCGGGCGCTACGCCCGGGTAGGCAGTTACGGGCCCCACCAGGGTGAAGAGGACTGCCTCCGGGGATTGAATGGATCCGGTACCATCTTTTTCTCCCACTGTAACCTCAGGTGTGTCTTTTGCCAGAACTGGGACATCAGTCAGCGTCCGAGTAAAGCGGAGGTGTCCGGCAGCGCCACCACGGCCGGGCAGTTGGCTAACATGATGCTAGTACTCCAAAGCCAGGGCTGCCATAACATCAACTTCGTCACGCCGGAACACGTTGTACCTCAGATCGTTGAAGCCCTACCCCTGGCCGTAGAAAAGGGCCTGCGCCTGCCACTGGTCTACAACACCAGCGCTTTCGATTCTCTGGAAAGCCTTCACCTGATGGAGGGTCTGGTAGATATCTACATGCCCGATTTCAAATTCTGGGACCCGGAACTGGCGAGGCGGTATCTAAAGGCAGTCAGGTATCCAAGCGTAGCTCGGGAGAGCATCAGGGAGATGCACCGGCAGGTCGGAGACCTGCAGCTTGACGAGAACGGTCTGGCCGTTCGGGGCGTGCTGGTGCGGCACCTAGTGATGCCGGGAATGGCGGCAGACGCTGAAAGGGTATTCGCCTTTCTTGCCGGAGAAATCTCGCCGGATACCTACATCAATATAATGGACCAGTACCGCCCCGCTTTCAAGGTCAGCGCGACGAACTACGCGGAGCTCAACTGCTCCGTGAGAGCGGCGGAATTCTCTCGGGCAATCCAGGCTGCACTAGCCGCAGGACTGCACCGGTTTGATGAACAGCGGAGTTTCGCTTTTCTGCGCTGAGGTAGTGGGAATATGACTCTCTACCTGCCACTCGCCTTGCTCTCCGCGGGGGCGTTGCTTTTCGAGATAGGCCTGACGCGGCTGTTCTCGGTTGCCCAGTTTTACCATTTTGCCTTCATGCTTGTCAGTCTGGCGCTGCTTGGATTGAGCGTCGGTGGAACTCTGCTGGCGAGCGTGCCGGGACTGGCGAGGCGATTGGCCCGCAGGCATAGCTTGGCGTGTCTGGCCGCTGGCTTCGCCCTGACCGTTCCGGGAAGTTACTTGGTGCTCAATCACTTCCCGTTCGATTCATTCAGTATTGCCTGGGACGCAATGCAAATCGGGCGACTGGCGGTAAACTTTCTCGCTGTGGCTGTGCCCTTCAGTCTGGTTGGAGTGGTGGTGGGTGCGCTGCTGGCGACGCGGCCTGAACATTCACACCGCTTGTACGGCGCGAATCTTTTGGGTTCGGCTCTCGGTTCAGGTTTGGCTCTGATCGTGCCGGCATGGATTGGGGGCGAGGGGGTGGTGCTGGGCTCTGCGTGGCTCGGCGCGCTGGCGGCAGTGACACTGCTTCAGGTGGGACGCGGGAAAAGGAGTGATGCAGGCGTGAGGCACAGTGCGAAAACAACCTTACGATTTCATTCTTACCCCTTTTTTCTTCTGCTGCTGGCGCTGACCATTGGGCTTATCTGGCCACCGGATTTGCTCAGGCTGCGCCTTTCGGAATACAAACCGCTGGCCCGCATGAGGCTGCTGCCGGATGCCCGGCAGACCGTGAAGCGCTGGAGCAGCGCGACGCGTGTGGATGTGGTTGAGAGCGGCAGCATACGCATCCTTCCTGGCATAAGCTTCGCGTACCAGAACCCGCCACCAGTTCAAGCTGCTATCTTTACCGATGGAGATGCGCCGTCGCCAATTAGCCGCCTTGACCTTGAGGACCCGCGTACGCTGGCGCTGGCCGGGAACCTGCCCGCGTCTCTGGCATATGAACTCCGCCCGGCTGCCCAAGCATTAGTCATCGAACCGGGTGGGGGCCTGGATGTGACCGTGGCACTCGCGCAGGGCGCCGAGCGCGTGGCGGTCACACACCGCGAGGCGCTGATTCCGTCCGTGCTGCGGATCGATTATGGGGATTTCGCCGCAGGCCTGTACTCCGACAGGCGCGTGACGGTGATTACGGAGGACATCCGCGCATTTCTGCAGCGCAGCGCCGCTCGGTACGACGTGATCCAACTGGCCTTGACTGACCCGAACCGCCCCATCACCTCTGGCGCTTACAGCCTGGTCGAAAACTACAGTCTGACGGTTGAGGCAATGTTGGCCTACCTGGAGCACTTGGCGCCGGGCGGCATGTTTGTGGTCAGCCGCTGGTTGCAGTCGCCGCCCTCCGAGTCGCTACGCGTATATGGGCTGGCGCTTGGGGCGCTGGAGCAGTTGCCCGGCACGGTACCCGTGGAGCGGCAGGTGGTCGCCTTACGCGGCTTTCAGAGCGCGACTTTCTTGGTGCAGCCGGATGGTTTTAACGATGAAGAATGGGCGCGCGTGCGTGATTTTGCCCGCTCGCGACGCTTCGACCTTGTGGCCGGTCCGGGGTTGATGGAGAGGCACTCGAATCAGTATAGCGTGCTGACGGAACCGGCTTACTTGCGCTCGCTGGCGGCGCTTCGCACTGCGCCTGATCGCGAGGCCTTCTACGCCAGTTACCAATTTGACGTTCGCCCGCCGACCGACAACCAACCCTACTTCTTTCATTTTTTCAAGTGGCGGCAGATTCCCGCAGTGCTGCAGACATTGGGACAAACATGGCAACCCTTTGGCGGCAGCGGGTATTTCGTTCTGCTTCTGCTGCTTGGCATGGCGACTGTTCTCGCAGTGGGGCTGGTGGTCTTGCCGGTAGTGTTGTCGCGGGCAAAGGCTCGTCCTCATTCAGGTGTGATAGGACGCCAGGGCGTCCACCCGCGGTGGGGCGCAGCTGCCGCGCTTTACTTTGCAGCCGTAGGGTTGGGATTCCTTTTGGTGGAGGTTCCGCTGGTGCAGCGCTATAGTCTGTTTCTCGGTCGCCCGGTTTACGCGCTGGCGCTCGTCATCGGCGGCTTGCTGGCATTCTCCGGCCTAGGGTCGCTGACCGCTCGCCATTGGCCGCTGCCCCTTCCGCTGGTGCTATTGTGTGTGCTTATCGCTTTCTATCCGGTCGGCCTGCAGGCCCTTTTCGTGGCGGCCTTGCACCTTTCCCTGGCCGGGCGCATGGTGGTGGCGCTTCTCTCACTCGCGCCGCTCGGGCTGCTGCTGGGGATACCGTTCGCGGCGGGTTTGTTGCGGCTCGAACACGGTGCGGCGCAACTGATTCCTTGGGCGTGGGCGATTAATGGCGGCGCCTCGGTGGTCAGTGCGCTGTTGGCTCCGTTGTTGGCGCTCTCATATGGATTTCGCGCAGTGCTGCTGGCGGGTGCATTGGCTTACTCGGGGGCGCTCTTGACCACTCTGGTGAATGGGACAAAGCGCACATCTAGGATGCGGTAACCCGTCAAGCCCTCATCTTCGTTGACGAATTGCCACAACACCTGCAAGCCGCCCTGCGGCCCGATGGGGATCACCAGGCGACCACTGGCAGCTAGTTGCTCTACCAGAGGCGGCGGGAGCTGGTCCGGGGCAGCGGTTACAATTATCGCATCGAAAGGTGCGAATTCCACCCAGCCGAAATACCCGTCGGCTGCCAGCACGTGCGCGTTGTCGTATCCGAGAGCTGATAACCGCGCCTGCGCTTGTGCTGCCAGTTCAGGGATTATCTCGACAGTGTAGACTTTCGGCAGCAATTCGGCCAACACCGCGGCCTGGTAACCTGAACCTGTACCGATTTCCAGAACGCGTTCGTGTCCCTCTAGTTGGAGCAACTCGGTCATCAGCGCAACGACATATGGCTGCGAAATGGTCTGTCCGAAACCTATGGGAAGCGGGTGGTCGGCGTAAGCTGCGTCCAGGTGTTGCTCAGGGACGAACAGATGGCGCGGTACCGTGCCCATCGCGCGCAGCACCTCTGCATCCTTGATTCCACGTGCTGCTATCTGAAACTCGACCATCTCGGCCCGCGCTTTGGTGAGGGATGCCTTTTCGCCAGGCCACGGAATGGCGAGCTGAGCAGGGCCAGCAGTTGCGCTCTCGCGCGTCACGGCGGTGGCCGTTGAGGTACTCGCGCTCCGGTAGCGGGTCTCCGTGGCTTCCGCGCCCTGCACAGTCATGGTGGTGGTTTGGGTTGGCTGAGCACAGGCAGTCAGCACAAACGCGATTACAAGCCAGTGTTTCAGAGGAGGGCCTCCGAGTAGAGGTGTAGGGGCGATCACCTTTACTATAGCACAGGATTTTCTTGCGAAAGTCAATGATGCGAATGATGACAAGCTATAGAACCGGGCTTCCGCATTGGGGCTATAATGCGGTCACGAGCATTTTCGCTTCGGCGGTGGATTGACTGAACAGCGTGCGCATCGGCGACCTATCCCTCACCAACTTTCGCAACTATCGGCGTTTTGAAAGCCGGCTGCCCTCCGGGCCGCTCATTCTGGTGGGGCGCAACGCGCAGGGAAAGACCAG
>Ga0187833_10003141_pt1 | contig 17041 bp, 20 predicted proteins | sample ETNtaG_37_FD_167968 | JGI IMG/M metagenome (GOLD analysis project Ga0187833, IMG submission 167968) | Marine microbial and viral communities from oxygen minimum zone, Eastern Pacific Ocean - ETNP2014_SV_400_PacBio MetaG (Illumina Assembly) | ecosystem: Environmental > Aquatic > Marine > Hypoxic...
CAGAGGTTGGTAAGAAATAAAAATGGCAGAACGATGGGGAATTGCGCATATATATGCATCATATAACAATACTATAATCCACATAACAGATATTACCGGAACAGAGACAATAAGCAAAGCATCTGGGGGCATGGTTGTTAAGAGCGACAGGATGGAAAGTTCTCCAACTGCGGCAATGATTGCGGCAAAAAGGGCTGCAGAAGGGGCCATGGACAAGGGAATAAATTCAATTCATGTTAAGATACGGGCTCCTGGCGGGCATAATGATTCTACGGGGCCTGGTCCTGGTGCGCAAGCTGCTATAAGAGCGTTATCAAGAATGGGTCTAAGAATAGGTCTGATTGAGGATGTTACGCCCCTACCGCACGATGGCTGCAAGAAAAAAGGAGGCAGGCGTGGTAGAAGAGTTTGATTTCGTTAAACTCATTATAAAACTTGGAGGTAGAAAATGGAAATAAGGGTTTTATCAAACACTAAGGATGAGGAAAAGCTTTCATTTATTATTAAGGATACAACACCCGCTTTTGTAAACACATTAAGGAGAATTATGGTGGAAGAAGTCCCTACAATGGCTATTGAGGATGTGGAATTCAGAAAAAACAACTCAATAATGTATGACGAGATGATAGCACACAGGCTTGGCTTAATACCGTTAACAACAGACTTAAAATCATATAATTTGCCTGAGAACTGCAAGTGCAAAGGTGAGGGATGCGCTAGATGCCAGCTCAAGCTTACGCTCAAAGCATCAAAAGGCCCAGACATGATTTATGCTTCCGAGCTTAAAAGCAAGGATTCAGCGGTAAAGCCTGTTTATCCAAAAATGCCTATTGTAAAATTATTAAAAGGTCAATCTTTGGAACTAGAAGCCACTGCTGTTTTGGGTAAGGCCAAGGAACACGCAAAATGGAGCTCATGTCTCGCTTATTACAAGCATAAGCCAATTATAGAAATAGGGAATGTAAAAAATCCAGAAGAGGTTGTTGAAAAAACACATGGAAATGTTTTTGAGATAAAAAATGGAAAGCTTGAAGTTATTAAGGACAATTTGTTCAAATATGATCTTGCAGGTATTGTAGAAGAAGTATCGAAAGGGGAAGTTAAGGTCAAATACGATAACGACATCATTTTTTATGTAGAATCATGGGGGCAATTAAGCTGCAAGGAAATTTTAAATCATGCTTTGAAGATTTTTGATGAAACCTTTGATGAGTTTAATGAAGAGGTAAAGAAGCTCAAGTAGAAAATAAAAATTCAAAATATAAAAATAATAATTGATGGAAATGAAACGAACAGGTCCAACAAATCCATTACTTGAAAAATTAATTGGAGAATTGAAGAAAAGAAGCAATGAGCAGTCTATAAACTTGTGGAAAAGAGTTGCTTCTGACCTAGAGAAACCTACAAGGCAGAGGAGGGTTGTGAATTTATCAAAGATTAATAGATATACAAAGGAGGATGAAACCATAGTTGTTCCTGGCAAAGTTTTGGGATCTGGTGCATTAAATCATAAATTGACAATAAGTGCTTATCAATTTTCAGATCAAGCAAAAGATAAATTAGAAAAAGCAGGCGCTGAAATAGTATCGTTATTAGATATAAGTAAAGAAAAACCTAATGGGAAAAAAATAAAGATAATTGGATAAAAATAATTAAACAAGAATAATCAAAAAATATAATAATAAATATCTAAAATGATAATAGACGCAAACAACCTCATATTAGGGAGATTAGGGACTTATGCAGCTAAAAAAGTATTGTTAGGGGAGAAAATAGATATTGTTAATTGTGAAAGCTGTGTTATTACTGGTAGTAGGGCTAAAATTTTTAAGGATTATGATATTAAATTAAAAAGAGGTATACCTGCTAAAGGACCTTTTACTCACAGGATGCCTGACAGATTTGTTAAAAGATCAATTAGAGGAATGTTACCATACAAAAAGGAAAGGGGAAGAATAGCCTTTAAGAATATAAAATGTTATATGGGTGTTCCTGATAGTTTTAAAAATCAAAAATTTGATACAATAAAGGGCGCTAATGTTGAAAAAGTTCCGAACTTTAAGTATATAACCATAAAAGAAGTATGCAAACACATTGGTGCTAAAATATGAAAATCGTAACTGCTTCAGGAAAAAGAAAAAGAGCAGTAGCAAGGGCTACAATAAGAGCCGGGAACGGTTTAGTTAAGATAAATAATATGGTTTTGGATTTTTATGAGCCTAAGCTTTCAAGGTTAAAATTGAGGGAACCATTGATTATTGCGGGAGACCTTATCAATAAAGTAAATATAGATGTGAATGTTTTCGGCGGGGGCATTTCTAGTCAGGCGGACGCTTCCAGGTTAGCGATTGCAAAAGCTCTTGTAGAGTTTTCGAAAAATGATAAATTAAAAGAAGATTTTTTGAATTATGACAGAAATTTGCTTGTAGCGGATGTGAGGAGGAAAGAGCCTGCAAAGCCAAACAGGCACGGGCAAGCGAGGGCAAAAAGACAGAAGAGTTATAGATAAAATTATTAATAAAAATTAAACAAGGTGAATAAAAATGTTGATTCCAATTCGTTGTTGGTCGTGTTCAAAGCCAATAGGCCATTTGTGGGAAGATTTCAAAGGCAGACTCGAAAAAGGCGAAGACAAAAAAAAGGTTTTAGATGAATTAGGCCTGGAAAGGTACTGCTGCAGGGCAATTTTCCTAGGGCATGTGGATTTGATAGACACTGTTGCGCAGTTTAAGAAATTCTAAACAAAAAACTATAAAAACACTCTATGTTTCTTTAGTTAGATGGTAGACTTAAATAAAATAGCCAATAAATGGCAGAAGAAGTGGGAAGATAAAAAAATATTCAAAGTTAAGGAAGACAAAAAAAAGAAAAAATTCTATTGCCTGGAGATGTATCCTTATCCATCTTCAACATTGCACATGGGCCATTTGAGGAATTATTCTTTAGGGGATGCTCTTGCAAGGTTCAAGAGGATGAATGGATTTAATGTCATCTATCCGATGGGTTATGATGCTTTTGGGTTGCCTGCAGAGAATGCAGCTATCAAAAACAATGTTGATCCTGAAAAATGGACTTTGGACAATATTGACAAGATAAAAAAGCAGCAAAAAAGCTTAGGATTTAGCTATGATTGGTCAAGGCAAATACAGAGCTGCACAGAAGACTATTACAAATGGAACCAGTGGATTTTTCTTAAGTTTTATGAAAAAGGGCTTGCTTACAGGAAAAATGCAGTTGTGAACTGGTGCAATTCTTGCGGTACTGTTTTAGCAAATGAGCAGGTTATAGATGGAAAATGCTGGAGATGCAAGAATGATGTTGGAGAAAAAGAGCTAGAGCAGTGGTTCTTCAAGATAACAAAATATGCTGACCAGCTTCTTGAGGATTTGGATAAATTAGAGAATTGGCCTAAGAGAGTTAAGATAATGCAAGAAAACTGGATTGGGAAAAGTTATGGAGTAGATGTTAATTTTAAAATCAAGGACACTAAAAAAACAATTTCTACCTTTACAACAAGGAGTGATACCATTTTTGGTGTAACTGCCCTTGTATTTGCAGTTGAGCATCCAATGGTTTTAGAGTTGATAAAAGGAACTAAGTATGAAAAAAAGGTTATGGATTTTATAGCTAAAACTAAAAAGAAGAGTATGAAGGAAAGGATTTCTGAAGAAACAGAGAAAAATGGAGTTTTTATTGGAAAATACTGCATCAATCCTGTCAATAATGAAGAAGTACCAATTTATGTTGCTGATTATGCCCTAATTGAGTATGGAACAGGCGCTGTTATGGTTGTCCCTGCCCATGATCAAAGAGATTTAGAGTTTGCTAGGAAATATAAATTACCAATCAGGGTTGTAATAACACCCAAGCAATATGAATTAAAGGCAGATAAAATGTCTAGAGCTTATGTTGAGGAAGGCATCCTAATTAATTCCAGCAAGTTTGATGGTATGGGCAATTTAAATGCAATTGAGGAAATATCAAAATGGATGGAAAAAAATAATTATGGAAAAAGAACAGTTCAATATAAGTTAAGAGACTGGCTAATTTCCAGGCAAAGGTATTGGGGGACTCCAATACCTATGGTTCATTGCAGTAAATGTGGTATTGTTCCAGTTCCTTATGAAGATTTACCAGTAAAGCTTCCAAAGAATGTTAAGTTTACCGGTGCTGGAAACCCTTTAGAGACCTCTGATAAATTTGTTAATGTAAAATGTCCAAAATGTGGTGAAAAAGCAAGAAGAGAAACAGACACAATGGACACTTTTGTTGACAGTTCATGGTATTTCTTCAGGTACTGCAGCCCTAAATTTGATAAAGCACCATTTGACAAGAAAGCTGCTGGATATTGGATGCCTGTTGACCAATATATTGGGGGAATAGAGCATGCTATATTGCATTTGTTGTATGCCAGATTCTTCACAAAAGCTTTAAGGGATTTAGGATTAACTAATGTTGATGAGCCTTTCTCGAGATTAATGACACAAGGCATGGTAATTAAAGACGGGGCAAAGATGAGCAAAAGTATTGGAAACGTAGTTGATCCTGTTGAGATAACAGAAAAATATGGACCTGATACAGGAAGATTGTTTATTTTGTTTGCGGCAATGCCAGAAAAGGAGTTAGATTGGAGTGACAAAGGAGTAAATGGAGCATATAGATTTTTGAATAGAATCTATAACCTGGTTAATGATAATATCAAAAATATTTCGGGGGATAGTTATGCAAAAGATAAACTGGATGAAAAAGACAAGTTTATTTTAAGCAAGATGCATTCTACAATAAAGAATGTTACAGATAATATTGAAAACTTTAGGTATAATTCTTCTATAGGCAATATAATGGAATTTGTAAATGAGCTTTCCAAGTATTCAGGTAATAAAAAAGTATTTGGAGAATGTGTCAAGAATTTAATATTGTTGTTAAATCCTTTTACACCCCATATATCTGAGGAGTTGTGGAGCAAAATAGAAGGCAAATCCTTTGCTTCTCTGCAAAAATGGCCATCATATGATGAGAGCAAGATTGACAAGCAAGCAGAAGCTTTAGAAGAAGTTTTAGAAACTACTAAAAAGGACATTTATTCTGTCATGGAGCTTGCAAAGATAGAGAAGCCAAGCAAAATAAGAATTTTTGTTGCTGAAGCATGGAAGTATAATTTTATAAAAAAACTGAAGAAAGAGATGGAAAAAACAAGAAATGTTGGAGAGATAATGAAAGCATTTTCAAAAGATTTCGGAACTTATATGAAAGAGATTTCAAAAATGATTCCTAAGCTTGCTAAGGATGAAACTAAGCTGCCAAAAGTTGTTATTGACAGGAAAAAAGAAATAGAAGCATTGAAAGGCTCATTAGATAATTTTAAGCAAGAGTTTGGTTGTGATATGGAGATTATTGATGGAAAAAGTGATGAGGAAAAGGCTAAACAAGCTATGCCGGGTAAAGTTGCTATTTTGATTGAATAGTTTTTCTACAATGAATAATAGTGCAAAAATTATAATTAATAAAATGAATATTATCGTTTTGGGGGCTGGGGCAATTGGAAGCCTTTATGGAGCAAAACTATCAAAGCTAAATGATGTTACATTGGTTGCTAGGCAGAAGCATATTAACAAGATAAATAATGATGGATTAAAGATTGTTGGTATTGAAGAGAATGTGTATAAATTAAAAGCGACAGCAAAAATTGAAAACATTGAGAATAACACATTGATTTTGTTAACTACTAAGGTGCATGACAACAAAAAGGCTATAGACCCCATTAAAGATTTAATTAAAAAAGATACAATAATTCTGTGTATGCAAAATGGTCTTTATAGCGAAAATATAGTAAAATCCATAGTTGGTGATAGATGTTTAGTACTAAGAGGCATTACTAATGTAGGTGCTACTTTTTTAGAACCGGGAAAGGTTCAATTCAGCAATCTAAGCTCTACAAAAATAGAAAATAGTAATATAAGTGAGGAATTAGCTGAAAATTTTGATAAATGTGGATTAAAGTGTTCGGTTTCTGAAAATATTAAGCAAGATATATGGAAAAAATTGATACTTAACTGTGTGCTTAATCCTGTTTCTGCAATATTAAGGGTAGAAAATGGAAAAATTGCTGATGAAAGGCTAAATACATTAAAAAAGTCGATTGTAGATGAATGCTTAAAAGTTGCTGAGAAAGATGATGTAAGGTTTGATATAGATTTTGTAAAAATAATAAATGATGCGATTAAAGACTCTAGAAATTTGTCTTCAATGCACCAAGATGTGCTTAAAGGCAAAAAGACGGAAATTGATTATCTGAATGGTGCGGTTGTTGAGCTAGGCAAAAAATATGGAATCAAATGCCCTGTCAATGAGGCTTTGGTTGTGATTGTTAAAGGGATGGGAAAACAATAAAAAATATAAACAATTCGAAACTAATAAATTAATATGAAGATCAAAAAAATACTTGTAGTCTACACCAAACTATTAAGTAAAGAAGAAGAATCAACATTAAGCTTAGTAAAAAATACATTAAAAAAATATGATGTTAATTATAAAATTTCCAATAGGGAAAGGTTAAATAAAAAATTATTCCAAAACAAGAATTTAGTTATTGCTGTTGGCGGGGATGGAACTTTTCTAAGGGCTTCTCATTTCATTTTTGACAAAACTCCAATAATGGGGATTAATTCTGATCCTAGATATAAAGAAGGTTTTTTCATGATTGCTGAGAAAAAAGATTTTAAAAGAAAATTAAAAAAAATATTAAAAGGCAATTACAAAATAAAAAAACTTCGAAGGCTAGAGGCATATATGGGGAATAAAAAGGTTCCTGAACTTGCATTAAATGAGTTCTATATAGCATCGGAAAAACAGCACCATACAGCAAGATATTTTCTTAATATTGGGGGAATGAAGGAAAGGCAAAAGAGCAGCGGTGTTTTGATTTCAACAGCTGCCGGAAGCAATGCATGGGTAAAAAGTGCTGGTGGAAAAGTCTTGCCACTAAGTTCTGATAAATTTGAATATCTTGTCAGAGAGCCATACTGCGGCAGAGTCTCTGCAAAATGTGATTTAATCAACAATATTTTAGATAAAAATGAAAAAATAGAGATTGAGTTTGAGGTTGGCAATGGCATTCTCATTGTGGATTCTCTGAGTAAGGAGTACAAATTCAAAGCTAGGCAGAAAGTTACAGTAAAAATGTCGGAAAAACCCCTTAATAGCATAAAACTTTAATTTTAAGAGTTTACCACAAGTATATTGATGAAAAGTTATATATAGGGGTTTATTAATAATTTTCTAAATGATTCAACCAAAAAGAAATCTTGGAAATAAAAAAACAATATATGGATATGGAATATTTATTTCTATTTTTATTCTTCTTGCATTTATTTATCACGACAAACTAAAATTAATTTATTCTAATCCAGAAACAGTAAAACAATTTATAACTGGATTTGATATTTTGGCACCGATTATTTTAATTCTACTATTGGCTTTACAAATTATTATTTTTGTCATTCCTGGTCCTATTTTTATAATTGCTGGGGGTTATGCTTTTGGTACAATTTTGGGCGGGATTTATTCATTAATTGGGGTAACGCTTGGCTCTATTTTTGTGTTCTATCTCTCTAAGAAATTTGGAAGACCTTTTGTAGTGAAAATGGTAAATAAAAGAGATCTAGAGCATTTTGATGTTTATTTCAAAAAGAAAGGAAAACTTGCATTGTTTATATCCAGAGTAATTCCAATACTTTTTCCAATTGATGTTGTATCATTTGCAGCAGGATTAACTTCATTAAGTTATAAAGATTACATTATAATGTCTTTTTTAGGTTTTATACCACAGGTTTTCATATTAACTTTTTTTGGTGACCAATTATCATACAACTTCAATCCATTCTTATTGATTATTTTGGCAATTTTAGGTTTGGGTGTATTAGTCTATTTATTTAGACACCCAATTAAAATATTGCTTATAAAAGAAGTTGGGGCTTTTGAAAGAAAATTAAGGATTATTGAAGAAAAATCATTAAAAGAAGTGAAAATTATAGAAAAAGGTATAAGCCATGACTATAACAAAATTAAAACTAATATGGAGTTAGTTGAAAAAATTAGTTTTCATAACAAAAGGGAGAATAAATGAAAAAATTAGGGCTAACCTTGGGTGGTGGAGGTTCAAGATGTTTCGCACACTTAGGTATGTTTGAGGAGTTAATTAAAAATAAGATACCCCTCGATTATATTGTTGCTTCCAGCACTGGTTCAATAATTGCGACGCTTGTAGCGAATAATGTGGAGATTGAAAGTATTAAAAAAGAGTTTTATAAATTATCTACAAGATTAAAATGGTTCATACCTGGTGGGTTTTTTACATTCAATCAAAAAGTTATTAGAGATACGTTAAATAATTTATTGGATAACAAACAAATTGAAAAATCTAAAATTCCAATTACAATTATTGGAACTAATTTAAATAATGGGAATGAAGTTTTATTTGAAAAAGGCGATATAATAAAAGCCGTATGCGCTTCAAGTGCTCAACCTTTAGTTTACAGGCCAATCAAATATGGAAGCCGATATATTTCAGATGGTGGTATAATAGATAGTATTCCTGCAGACATTTGTAGAGAAAAGGTTGGAAAAAATAATATTGTTTTGGCTTCATCATTAGATGGTCCATTAGATACTGAAGTTAAAAGATTTGATAAATTTCATACTATGTTTAGAGCAATCTACATTCCTTTATTACATTTTAGGAAAATAATTGTTCATCAGAATTCAGACATTATATTGGAGCCATTAAAAGATATTAAGTTTAATTTTCATAATTGGAAGCATCTTCTAAATTTTGGTGATATTACCTTAATGGAACATTATTTTAACCGGGGGAAAAATGAAGCAAAACTGAAGATGAATTTAATAAAAAAATTGGTAAATGAAAAAACAAATTAAGATTTATTTTTTCAATGTAAAAATTTGAGGAAATTTTAACAAATGAAAGATCTGTTTTCAAAACCAAATCAGATAACTTACATCAGGATTCTTCTAATTCCTGTATTTGTCATGTTCCTTTTAATGGAAATACCTTATGGGAATTATATAGCAGCATTTATTTTTACAATTTTGTCTTTGTCAGATGCACTCGATGGTTATATTGCAAGAAAAAAACACCAGATAACTTCTCTGGGAAAGATACTAGACCCTATTGCAGATAAGTTGTTAATTTCTGCAGCATTAATTTTTCTAATAGGCCGCATTCAATTATGGATGGCTGTTGTTATTATTGTTAGAGAAATTGTTATTACTGCTGCAAGGATTTTTTTCCTGCCAAAAAAAGTTGTCATCAGCGCAAGCACACTTGGAAAAATAAAAACTATATCTCAAATAATAGCTATACTGGCAGTAATTCTTAATGTACCTTTCAACTGGTGGCTAATGCTCATAGCAGTCATCATAACAATTGTTTCTGGATTAGATTATCTTCTAAAAATGGGGAAACTCATTGGAGAAAACATCCTTAACATACCGAATGTAATAACAACTTTCAGGTTACTACTGATTCCGTTATACTTAATTAACTTGGTAGAATTAAACATAAATTTTGCACTTGTAATTCTTACTATCATTGTTCTTTCGGATAAATTAGATGGTGTATCAGCAAGAATAGCAAAGCAAATTACAAAGTTTGGGAGAGTATATGATGCTTTTGTTGATTTTTTATTGATAGTATCATCTCTCATAGCATCCTATATAATTGGGTTTATAGAGTTTTTTTGGATTTTACTTTTTGTAGTATCTATTGTAATAATGGTCGTAACAAAAATAGCTCATTATAGAAAACTTAAAGAAGTGTCTTCAGGTGTTTTAGGAAAAATTGTGGTAGGTATTTCATATGTTGCAATAATTGCTGTTATTATTGATTTTGTGTATAAATTTGAGATATTGATTTTAATTGCTATGCTGGTTTACACATACATAATTTCTGATATATATAAAAGTTTGATTAAAAATACTCCTAAATCTTCCTAAACCCTATACTTGACACCATCAATACGCCTAAAACAATGTATATATAAGGATAAAAATCCAGAGGAACTTTAAATAAATATAATGCAGGTATTATTATGCCATTTAATGTTATAGGCATTCCTGCAAAACCGCCTTTTATATCCATGATATTATACCTTGCTAATCTTAAAATACCGCAAAATAAAAAGATCGTAAATGAAACTATTGCCAAAGGTGTTTGGATTAAGGAAAAACCAAAAATTGCAGGTGCTACTCCAAAAGATATTGTATCAGCTAGAGAGTCTAATTCCTTGCCAAAAACATTCTCCTGATTAAGCTTTCTTGCTAATTTTCCATCTAAGTAGTCTGATATTACTGCCAAAAAAAGAAAAATTATCACAAAAAGATAGTTTCCATTTATTGCAAAAAATATAGCAGTCAAGCCAAAAATAACATTTACCAAAGTGAAAATATCTGCAAATTTTATTAAATTCCATATTCTAAATTCATTTATATCTGTTCTTTTTGTTAATACAAATTCAGATTTGAATAACAACTCTATTGCAGATACTACTGTCAATAGTATCGCAGCCCATATCAGAACCCAATCTATTTGTCCAAGAATAACAGGCACTAAGGATATTATCTGGAAGAATAATGTTATTTTTCCTATAAGGGTAGCTTTAAATTCTCTTCTAATATCTTTATAAAATAAATATGATCCTCCCCCCATTGTCAGAAAATCACGTCCTAAGAAAACCAACATAACCCAAAGCGGAATCAAGTCTGTCATTACCAAAGCTATAGCACTTAAATCCACCAACAATTTATCAGCCACTAAATTCATTATAGATCTTAATTGTGATTTCTGCTTTTTTTGTACGAATCCTTCAAAGAAAGACAAGAATGCTGCAAGAACAAAAAGAAAAATTGATATATTCTCTATTCCAGAAAGAATTATGAAGAATAGTATCCATGCTAAGAGCAATCTAAATAGATTGAAAGTTATAGGAACTTTTTTTAGAAAATTATTTTTTAGATCTTCTCGTTTCATGTTTTTTCACATATCATTATGAAATTAGGAGGTAAATTCCTCGGTTCAAAATTTATAGATACCTTATTGAAATAAATCCTGAGATATTTTTTCATATGCGTTGAATATTGGTATACTATAAATTTTCCCCCATCACGCAAATAATCCCTTGTTTTCCTGACAATGATTTTTTTGTTTTTTTCCTTAATAAGCGAAAAGGGTATTCCTGAAAAGGCATAGTCTATGTTTTTTATTTTTAATTTTTTAAGGTGAAAATCCAAATTTTCAACTGTATCGTTAACTACAACCAAACGTGGGTCCTTTAGGCTGTCACTTAGGTGTTTGCAGAATTCTTGGTTTAATTCGAAACATATGAGCTTTGCGTCAGAATTCAGATTCTCTAATATTTCCTTTGTTATTGTCCCGACACCCGGGCCGTATTCAACTATGCATGCGGCATTCTCAAAATCTATATTCTCAATAATCTTGTTTATTATATATCTTGAACTTGTAGAGATAGCTGCCACTTCTTTTGGATTCTTGATAAAATTAGAGATAAACTTAAGTTTGGAATTCATCTTAAATCTGCAATAATTGTACTGCCCCCAAACACTTTTTGATTTATTCTAGCTTTTAATTTCACTTTTTTTGATGGTAATATCAATGTAACCTGGCTTCCAAGCACAATCTTGCCCATCTTTTGCCCTTTATTAACTTTTTCATCTTTACTTACTAGGCAAATTATTCTCCTTGCAAGGAAACCGGCAATCTGTATCACCTTTACTCTATCAATTTCTTTATTTTTTATTATTATTTCATTTTTTTCATTCATTAAGGATCTTTTAAGATTAAATGCAGCGAAAAATTTTCCTTTCTCATGCTTTATTGATTCTACTTTTCCATCAATTGGTGCTCTGTTGACATGAACATCAAGAGGAGACATAAATATTGAAATGACATAACACTCTTTTGCTATATCTTTTGTCAAAGTCTCTATTTTTCCAAGAAATCCTTTGTTTATACCAATTTTTTCACTTTTAACTTTTAAAATCCGGATTATTTTTCCATCAGCAGGGCTTACTATATTGTTGCCTTGAGGTATTTTTCTTTTGGGATTTCTATAGAAATTTAATAAGAATATGACAATAAGCAGGATTACAACGATTATTGATATTAATAATGCCCCCATGATAATTCGTGTTTAATTTAAGTGATATAAATATTTATGTTTTTGCGAGATTGAGTCAAATAAAAAGCCAACGGAAAAAACTTTGTTTTTTCCGGAGGTTTGAAAATCTATGATTTTCAAAACCTTTTTAACAACAGAAATATTACTTAGTGTATGATTTATACAATCTTAGACTGCTACACTGATGAGCCAGCTGGTCTTGGTGTTCCGCCTTATCTGGGAACATATCCAAGGTATGTAGCAGGCTATCTTAATGAGGATGTCAATTATATAACAATTGATGATTTAAGGTTATGGAAAAAGAATAATTCTATTATAAAGGAAACAAAGATTTCCCAAAAAACAGACATTACAACATACAATTTAACAATTAATCATAAAAACACTGAAAAAATATTGCAGGAAACTGACCAGCTAATTATTATTCTTGGAATTCATGTTCCTGGAAAGTATCTTTCTGCAGTACCTGGAACATTAAAAGAGATAATACTATTAATCAAGGATTTAAAATGCAAAAAAATTCTTACAGGACCTGTTGTTTTCGGCACCCAATTATTTGGAGGAAAATTTTTTGAGAAAGCTGATTTAAGCGTATTTGACAAAGTTAATAGTTCTATGTTTAATTTTACTTATGATAAAATTAAGGACTATGCTGTCGATGGGGCAAAAATTATCAAGCAGATTCCTGATTACAGGATGATAGAGATAGAAACAGGACATGGATGTGATGTAGGAAAATGCAGCTTTTGCATAGAGCCATTAAAAAACAAGGTTGAGTTTCGTGACAAAGGGGATATTTTAAAGGAGATCGCTGAGTTTTATAAATTAGGTTGCAGGTTTTTCAGGTTGGGAAAACAAAATTGTTTCTATACATTTCCAGATGCCATTGATTTGTTGAAAGAAATTAGAAAAAATTGCAAAGAAATAAAGATTCTGCATATAGATAATGTAAATCCTGTAAAAGTTGTTGCAGACAGGAACAATGAGATAACAAAAGCTATTGTTAAATATTGCACGCCTGGAAATGTAGCTGCTTTAGGGGTTGAAAGTTTTGATAAGGAAGTTTGCAAGCAAAATAATCTAAATAGTAGTCCTAAAATCGCATATGATGCCATTAAAATTCTTAATAAGTATGGCGCAGGGCGTGGAGAACATGGAATGCCTAAGTTTTTGCCTGGCATTAACCTAATTTTTGGTTTAAGGGGAGAGAGCAAAAAAACTCATGAGGAAAATATGAAATATCTCAAGAAAGTTTATGATGATGGTTTAATGTTAAGAAGAATTAATATAAGGCAGGTTGCTATATTTGAAGGCACACAACTTTTTGAAAAAGACAGAGATAAATTTTTAAGGAAAAATAAAAAATATTATTGGAAATGGAGAAATGACATACGGCAGAATATTGACTGGCCAATGCTGCAAAGAGTTGCACCAAAAGGCACTGTGCTCAGGGAGTGTTATGCTGAAATTTATGATGGAAATACAACTTTCTGCAGACAGTTTGGAACTTATCCGTTGATTGTAGGGGTTAAAGGAAGGCTTGCATTGAAAAAATTCTATAATTTGGAAATTACCGGGCATATGTTGAGGAGTTTGACCGGTAAACTTACAATGGAAAATGAATTATAATCAATTAAAACAATTACAATTTAATCAATAAACAATTAAAAATAAATCAAATTAATAATTAATAATAAAAAATTATTCTATACTACCCAACATTATAGCAAACTGCACATATTCTCCAGCCAAAGGATGATTCATATCAACAGTAATGTTTTCCTCCCCTATTTTCTTTACATAAGTACTTATCCTATTACCATCTGGTGTAACTACTATAACCACATCATTGATTCTTAAATTTTCATAATTATTAATTGTAAGTTTAGGTACAGATATTATAGAGTTCTCTATTTTTGTTCCATAGGCTTTATTTGGCGGGGCCCTAATGTTTTTTAACTCGCCTTCTTTCATACCGAGCAATGCTTCTTGTAAACCAATAAATAATGGGTCTTTCCCATATACAACCATTACAGGCTCGTAAATCTTGTTGGGATTATAGATTCCTGCTTCTATTGCAGCAGCTTCAAAAGTGGTGTCAAACAATGTTCCATTATCGAAGCCTGCTGCATAATCAAATGTAATAGTTTTTCCAGGCTCTACAACGGGTTCTTTTTCTATTGTGTTACATGCTGAGATTAAAAGCAATATAGCAATACTAGATATCAATAATATTACAGATTTCATGGATATCTTATAGGATTAAAGGCATATTATTTAAATACTAGTCATTTTATTCACTATCAGAATAAAAAGGGTGGTTTTAAAATGAAACTAGGTCTTATTGGTCTTGGAAGAATGGGTTTCCATATGGTTGAGAGACTTCTTAAACACAAGATTAAAGTTGTTGCGTATAATAGGAATCCAGAGAAAGTAAAGCAAATTTCAAGGAAAGGAGCTATCCCTGCTTTTAGTGTTGAAGAGCTGATAGGGAAGCTGGATGGAAAAAAAATTGTCTGGATAATGCTGCCTGCCGGAAGAGTTACTGATGATATGATCAAAAAAGTTCTTCCGCAGTTGAATAAAGGAGATATTATTGTTGACGGTGCAAACGATTTTTATGGAAATGCGGAAAAGCATGATAAATTGTGCAAGAAGTATAGCATTCATTTCTTTGATTGCGGTGTTTCCGGAGGTATTTGGGGACTAAAAAATGGCTATACTTTGATGGTTGGAGGTCCAAAAAACCAGTTTAAGTGCATAGAACCATTCTGCAAAGCTTTGTCTGCCAAAGGAGGTTATGGTTATTTTGGAAATGTGGGTGCAGGACACTTTGTAAAGAGCGTGCATAATATAGTAGAGTATGTATACTTGCAGGGCATAGCTGAAGGAGTTGAGCTGCTAAAGGGTTTTAAGCAGCCAATTGATATTGTTAAAGCAACTTCTGTTTGGAGACCTGCAAGCGTTGTAAACAGCTGGCTGATGGATCTGGCTAATGTTGCGTTAAAGAGGCCTGACTTTAAAGAGATTAGTCCGATAAATATGAGTGTTACAATAAATGAACTCAAACAAACAGTAAAGTCCATAAAAGGGTATGCACCTGCTTTTGAAATTGCTACAAAAATTAGAGTAGATAAAAGCAAGAAATTTACATTGGGTAAGAGAATGATTGCTGCTACAAGAAGAGAGTTTGGAGGGCATGCTGTAAAAAAGAATAAGTAAGATGGAAAATAAAATTGAGCCATGCATGACAATAATCTTTGGGGCGACTGGCGACCTCATGAACAGGAAATTACTGCCTGCCTTCTATAAGCTGGAGTTTGAAAATCTTCTGCATAAAAGTTCAAAGATAATAGCATTTGCTAGAAAAGAAAAAAGTAACGAGCAATTCAGAAAAGAAGTTTTAAAATCCACAAAAAAATTTTCAAAATTAAAAATAAATGACAAAGTTTGGAAAAGGCTGGCAAATAAGATTTTTTACCATCAATCCGAGTTTCAGGACGTTAAAGGTTTCAACAGGCTCAAGACTTTAATCAAAAAGATATGCACAAAAAGCGCTGCCTGTAATAGGGTGTTTTATCTTTCAGCACCTCCAAGCTTCTTTGAGACAATAATAGCTAATTTAAAGAAGAATGGTCTTACTGCAAGTTCTGGATGGTCGCGAATTGTTTTTGAGAAGCCGTTTGGCCATGATTTAAGGTCAGCAAAAAAACTCAATGAATCAATAAAAAAGGCATTTAAGGAAAAACAGATTTACAGGATTGACCATTATGTTGGCAAGGAGCTTGTACAAAATCTGCTTGTTCTTAGATTTGCAAACAGCATTTTTGAGCCTGTATGGAACAAAAAATACATTGACCATGTGCAGATTACGGTTGCAGAAGAATTAGGAATTGGGACAAGAGGGAATTACTATGATAAGTTCGGAGCTCTTAAGGATATGGTGCAGAACCATATGCTGCAGCTTGTTGCGCTAACAGCAATGGAGCCTCCTGTAAGGCTAGATGCATATGACCTAAGAGAGGAGAAGGTAAAGGTTCTAAGGGCTATAGAGCAATTTACGCTAAAAGACGTTAAGAATAGAACAGTACGCAGCCAATATGGTGCTGGAGAAATAAATGGAAAAAGAGTAAATGCTTACAGAAATGAGGAGAAAATTGATAAAAAATCCAATACAGAGACATTTGTTGCTTTAAAACTAAATATTAACAACTGGAGATGGGAAGGTATCCCATTTTATTTAAGGACTGGAAAAAGGCTAAAGGAAAGGGTTGCTGAGATAAATATTGTTTTTAAGCAGAATCATAGTGTTTTATTTGATGAGTATGTCAAGCATACAGAACCAAATATGCTAATAGTCAGGATACAACCGGAAGAAGGGATTTCCTTGCAATTTTCGGCAAAAGTTCCTGGGAAGAAGATGATAGTAGACAATGTAAGAATGGATTTCTGCCATGAATGCAGATTTGGACCAAATAGCCTTGATGCTTATGAAAGGCTGCTTTATGACATTACAATTGGTGACCAGACCTTGTTTACGAGCTGGGATATGGTAGAGCATTCATGGAAGATTGTTGATAAAATAACTAAAGCTTGGAGGCATGGAAAGGTTTCTAATTACAATCCAGATAGTTGGGGACCTAAAGAAGCGGATAAGTTGATTGAGAAAGATGGAAGGAGATGGTACAAACCTCAGAAACCTTCTTATTCAGAGTTACTACAAAATGATTCAAAACAATAAAAAACTGATAATTAAAATAATAAAGATAATTTGATTGACAATGAAAATCTATGATATATCTATGGAAATTAGAGAAGGAATGCCTGTT
>Ga0187833_10003142_pt1 | contig 17033 bp, 16 predicted proteins | sample ETNtaG_37_FD_167968 | JGI IMG/M metagenome (GOLD analysis project Ga0187833, IMG submission 167968) | Marine microbial and viral communities from oxygen minimum zone, Eastern Pacific Ocean - ETNP2014_SV_400_PacBio MetaG (Illumina Assembly) | ecosystem: Environmental > Aquatic > Marine > Hypoxic...
CAGGGCCCAGAATACCTTCTGCTTCACAATTCAATATTCCATCAGAAGGTTCTGATTGATAAAAACATTTTAAACAAGGAATATTTTGATTTTTAAAATTGAATGTAAAAACATGTCCATCAAATTTACTGATAGCTCCAACAATTAAAATCTTCTTATATTTGATTGAATATTCATTAAGTAAAAATTTTGTTTTAAAATTATCAGAAGCATCAATAATTATGTCAAAACTTTCAATTATGCTATTTAAGTTTTTATCTGTGATTTTTTTTTTAAAAATTTTTATTTTAATTAAAGAATTAATTGATTTTATTTTTTCCTTTAAAACATTAACTTTAAATTTACCAATATCTTTTGAACTATATAAAGGTTGTCTATGAATATTTGAAAGACACACTTTATCATAATCTGCAATACCAATAGTTCCCACCCCTGCTCTACTAAGATAATCTGCTATAGGACAACCCAACCCACCAGCACCAACGATTAAAACTTTCGAATTAATTATTGCTTTTTGACCAACAATACCAACATTTTTAAGTACAATTTGACGTGAATATCTTTCAATAAGGTTTTTATTTAAGCTATTCTTCATTTTCCAGTAGATCCAAAACCACCATGCCCTCTTAAAGTTTCTGGAAGAGTATCTGTTTCCTCAAAATCTATTTTTAAGACTGGCATAAGAACCATTTGGGCTATTCTATCATTATTTCTTACAAAATATTCTTCTTTACTATGATTAAATAATATTATCTTTAATTCTCCTCTGTAGTCACTATCAATCGTACCTGGTGTATTTAAAACACTAATACTTGATTTTGCTGCAAGTCCTGAGCGAGGTCTTATTTGTATCTCGGTATCTTTTGGTATTGCTACAGAAATTCCTGTTGGAATTAAAGCAGAAGTATTTGGATCAATTTTAATAGAATCTTTAATAAAAGCCATCAAATCCATACCAGATGAACCTTTCGTTTTATACGATGGTAATTGAACTTTTGGATCAAGCTTTTTAACTAAAACCTTTACCATTAAATTAATTTAATTGGGAAACAACTCTTTTTACTATTTCTTCTGCCAAAAGTGATTTTTTCATTTTTTGAAGTTTTTCATCATTCATATTTTTATAAAAAATAGATACTTCATTAAAATCAGATTCAAATCCAATTGAAAAATCTGATACATCGTTTGCAATTATCCAATCACAATTTTTTTCAGATAACTTTAATTTAGAGTTTTCATTTAAATTATTTGTTTCTGCTGCAAAACCAATTACTAGTTTGGGTCTTAGTGAATTATGTTTAGATATATGACTTAAGATATCTATATTTTTTTCTAATTTTAAATGTATATATTCCTTTTTTTTAATTTTTTCCTTTTCTTTATTTTTAACTTTATAGTCAGCAACAGCAGCTGAAAAAATAGCTACATCTACCGGAAGATTATTTAAAGTGGCATTAAACATTTCCTCTGCCGAATTTACTTTAATTAGATTTATCCCTCGAATTGGTTCCAAATTTGTGGGTCCTGAAACTAATGTAGTGTCAAATCCATTTTTATTTAAAGACTTTGCAATCTCATAACCTTGTTTTCCACTAGATTTATTTGAAATAAATCTTACTGGATCTATATATTCATGTGTTGGTCCAGCTGTGACCAAAGCTTTAAATTTTTTATTTTTTTTTATATCCCTAAAATATTCATCCAGATAATTTATTATTTCTTCTGGTTCTGTCATCTTCCCTTCACCATATTCACCACATGCCATATCGCCAATTTCAGGACCTATAATTTGATAACCAAAATTCTTTAATTTTTGTAAATTTTCTTTATTTGAAGGATGTTCCCACATTCTAACATTCATTGCGGGTGCCAAAAACACATTCTTGTCAGAAGCCAGGACAACAGTTGAAGCCAAATCATCTGACATTCCATAACTTAGTTTAGAAATAGTATTTGCAGTTATTGGAGCAATTAATATTAAATCTGACCATCTAGAAAGAGAAATATGATCCATTTCAGCTTCATTATTATGATCAAATAGATCTAGGTAAACTTTTTCTTGAGATAAAGAAGTTATGGAAAGTGGTGTAACAAATTTATTAGCATTTTTTGATAGTATAGTTTTAACAAAAGCTCCTTTTTTTTTAATAAGTCTTATTATTTCTAAGCTTTTATAGGCAGCTATCCCACCACAAATTATTAACAAAATTTTTTTATCTTCTAAATTATTCATTGTCAGAATTAAAATACTATGAAACCCAAAAATACAAGCAATAATAAACCAATAATACTTTGATTTCTAAATGATTTCATTTCTAATTCTTTCTCTTTTAAAGCAGTGTAAGAATTTGAATTTTGAGGAATATGTCCACTTGCTAGATATGTAAGTGCTTGGTTTGCTTTATCCATAATTTTTGGCAGTTCAGGCAGTCTCTTTAAAACTTCAGCAGAATCTTTTAATGTATCAGTTATAGTATTTACTGGATCTTTGGTTTCTTTTAACCAATTTTCTAAAACTGGTTTTGAAGTTTCCCAAATATTAGTGTTTACATTCAATTTTCTAGCCACTCCTTCGACTACAACCATAGTTTTTTGTAATAAAAGTAACTGAGGTTGTGTTTGCATATTAAATTTTTCAGTAATATCGAATAATTGTTTTAACAATTTTCCACCCGATATATCTTTTTCTGAGTGACCGAAAATTGGTTCTCCTATAGATCTTAATGCTTGAGCAAAATCATCTATTTGAACATCTTTTGGAACAAGATCTGCAACCAAGTGTATTTCAGCAACTTTTTTATAATCTCTTTGAATGAAGCCAAATAAAATTTCTGCAAGGTATCTTTTGTTAAGTTTATCAAGTCTACCCATAATTCCAAAATCAATAGAAACAATTTGTCCATCATTATCAATCAATAGATTTCCCTCATGCATATCGGCATGAAAAAAACCATCTCTTACGGCATGCCTTAAAAAATGTTGAATAATATCTGTAGCCAATTTTTCTGTATTTATATTGTTTTTTTTTAAATTATCTTTTTCCCTTATGGAAATTCCTTCAACCCAATCAAGAGTTAATACAGACTTACTTGTATAGTTCCAATAGATTTTGGGAACATGAAATCCTAAATCATTTTTGGTATTTTCAGAAAATTCATTTGCAGCCGCAGCTTCGAGTCTTAAATCCATTTCATGATTAGTTATTTCTTTTAATAAAAAAACAACTTCTACAAGTTTTAATCTTTTTGTTTTTTTAGCAATGTTTTCAACGAAATATGCAAGCAACATTAAAGCATCTATTTCATCATTAAATGTTTTTTTAATATTTGGTCTCAGTATTTTGATTGCTACGTCTTTGATAATTTGATCATCATTAATTTGTGCTTTGTGTACTTGTGCTACAGATGCTGCTGCAATGGGTTCACTAAAATTAATTATTGATTTGTAAATTTCTTTACCCAATTCTTTTTTTATCATCTCTTTAGCTTCAAAAGTAGAGAATGGAGGAAGTTTATCTTGTAATTTTTCAAATTGTTTTGAAAGTTCTTCTCCAATTATATCTGGTCTTGTAGATAAAAATTGACCTAGTTTTATAAATGTAGTCCCCATTTCTTGGATAGAATTACATAATTTTTCTTCGTCACTTAGATATAAATTTAGATGTGTTTTTTCAAAAAAAGAAACTGAAAAAATTCCTAAAAAAATTTTTATAATTAATGGAGGCTCATGTATTTTAGAAACTATTTTTAAAGCATCAGAGCGAGCCAATTTTCTTGCAAGTTTTAGTAACACAAATATTTTTTTTATCATTAAATTTTCCAGCCAGAATGAATCGCAACTATTCCACCACTTAAATTTCTATATGTGCAATTTTTAAAATTACTCTTTTTCATAATTTCTAGTAGCTGTTCTTGATTAACAAATTTTTCAATGCTTTTTATTAAATATTCATAAGGTTTTTTATCTCCAACAATAATTTGACCCAATAAAGGTATTATTTTTGAATAATTTTTATAAATAAAATCTAAGTTTGAATTTTCAATTTTAGAAAATTCTAAGCATAAAAATCTTCCACCTTTTTTTAATACTCTATATGCTTCTTTTAAGCTTTTATTAAGATTTTTTGTATTTCTCAATCCAAAGCTTATCGTATAAAAATCATAACTATTGTTCGGTACTTTTAATTTTTCTGCATAACAAACTTTCCAAGTTATATTAGTATATTTATTTAATTTTTTTTTCCCCTCATCAATCATTTTTTTATTTGGATCAATACAAAGTATTGATGCTTTATCATTTGTAGCTTTAATATATAAACTCGCGATATCACCCGTACCACATCCTACATCAATTAGCTTTTTGTTCTTTGATGGGTTCATCATTTGAATAAAATCTTTTTTCCATATTCTATGAATTCCTAACGACATAAAGTCATTCATAAGGTCATACTTATCAAAAACCTTATTAAAAACTCCCTTCACCAGGCCATTTTTTTGTTGTAGCTCTTGTTGCATAGTTTAATTGTTAATTTAATTTATTAATATAATCGTAAATATCAGAATTGCCAGAAGTAGAAATAGTCAAACAATTTTTTGTAATTCTTGTCAATAATAGTAAATTAATCTATTGACCCAATTGAATTAGCAAGTTATACCATCGCCGCGCATGGCTAATACAAAATCAGCAATTAAAACTGTAAGAAGAATAGTAAAACAAACTGCAGTTAATCGATCAAGAAAAAGTAGATTTAGAAATGCGATAAAGAAAATGAACACTATTCTGGATACTAAGAGTAAAAAAGAAGCTTTGGCGTATTTACCAAAGTTAAATTCTGAATTAATGAAAGTTGCAAAGACTGGAATTATAAAAAAACAAAACGCGTCAAGAAATATATCAAGAATTAGCAAAAAAATTAACGCACTTTAAACAACTTAAAGTAGTTCATAGTAGGTTTTAAACTTTGAAGTTGTTTTTTATTATTAAATTAATTTTATTTGCACAACTTTTAATATTTATACAAAATGTAAATAATTTTTTTTTTTAAACACAATATATAGTTTTTCTTATTGTCAAATAAAGTAAATTTTTTATTACTAAAAAAATACAATACAATTCTGGAGATAATAATTTTGTAAGCCAAAATTTATTCAATTAGAGATTTTATTTATTTTTCAAAATACGAAATAAATTATTGCATTAAACTGTCTAAGATATTAATTAGAGTTTTTCCATATGAAAATTAATTTAAATCAAAACACAGAAAATTTTTCTTTAAAAAAAATTAATTGGGAAATTATTCAATCAGAAATGAAAGATAAATTTGGTAGTGATATATATGAGTCCTGGTTAAGAAAAATCGATTTTATTGATGAATTTAAAAACTATATTTTAATTTCTGTACCAACAAGATTTATCCGTGATTGGGTAACTTCAAGATATTTAGATCAAATTTTACAAATTATTAAGTTACATAATAAAGAGATTAGCAGAATAGAATTTAATATTAATGAAAAAAATCAATATAAAACAGAAGAATATAACTCATTAAGAAATAAAAATATTAAAGAACATATTAATCAGAAAGTTTCATTCATTAAAGATTCATTTTTGCAATATAATAGGATTGATCCAAACAAAAATTTTAATAATTTTATATTGGGACCAAGTAATAAGTTAGCATTTGAAGCTTCCAAAAAAGTGGTTCAAGATTTGGCACACTATAATCCTTTATATTTGTATGGTGGTGTTGGGATGGGAAAAACTCACTTATTAAATGCGATAGGTTTAAATCTTAAAGAAAAAAATAAGTTTATTTTTATTTCCGCAGAAAGATTTATGTACCAATTTGTAAAATCATTAAAATCTAATGAGATGGTAAGGTTTAAAGATTATTTTAGAAATACTGACGTTTTATTAATTGATGATATTCAATTTATGAATGGTAAAGAAGCAATGCAAGAAGAATTTTTTCATACCTTTAATGCATTATTAGACAAAGGCTCACAAATCATTGTATCTGCTGATAGGCCACCCAATAAATTATCTAGAATTCAGGAAAGAATTAAATCGAGATTTTCAGGTGGACTAGTTGTAGATATACAAAATGCTGATTATGAATTGAGATACAAAATTGTAAAAGCAAGAACTGATGAATTAAAAGTATTATATTCTAATCAAATAAATATCTCAGAAGAAATTCAAAGATTCATTAGTTCAGAAATAAGAACAAGCATTAGAGAGTTAGTGGGAGCTTTAAACAGAATTGTTTCTTTTTCGAGAATTTATAACAAAATAACTAGTCTGTCCGAAACAAAAATAATATTAAAAGATTTGCTAAATCTTTCAGAGAATATAGCTACCATTGATCTAATCCAAACAACTGTTTGTAAGTTTTTTAAAATTGGCAAAAATGAAATGCTTTCTTCTAGAAGATCTAGATATTTGGTAAGACCAAGACAAACAGCGATTTACTTAGCTAAATTATTGACATCAAAATCTTTGCCTGAAATTGGTAGAGCATTTTCAAATAGAGATCATACAACTATTATTCATTCTGTAAAAACTATAGAAAAATTAAGAAAAGAAGATAACGAGTTAAATATTAATATTGATAATTTGAAAAACAAAATTTTATATAACAAAGAAAATGAAATTTAACGTAAATCAACAAGATCTTCAAAAATCTTTAAACTATTGTCAGGGAGTTATTGAAAAAAGAAGTACTTTACCAATATTATCAAATGTACTTCTTGAAGTGGCCAATTCTAAGTTAACTATTACAGCTACTGACCTAGACTTAATTTTTATTCATCAAATTCCCAACGTTGAGATTATTGAACAAGGAAAAACTACATCATCATCATCAATTATATATGATATTGTTAGAAAATTTTCGTCGGGAAAAAAAATAAACTTTTCTAATATAGGGGAAAACAAACTTCATTTAGAATCTGAAAAATCTGTATTTAATTTAAATTGTATAAGCGCCGATGAGTTTCCTTTAACGGATGAAAATTTTAACCAAAATGAATTTTCTATAAAGTCAAAACAACTTTTAAAAGTTTTAAATAAATGTAAGTTTTCAGTTTCTAATGATGAAACCAGGCATTATTTAAGTGGAATATTTTTTCATCAAACACAAACTGATAACAAAGTATTTTTAACAGCAGCTGCAACGGATAGTCATAGGATGTCTGTATCGAAAGTTAGATTAAATGAAAAAATTGATTTTGAATCAATAATATTACCTAAAAAAACTATATTTCAACTTTGTTCCTTGCTAGAAGATTACGAAGGCGATGTTAAAATTTCAAATATAAAATCAAAAATTAAATTTGAATTAGATAATAGTATTTTAATTTCAAAGTTAATAGATGGTAAATTTCCAAATTATGTTCAAGTAATCCCAAAAGAAAACCAAAAAAAATTAGAAGTAGATTTGAAATTATTTTTAGATTCTGTTGATCGTGTAGCTTCTGTCTCACTTGATAAAAAAGATGGTGTAAAATTTAGCCTAACGAAAGATGTACTGAATCTTTCTGTAAATAATACGAATAGTGGCGATGGTAAAGAAAGTTTAAGTGTTAAATTCGATCATGATTTAGACATAAGTTTTAATTCTAGATATTTAATTGACGTTGCTTCACAATTAGATGGAGATAGAATAGAAATTTATTTTAAAGATGCTGGATCTCCCGCATTAATTAAAGACCCCGGAGATTTTGATAGTATTTTTGTTGTAATGCCAATGAAAGGTTAAACCATTTTGTCTAATTCTTGATAAATATTATTTTGTAAAATATTTAGAAATTTATTGCTTTCCATTCCAGATTCTATTTCTTTTAAAATTGATACAACTAATATTCCATTAGGTTTTAATTTTCCACTTTTGGGCCATATATTTCCTGAATTGATTGCTACTGGTTGACATTTAATCTGTAAATCTTGGTAAATCCTTGAGACTCCTTTTTTAAAAGGAGTTCTATCATCAGGTGCCATTCTAGTTGCTTGAGGAAATATTATTATTGGTCTATTAGATGAATTTGCAATAGATTTAATTTTATCAGAAAAACCTAAATTTTCCTTTCTGATTTTATCTCTATCGATTGATACCGATCCTATTTTTTTTAAATACATTCCAAAAATTGGGATTTGTAATAATTCTTTTTTTAAGATAAATACCGGCGAGTTAAAAATGGTTTGTAAAAAAAATGTTTCAAACATTGATTGATGAGAGCATGCTATAAAAAATTTGTCTTCTGATATTAAGTTTTCTTTTCCTTTAATTATAATTTTTGTTGATAAAAATATCTTCAAACAAATTTTTGACCAATATCCCATAATTTTTCCACCGAATAACGTGATTTTTCTAGGTAATAATAGAGCTGGTAAAAAAATTAGACAAATAAGAATTATTCCTAAGTAAAAAAAAATTTTGAAAATTAAACTTCTAATCATTTGGTTAAATATTAAATAATATTATTTAATTTTTGTCTTTTTGTAATTATTTTTAACGAAGATTTGTTAATTAATATTTCAGATGGCTTAGTTCTTAAATTGTAATTTGAACTTAAAACCATACCATAGGCGCCAACATCATAAATAGCCAAAAAGTCTTTTTCTCTTAAAATTTGAAATTTTGGAACAGTTAAAAACTTGTCAGTAGTTTCACATATTGGTCCAACAAATTCGTGTTTTTTTCTAATCATTTTTTTATTTTTTATAAATGCCATTATTTCATGTCTAGCACCATATAATGCTGGTCTCATTAAATCGTTCATTGCAGCATCTAAAATAACAAAATTTATCTTGCTAGTTTTTTTTATGTATAAAACTCTTGTTAATAGTAAGGCAGTATCACCAATTATTGATCTACCAGGCTCAAAAATAATTTTTGTTCTATAATTGTTTAAAAAATTCTTAAGAATTGAGTTGTATTTTTTGTAATTAAGTTTTTTTGTTTCTTTATTATATTTAATACCCATGCCACCACCCAAATCAACAAAATCGAATTTATGATTTGATTTTTTTATTACAGAACTAACAATTTTTAACATTTTTTCGTAAGGTTTATGGTTAGTAATTTGACTACCAATATGAACGCTTAAACATCTTATATTTAAATTTTTTGAATTTTTAAATTTATTTATAGCTTTTAAAAAATTAGTTTCAGTTAAGCCAAATTTATCCTCTTTTTTTCCTGTAGAAATTTTTCGTAATGTTTTAGAATCAATATTTGGATTAAGTCTTATTCCAATATCAATTTTTTTATTTTTATTTTTTGAAATTTTTTCAATTTGATTTATTTCACTTTCAGACTCTGAGTTAATTAATAAAATATTGTTATCAATGGCAAATTTAAGTTCATCGAAAGTTTTACCTACACCAGAAAAAACTATTTTTTTTGGACTAATACCCGCTTTTAAAGCCATCATTAACTCACCTTTAGACACAACATCTGCACCCATACCCATTTTATTAATTTCTTTTAAAATCTGAATATTTGAATTTGATTTTATTGAAAAACATAATAATGGATTTATTGATCTAAAGTACTTTTTAAAATTTTTTATATTTAATTTTAATTTATTTAATGAATAGCAGTAAGAAGGTGTTCCAAATTTTTTAGCAATTTTTTGGGCAGAGATATTTTCAATATATAAGTTATTTTTTTTATAATTCATTAGCCAATCATTGTGGTCTGAATTAATTTTGTGGACTTTTTATATTCAGGATTTGCTTTTTTTCCACACGAAACAAGCAAAGTGACGCAAAAAAATAATAATATAATTTTTCTAATCATTTTAATTCCTTTTTATATTTATTTATCATTTTCTTGATGTTTCCAAAAGAAGTACCTCCATATGATTTTTTCGATTTTATTGAGTTTTTTAAATCAAATATTTTTAACACATTTTCATTTAATTTTGCCTCTATTTTTTTTATTTCTTTAATATTTAATTCATCAAGTCTCTTTTTTTTTATTTCAGCATAATTTACGATTTTTGATGTTATCTGATAAGCTTTTCTAAAAGGAACATTAAACTCACTTGCAATATAATCTGCTAAATCTGTTGCAGTTGTGTATCCTACGTTTGCTAATTCAAACATTCTTTTTTTATTTACACTGAAATTTTTTAATATCTCGTTTAAAATTAATATTGAATATTTCATTTGATCAAAAGATTTAAAAACTAACTCTTTATCATCTTGTAGATCTTTGAAATAAGACAATGGAAGACCTTTTAAAATTGTTAACATAGAAAACAAATTACCAAAAGCATTACCTGTCTTACCCCTTAAAAATTCAAGTGCATCAGGATTCTTTTTTTGTGGCATTATCGATGATCCAGTGACAATTTTATCGTTAAGTTTAATGAGTCCGAATGCATCTGAATTCCATATAATAAATTCTTCAGCCAATCTTGATATATGGACCGAACAAACAGAAACTGCATATAAAAAATCAATAACAAAATCTCTATCTGAAACAGTATCAATAGAGTTATTTGTTGGATGACTAAATTTTAATTTTTTTGTTGTATAATTTCTATCAATATTAAATGTAGTTCCGGCCAATGCCGCGACACCCAAAGGATTTTCAAGTAAATTTTCAATATTATTTTTAAATCTCTTTTTATCTCTTTTAAACATCTCAACATAAGCAAGTAAATAATGTGCAAAAGAAATAGGTTGTGCATTTTTTAAATGCGTAAATCCAGGGACAATAGTTGTAATATTTTTTTCAGCATTTTTAACAATGATCTTAATGGAAGAGTTTAAAAGATTAATTATTTCATTAGTAGAATTTCTTAACCATATTTTTAAATCAGTTATTACTTGGTCGTTACGCGATCTTGCTGTGTGAATAAAACCAGCATCGTCTCCAATTATGTCAAATAATCTTTTTTCAATACTCATGTGGATATCTTCATACTTTGGGTTAAATATAAATTTTTTTTTAATTATTTCGTTTCTAATTTTATTTAAACCCCAGATAATTTTATTTTTTATTTTGAAATTAATAATTTTTTGTTTAAATAACATTTCGACATGAGCTATAGATCCTGCTATGTCTTCTTTAAAAAGTCTTTTATCAACACTTAATGAACTTCCTGCTTTTTGAAAAATAGAAGAGGTATCTTTTGTAATTCTTGTGCTCCAAATAGTCTTGTTGTTTTTATTTTGACTCATGATATGTAACTATACCTTTCACAATGAAATTATTTACATTAAAATTTTTAGCAATTTTTATTTTAAATAATTGTAATTTACAATAGATGACATTTAACTTTAATACAAAAATTGTTTATCCAGATAAAGGCAATGAAATAAAAAATGCAATTATTTTACTTCATGGATATGGTGGAGATGGCAATGATATTAGTATTTTAACACTGAATTGGAAAAGATTTCTGCCTAATACGGTCTTTTTATGCCCAGATGCACATGAACCATGTTCAATTAATCCCAATGGTTTTCAATGGTTTGATCTTTCCAAAGAAGATCCTAAATATATTTTGGAAGAATCAATTAAAACTGAAGAAAAATTAAAAATATTTATAGAAAAAATAAAAAATGAATATAGCTTAAATAATTCAAAAATTTGTCTTTCTGGTTTCAGCCAAGGTTGTATGATGTCTATAAATATTGGATTGACTTCCAATGAAAATTTTAATTGTGTAGTAGGATTTTCTGGTAAAATTATCGATAAAGAAAATTTGTCACTAAGAATAAAATCAAAAACAAAAATACTTCTGATTCACGGCCATCTTGACTCTGTAGTTTCTTCAAGTTATTTATTGGAAGCAAAAGACTTTTTAATTCGAAATAAAATTAATGTTGAAACCAAGATGATTAATAATTGTGATCATCATATTGCTATTGAGGCATCGAGTATTGCACTAAACTATATTATCAAAAACTTAAGTATTTAATAAATTTTTTGTATTATTGATTAATAAATTTAATTAAGCTAGTCTTGTGTAATGATTAATTCTGTAGATCAAAGTATTTCGTTAGAGAAATGTCCTGCTCTAGTTTTGAATGCTGATTATAGACCTTTAAGTTATTATCCGCTCTCAGTCTGGAGTTGGCAAGATTCAATTAAATCTGTTTTTTTAGATAGAGTTATTATCGTTAGTTTTTACGATAAAGTAATCAGAAGTCCTTCACTGAGCATGAAACTTCCTAGTGTTATAGCATTGAAAAGTTATATTAGACCACAGTCTAATCCAAATTTTACAAGATTTAATGTTTTTTTGAGGGATAAGTTTAGATGTCAGTATTGTGGTAGCAAAAAAGAATTAACCTTTGATCATTTGCTGCCCAGATCAAAAGGAGGAAAGACTGATTGGGATAACGTAGTAACAGCTTGTTCAAATTGCAACGTTAAAAAAGGAGGACGTCTATTCTTAAATTCTGGAATGACTTTAAATAAAAAGCCTTATCAACCAACCACTGAAGATCTACATAAAAATGGAAAAAATTTTCCACCTAATTACTTACATAAGAGTTGGATTGATCATTTATATTGGGATGTAGAGTTAGAACCTTAATTAGATTTTTTCTGAAATATTTATTGTAATTTTTGATCCAGAATGAACTGTTCTAATTTATCTTTATTTGTTTTTTTCATATCTAATAATCTTTATAGTTAATACGCTAATTATTGCAGATATAAAAAAATTAATTGTTGCAAGAGATAATCCAAATATTCTAAAATCTACATTTTTACAACTATTTACCTCTGAATTTAGTAATTTTAGCAACTCATTTTTATCTGTAATATTTAATGAGTTTCCAGTACATCCAGAAAATTCTCTAAAAATTTCTTGCTCTATTCCAAAATGATAACCTGCAAGCAAAAAACTTGAAAAAAAAATTGTTAATAAAAAATACAACCAAATTAAATTTTTATAGTAACTTATTCCTAAGAAAGTTATAAAAATTGCAATTAAATATGGTATTCTTTGGTAAATACATAATTTGCAAGGTTGATAACCTAAAAAAAATTCAATGTACAAAACTATCAATAATGAAAGTAAAGAAATAATGAAAATAATTATATAAAATTTTTTAATTTCAAAAATTTTGTTCATCGATTTATGTTAAAAAATTAGTTAAAAATGTATAAACCAAATAAGCAAAAATTATTATAATTATAGAAGCAATTATAGATATTTTTAATAGCTTCTTTTCAATTAATAATTTCATTGCCGGACCAAAATTTCTAATTAATAATGTAATTAAGAAAAATCTTGAACCTCTAGTTAATAAAGAAACAATAACAAAATATAATAAATTAAAATGTACAAATCCACTGGTAATGGTTAAGAGTTTAAAAGGTACAGGAGAAAATCCAGCTATTGCCAGTAAAGTTATCCATGCAATTACTCCGCCTTCAGATGAAATTTTATTTTCCCAAAAAGATGGATTTACACCATAAAATTCAAAAATTCTTATACCGATTTCATTAAAAAAAACATAGCCAATGAAATACCCTAAACAAGCACCGAGAACAGAACTAACTGTAGCAATCAAAGCAATTTTAATCCATTCCTGTCTTTTTGCTATCGTCATAGGAATAATTATTACATCAGGAGGTATTGGAAATATAAAACTTTCTATAAACGAAAAAAAACCTAAAAAAATTTTTGAATATTTGTGGCCTGCTAATTTAATAGATTTTAAATAAATTTCTTTAAACATATTTTCTTTTAATACAATAATTCTTCTTATACTATATTTAAATAAATTAGAGAGCGAATTGCGAAACTGGTAGACGCGTTGGACTCAAAATTCGAAAGATTCACAAATTCATAACTCTCTGATACTCTGCAGGGCTTTCTGAAAGAACTAATACTTACTTTTTATTTTTAACCCTTCAATTAGCAAGAGTAATAAGGATAAATTAATTTGTGCAGACATGCACATAACATGCACATAACATGCACATGAGAGGATAAAAATAAATTTAGTTGCGTATTTGATAAATTCAAAACATAATATGCACGTAAACATTAACGAATAACGGAAAGGGCGAATGGCGGAACTGGTAGACGCGTTGGACTCAAAATCCAATGGTAGCAATACTGTGAGAGTTCGAGTCTCTCTTTGCCCACCAAGGTTATTATGAATTTAGATAATTTTAATAGTTTAATTGAATTATTTTTTTATCAGTCAGAAAGACAAGATCCAAAAAGTATTTTTTTAAAATGGTTAAATCCAAATAGCAAAAAAACTTTTACTTGGTCAGAAACAACATCAAATATATTTAAACTTGCAAAAATATTAAAAGAAGTAGTCAAAGATGGAGATAGATGTCTATTAGTATCAGAAAATAGACCTGAATGGCTTGTTTCTGATTTAGCTATTATGCAAGCAAATGCTATTACTGTACCAGCTTACACAACTTATACTAAAGATGATTACAAATATTTAATCGAAGATTGTGAGCCTTCCGTTGTTATTGTTTCTAACAATGAAATCCTGAAAAAATTAAATACAACAATTAATGAAAAAGATTTTATAAAAAAAATAATCACTTTCGATGAAATAGAAAAAGCTCATCATAATTTAAATATAGATAATAAAGAAAAATATTTAGATTTTAACACTATAACAAAAAATGATTTATCTGAAAAAGATAAATTACAAAATTTAAATTTAAAAAGATCATCACCCGCTTGTATAATTTATACTTCAGGAACAGGAGGAAACCCAAAAGGAGTAATTTTAAGTCATGGGGGTATTCTAAATAATCTTGTAGGAGCATGTGAAATTATGAAACCATTAATTAATAAAAGACCAGTCTTTTTAACTTGGCTTCCTTTATCTCATTCATATGAACATACAGTTCAATTTGCTCAGATAGCAGTAGGAGCCAAAGTTTTTTATGCAGAAAAAATAGAAAAACTTTTAGAAAATATATCTGAGGCAAAACCAACAATTATGACTGCTGTTCCAAGATTTTATCAAAATCTTTACAATAAAATAAATATTAATATGAAAAAACAAACAGGCTTTAAAGCCAAATTAATAAAAGCAACAATTAATTTAGGAAAAAAGAAATTATTAAAACAAAAAATGAATATATTTGAAAAATTATTAAATTTACTTGTAAACTTATTAGTTAGAAAAAAAGTAAAAAAGCAATTTGGAGGAAATCTAAGGGCTTTTATTTCTGGAGGAGGAGCTCTGGATAGAGAAATAGGAGAATTTTTAAACGCCATTGGATTACCCACTCTTCAAGGTTATGGTTTAACCGAAACATCGCCTGTAGTCAGCTGCAATCCAATTCATAAAATAAAGATTGAAACAGTAGGACCTCCTTTTAAAGGAAACAAAGTTAAAATTAACGAAGATGGAGAAATTTTAGTTAAGGGAGAAAATGTGATGCTGGGTTATTGGAACAAAAAAGAAGATACCGAAAATGTTATTAAAGATGGTTGGTTATATACTGGCGATATTGGTGAAATAGATTTAGAAGGATACCTTAAAATAACCGATAGAAAAAAAGATATTATTGTTAGTGCAGGAGGAGACAATATTTCACCAGCGAAAATTGAAAATACGATCACTAATGAAGTAGAAATTGATCAATGCATGGTTTATGGAGATAAAAAAAATTATTTAGTTGCTTTGATTGTGCCAAATAAAGAGTTTTTAGAAGAAAGAGAAAAAATCAACAATGTTATTGAAAATGTAAATAAAAAACTTACACAAGTAGAAAAAATTAAAAAAATTCAATTAATAGATGAAAATTTTTCAATAGAAAATGGTTTATTGACACCAACAATGAAAGTAAAAAGAAAAAAAGTAACCGAAAAATATAAAAAAGAATTAGAAAATCTTTATTAAAATTTTTTTTAATAAACACGTTATAATTCGCAGTTTATCTAACTTTTATTTTAAAATTTATTTTTTTTAAATAAAAATTTTTTATTTAAAATTTTTTTTAAAAATTAAATATTTGACATAACTATTTAAAAAAAATAAAAAAAGAGGAATAAACGAATCAAAAAGATTCGTAAAAAAAAAGGGAGCTAAAGATGGCTAAAAGAAGAAAAAAAGCTGCTAAAAAGAAAACTAAGAAAAAAGCTAAAAAAAGAAGAAGAAGATAAATTAGTATTCTTTTTAATTGATTGCGCTTCTCGCAACAATAGTTGTGGGAAGCGTTTTTTTTTATTTAATTACGTCTGGAGTTCCTTTTATATTCTCTTCAGGCTTAACAATAACTTTAGGAGTTTGGATTTCTAGATTTCTCTTTAAAGCTTTATCAAGTTTTTTTTGAGCATCTTCCAAAGTCGAATCCAATACAATTTGGAATTCTGTTAATAGTCTATCATAAGCCTTTTCAAATAGTTGTCTTTCGCTGTAAGACTGATCTACCATTAAGTCATCTCCTTTGTTGAGATCTCTAACAACCTCAGCCAAATCATAGATTTTACCTGATGAGATTTTAGCTTCATATTCTTGAGCTCTTCTGCTCCACATCGATCTTTTTATTTTTGGTTTACCTTTTAAAATATTTACACATTTATTAATCTGATTAATTGTTGCAAGAGGTCTTAAATGAGATTGTTTGTTTACTGGAACCATCCCACTAGCTTTATCTTTTTCAAATCTTAGAATATACGCTTCAACATCTATTCCTCCAATATTTATTTTTTTAAATTCGGTAATTTGACCAACACCATGTTTTGGATAAACTATATAATCTTTAATTTTATATTCTCTCTTTTCTGATTCTTGAGTTTTGACTTTTTTAATTACAGGTTTTTGTTCGTTGTTTTTAAAAATTCTTAGATTTTCAGATCTAATTTCATTTGCAGACTTATCCACATTTTTCTTAAAAATTTTCTTTTTGGATTTTTTGATGATTTTTTTAATTCTTTTTTTTACAATCTTTGATTTGGTTTTTTTTTTTGTTTTTAAAGTCTTTTTTTTATTAACTGGCTTTTTTTTTATTGATTTTTTATTGAATGTTTTCTTTAAAATATTTTTCAAACTTATTTTTTTCATTTTCGAAT
>Ga0187833_10003143_pt1 | contig 17030 bp, 12 predicted proteins | sample ETNtaG_37_FD_167968 | JGI IMG/M metagenome (GOLD analysis project Ga0187833, IMG submission 167968) | Marine microbial and viral communities from oxygen minimum zone, Eastern Pacific Ocean - ETNP2014_SV_400_PacBio MetaG (Illumina Assembly) | ecosystem: Environmental > Aquatic > Marine > Hypoxic...
ATTTACTTTTGTATGAAAAGATGAGAATTACAATGTCGTATAGTGGAGGGACCTATCGTGGTATTCAGCTGGCAAGTGCGTTTCACGAAAAAGGGATTCTTGAAAGAATATTTGTTCCTTTTTACAGTCAAAAATGGCCCAACTTGACACGAATATTTGGCAGGGGCGAAGACAGGCAGGTTGTACCTGTTGAGAAGGTAGAAACAAACCTGAAGGTTTGTATTTTTAGGAAAATATTACACAGAACAAGAGGATTAAGAAGAGTGCCAAAAGCTCGAGATAGATACCGAGTGGGGGATATGTTTGATAAATGGGTTTCAAAGCAAATTACTGATAGAAACACTGATATAATTATAGCAGAATCTCATCAGGCATTGCACACAATACGAAAGGCGAAAGAACTTGGTATTGTTACCTTTCTGGATAGAACAAATTCACATATCAGGATTCAGGAAAGAATAGATTCGGATGAATTAAAGAGGTTAGGCATGAAACCATGGCACGATAATAGAGATATTGAACGAGGGCTGGATGAGTATGAAGAAGCAGACTTCATTATAGCTCCTTCTGCATTTGTAAAGAATGGGTTTGTTAAGGAGGGTATTTCCGCTGAGAAAATACTATGCGTTTCTCCTGGAATTGATTTAACTTATTTTGATAAAATACCTAAAAATGATGATGTTTTCAGGGTGATTTATTGCGGTGGTATTAGTCACAGGAAAGGTATAATGTATTTATTGGAAGCCATAGCGTCATTAAAGCTGAAGAATTCTGAAGTGTGGTTGATTGGGGGTGTTGCGGATGGCATGATGAACCTTTTAGCAAAATATGAAGGACTTTATAAGATAATAAATTTTGTTGCTAATTATGAACTCTATAAATACTTTTCACAGGGAAGTATTTTTGTCTTGCCCTCACTGGAAGATTCCTTTGGTAAGGTTATTGTGGAGGCAATGGCTTGCGGACTACCGGCTATTGTTACTACAAATACTGCAGCCGGGGATGTAGTAAGAGAAGGTAAAGATGGCTTTGTTGTCCCGGTTAAGAACGTTAAATCATTAATGGAAAAGATATTGTATTTATATAATAATTCTCAAATATGTAAAGATATGGGCAATAGCGCCATGAAGAGGGTTAGGGAAGAATTTACACTCAATGCCTACGCAGAAAGGATGATAAGCAGTTTAAAAAAGTGTGTTTAAATAGTAGAGATTAGTTAAATGGTGTGAAGTGAAGTTGCTGGATATAGAAGCCACTATTGTTTTGTGTATTACCATTCCAACTGCCTCTGTAGCTTAGTAGCTTACCTGGTTTATACTCTTATTAAATTCAAGCTTGGATTATAAATTGTGATAATACTCTGTGGCAATAGGAATAAATAATGGTTCATAGCTTGTCAGAATTGAACAAAAGATATCTGGTTTTATCAAGAGTAAAGCATATCTTGTTAAAAGTTTTTAGCTTCCTATTTGCTTTAAACTTTCCCAATAAATGGAGTGTTACACTGTCATCAAAGTTGTTTGGGCTTACTGCTGAAATAGCAGATGGAAAAAAGAGGTTTGTTTTTACGACGACAAATCCAATTTTGTTGTGGAGAGTGAAAACATTTTATTCTAAAGAGCCTGAAACAATTGAATGGATTAAAAGTTTCAAATCTGATGATATTTTCTTTGATATCGGTGCCAATATTGGCCTTTATACAACATACGCAGGAGAAAGATGTAAGAAGGTCTATGCCTTTGAGCCTGAAGCGTCTAATTTCGGGTTATTGAATAAAAACATTCAGATAAACGGTTTGGGACGCAAAGTAAAGGCTTATTGTATTGCAATATCAGATGAAAATACGTTCAATACTATAAGGTTAAGCAGTTTAACTCCGGGGTCGGCATTGCATTCTTTTGCCGTTAATAAGGATTCTAATGGAAAGGAATTTAATCCTGTTTTTGAACAAGGATGTATCTCCTATACATTAGACAGTATTGTTTACGACATAGGATTTGAAGTTCCTAATCATATTAAGGTTGATGTTGATGGTCTGGAGTCAAAAATATTGAATGGAAGTATGAGATTGCTTAAGGAGAAAAGATTGAAGAGTATATTAGTAGAACTTAATATGAAACTTCTTCAAGATTTGGAAATTATTAAATTGCTGAAAGAGTGTGGATTTGATGTGTACAAAACAAGCGAATATCATATGGAAGAGAAGGGGAAGGGAAGTGTAGTTAATATGATCTTTGAAAGAAGTTAGCTAATTTTATTATGGTTGCTATATTAAAAACTTATTAAGGTGAAAATGAATAATTTAAAGGACAAATTGAAGAACAAAGAAGTTACTATTGGTTCATGGATCACTCTTGCCCATCCTGCCATTGCTGAGATCATGGCAAAGGCCGGGTTTGACTGGTTAGTAGTTGACATGGAACATAGTGTTATCACAATTCGTGAGGCAGAAGAGCTGATTCGTGTGATCGAACTTTGTGGTGTTGACCCGCTAGTGCGTCTTTCTGCAAATGATCCTACTCAAATCAAGCGAGTCATGGATGCCGGTGCTTATGGTGTAATAGTACCGATGGTTAATACCAGAGAAGATGCAATAGCGGTCGTAAATGCTGTAAAGTACCCACCTGTTGGAATGAGGGGTGTCGGGCTTGCCAGGGCCCAGGGATATGGTACAAATTTCGAAAAATATAAGGATTGGGTTGCGAAGGAAAGTATTGTAATTGTTCAGGTAGAACATATCAAAGCTGTGGAAAATTTGGAGGATATTTTGAGTGTTGAGGGAGTGGATGCATTTATTATTGGTCCTTACGACCTGTCTGGTTCTCTTGGAAAGCCTGGAGAATTTGATCACCCTGAAGTGATGGACGCGCTCACTGAGATCAGAAATATCTCTTCAAAAGTGAATATTACGGCAGGTTACCATGTTGTCTCACCTCAGAACGATCTGGTACTTAAAAGAATAGAAGAAGGCTATTCGTTTATAGCATTTGGTGTAGACTTTCTATTTCTGGGTGAAATGTGCCGAGGTGAATTGAGAAACCTGAGGGAAGCGATAAGAAAGGTGTAGTTATGTCTATAATTGCTATTATACCTGCGAGAATGGCATCGAGTCGTTATCCAGGGAAACCTCTAAAGAAGATTTTAAGCTTATCAATGATAGAACATGTTAGACGCAGGGTGTCTCTATGTAGTTTCCTGGATGATGTTATAGTTGCAACATGTGATAGTGAGATTGTTGATGAAGTTACCAGTTTTGATGGTAAAGCAGTCATGACGTCCAGCGATCATCAAAGTTGTGTTGATCGTGTTGCAGAAGCAGCTGATAAACTAACATTTGATATTGTTATAAATGTACAGGGTGATATGCCTCTTATTGATCCTTATTCTCTTGAACAATTAGTTGCACCACTGTTACAGGAAGAAACACTTATGTATACTGACATGATGGCCCCCATAGAGAATGAGTCTGATATTAGTAATCATAACGTTGTTAAAGTAGTACTAGATGTACCAGGCAATGCACTTTATTATTCTCGTGGACCTATTCCTTCTTCTGAAAAGGTTTTACCTGGAAGTGCAATAACCAGGTACAGGCAATTTGGAATTAATGCCTTCCGCAAACAATCACTTCACACATTTACCAATATGCCAAGAACACCTTTAGAAGAAATTGAATCTGTGGATATGCTTAGACTGGTTGAAAATGGCTTTAAGGTGCGTATGGTTTCTTCGTCATACCCGATGATTGCGGTTGATACACCGAAAGACCTGGAGCAGGCAGAGAAACTAATGATAAGAGACTCAATATCTTCACGTTATATGTAATCATTATGAAAATATTCTATGGAATAAAATGGTTTTAAAAGGAAAAGCAAAAAAAGAACCCCTTTCGGTTGGTATTGCGGGTTACGGCGTAGTGGGAAAGAGGCGGCGCATGTTTATAGACCAACATCCAGGATTAAGGACGATTGCCGTCTGCGATCAGTTCTATAAAGAGCCGGTTGTTATGGCTGACGGCGTAAAGTGTTTTTCTAATTATCAGCAGCTCCTTGAAGAACCACTTGATATTCTTTTTGTGAGTCTTCCTAATTATTTGGCTCCGGAGGCAACCATTGCAGGTCTTCAGCAAGGTTTACATGTTTTCTGTGAAAAACCATCAGGCAGGAATGTTGCTGATATAGAGAGGGTTTTTGAGGTTAAGAAAGACAACCCTGATCTTTTGTTAAAGTATGGATTTAATCATCGTTATCATGTTTCCGTACAGGATGCGCTGCGCATAGTTAAATCTGGTGAACTGGGAGAAATTATCAATTTGCGCGGAGTATACGGCAAAAGCCAGATTGTTCCTTTTCATGGGAATTGGCGTTCGGAACGTGAATATGCTGGTGGTGGTATCTTACTGGACCAGGGTATTCATATGGTAGATCTGATTCGGTTATTCTGTGGGGAGTTCTCAGATGTAAAGAGTTATATTTCCGGTGATTATTGGAAGCATAACGTTGAGGATAACGCCTTTGCCTTGATGAAAGACATAAAAGGCAGGATTGCCATGCTTCATTCAAGTGCCACACAGTGGCAGCATCGATTCTCTCTTGATATTACCTTAACACAAGGATATGTTGAACTACAGGGGATTCTATCAGGTACAAAGAGTTATGGAGAGGAAAAGCTTATCATTGGGCGGCGCAATGAATCTAATACAGGTACAGAGAGAGAAGAGATAGTTACATATCTTGATGATAATTCCTGGTATGAAGAAATTCGTGAATTTGCAGACGCTATTGCAAATAATGGTCAGATCTTATCTGGAAATATTGAAGATGCACTGGCTACAATGAAACTTGTTTACCGTATTTACTGGTCTGACCCGGAATGGAGAGTTCGTTATCAGATTGAACGTCCTGATTGAAAGTGTGTAACAATATAATGACTAATAGAAATGTTTGTACTTGCTGGTTGAATCCAGGGAATATAATAGAAAATAATAGAGATCTAATGATATGAAGAAAATAAAAGAGCGTGTTTTCGAAGCTAATAATATTCCAGCGGAATATTTAGTTGAATTACCGAAATTTCCAAAGAAAGCAAAGGTAGAAGCTACCTCGAGATGTGACTTAAAATGTTTTTATTGTTCACATACATACAAACAGATCAAAAAGGGGGATATTGATAGAAAATTCCTTTTCAGAATTCTTCAGGAATTAAAGGATATAGGTGTTGAGGAAGTTGGCTTGTTCTGGATTGGGGAACCATTGCTTGTTAAGGACCTGCCGGAATATGTGGCATACGCGAAAAAGATCGGTCTTGAATATGTGTTTATTACAACCAACGGAAGGCTTGCGACTCCGGATAGAATTCAACAGTTGTTTGATAGCGGACTTGATAGTATAAAGTTTTCTATCAATGCCGGTAATAGAACACTTTATCAGAAAAGTCACGGGGTTGATGCTTTTGATACGGTGGTTTCTAATATAAAATCCGCGTGGAATTACCGTGGGAACAAGAGTAAGCCAGCCATATACGCTAGTAGTATATTTGATCCTAACACTAAAAATGACTTTGAGGAAATTAATTCCATTATCGATCCTTATGTTGATGAACATTATCCTCTGCGTATGTATGGTGAATATTCTTTTTTAAGGGAAAATGATAATCAAGGGATATTCGAGCATGTACCGAATAACATTGGTAGAACACTTTCTTCTATGCTGCCATGTTGGTCTCTTTTCACGATACCGCATATCAGTTTTGATGGATATATGAGTGCCTGCTACTGTGATCACGATGAGAAATATTATTTTGGTAATTTAAATGAAATTTCACTCATTGAAGCATGGCATTCAAAAGATCTGGCTGCTTTAAGAAGGCAACACATTGCCAAGGCTGTAAAAGGAACGGTATGTGAAGACTGTATTGCTTATACGGTTTAGTGGGAGTTATTGATTCTTACTCCTTTTCAACAGTGATGAAATGTATAGTAGCTATGGAATAATGTTGTATGCATATATATAGAGTATTTATGTTGTTCACAATGTTAAGGGATTAATAAAATAGAAGCAAAATTTTCAAAGATACTTGTTACTGGTGGTGCAGGTCTAATTGGCTCTGCAGTTATTCGTAATCTACTGGAACGTAACAAAAAGGTTGTTGCGTACGACAATTTCTCTATTGGCGTTTGGCATAAGAAGGATCCAAATGTTGTTTGGGTAAAACAGGATATTGTCTCAGCTTCATTACAGGAACAGCTTGGTGATTATAGCGTTGATGCAGTAATTCATTGTGCGGCGCATCCAGGGGGACGCTCTCTTGAGGAACCGGTCGAGAATGTGAGAGTGAACTGTCTTGGCAGCATGCGTATTTTTGAGTGGTGTGCTCGCTTAAATATACCGGTTATATATTTAAGTTCGTCCATTGTTTATGGTGAACAACCGAATAAGCCGATAGCGGAAAATGCAACCTTGTTTCCTGGAACTATATATGGTGTATGTAAAGTCGCTTGTGAGAATTTTTTAAAGGTTCTAGAGAATGGCTATGGCCTTAAATGGACTGTACTGAGGTTGTTTGCTACGTACGGTGCCGGTCACACTCCTAACCTTCATCAGGGTATAGTAAATGTAATCCTTACTCAGTTGATGTCCGGAAATAAACTGATTATAAAAGGACCTCTAAGCCGTGTACGTGATATTATTTATATTGAAGACTCGGCTCGCGCCATAGCTGATATATTATTTTGTGAAAATGCCAGAGGGAAAATAATTAATGTTGGTACTGGTATAGGGACATCTGTTGAGAATATTATTAAAATTCTTTGTAAAGAGCTTGATCGCAAGAAAGAGGATTTAGATATCCGGCAGGCAGAGCCTGTGGTAGGTGATCCCCATTACAACGTAGCAGATATTACACAATTGATTAATTTAGTCGAGTTTAGACCGGAATATGATTTACGTGCTGGACTTAAGAAGCTGGTTTTCAGTCGAATAAACGAAGTTTCACATTAAAGATGTATAGTTATTATTATATTCTTAGATGTTTGAAATATTATGTGTGGAATACTTGTAGCTTTTAACAAGAAGGAAAAAATTGACGATTCTGCATGTAGAAGGGCATTTAGTAATCTTATGTGGAGAGGCCCTGATTCTTCGTTCTCATTTGTGTGGGAGGACAGGTTATTTTATGGGCAGTCAATTCTCTCGATAACAGGTGAACCTATCGGAGCAAAAGGCTCACATTTAGAGTCTAAAAGTGGGCGCTATCATTTGTTGTTTAATGGAGAAATTTATAATTTTCTGTCCTTAAAAAAACAGTTTCTTGATAATATGCCTGATTTTGATTTGCGGTATGGAACCGATACTGAAGTACTGGTCAACCTTCATGAAGTACTAACTCCTGAACAGGTTCAAACCCAGCTGGATGGAATGTTTTCGTATGTAATCTTTGATTCCTTAAAAAGAAGAATATTTGTTTCGAGAGACGTGCAGGGAGAAAAATCATTATTTATATATGAAGACAGTAATTGGCTTGTGATTTCTTCTGAAATAAAACCAATCATTACACTTGTTCCCGATATATCAATAGATTACCAGGCATTAAGGGACTATTTCAGGACTCGCCATCTAATGCTTTTTGAACGTACTGTTTATAGAGGTATCAGAAATTTAATGCCGGGACATTTAGAGACGTTTGATCTCGATTCATTTAAGTGGTCTACAACTCGGAGATTGAAGTTGAAAGATTGGATTGATCCTCAGCGATACAAGGATAATATAAACAGATCAACAGGGAGCTTAATAGATGAATTGGATGATATATTAAACAAATGTACATCTGAGATGGTGCCAAAAGAAAGGAAATATGCGGTTGTGGTCAGTGGTGGTGTCGATTCCTCTCTTCTAGCACATTACTTCGTAACTAATCATAAACCTGTTAAACTGATTGCCGTTAATCATGTAGGTAAGGACCTTATTAGTTGTGATCTTACAGGTTTCAAAATCACTCTTGGACAAAATATAGAGACAATAGAAATTGATATGTCAACATATTCTAAGGAAATAAGTCGTTGTCAAAACGTGTGCGGAGGTCCTCTGTACTCACATTCTTTTGTGCCGCAATCTATTCAGTCTGCCAGAGTTCAGGCTTCCGGTTGTCGTGTGCTAATAGGAGGTGAAGGGGGGGATGAGTTTTTTGGTGGATATGATTCTTATTTAAGATGTATTGGGGCCAATGGGGTTTTTTCTCCTTCTCCATATACAGCTCATCAAATTCCAAAGGTTATTTTTTCTAAAGATGATCCGACTTTACTTGAGCAGGTACTCAAGAATATTTGGACCGAATCTCTCAATGCCTATTCATTTGTTGAGAATGAACAAGAACGTACACTTTTAGCAGCGATGTATTGTGATGCATCCTATCAGCTGCCGGCAGTAGGACTACGGGGTGCGGATTTTATGTCCATGATGTGGGGCATAGAAACACGCAGCGTTTATGTGAGGAAACCAATAGTTCAATTTGCACTGAATCTCCCTCTACAATTAAAGGTTGATATTAAAGGTAGAGAGGCACCACTCCTCAGGACAAAGCCCTTACTGAAAAAGTTGTTTTTAAGATATTTTCCGAAGGAATTACTGGTTGAGAAGCAAGGCTTTTCAGGATTTCCTAATGAATCAGCCTTGTATTTGGGAGATCCAAGCGATTATAAAGCTATAAAGCACCTTGAAATTAAGAAGGAATCTCTACCCGCAGCTTTAAAAGATCGTGATAGCGTCTGGAAATTGATAAATGTGGAATATTTCTTAAGAGATACTTGTTCTTAATGAGCATTTCTAGCCATCCGTATTCTGAACTCTGGGTTTGTTTCGAACCACCTGATATTGAAATCCCGCCGAATATACTTCTTTTAAGTTTTATGAGTCCGGAAAGTGAGATCAAGTATGAAGGGGTCTTAGGCACTAGATTTATAAATGGCAGAAAAGTCGTTCAGGGAATTCGACGGCAGGCACGTGAAGCCTATGTTAATTTGATTGCAGAGATGGCGTCTACGCCATGTATCTTTGGTAAGACTTTAAGGCAAGCCATGAAAGGAAAGGATGGCATCAGCCGCTGGTGGTATCTTAGGGCATCATCTAAAGATTCGGTTAATGTAGATAGTCCTTACACGCCCATTCTGAGATTGTATAGTATAAAGACTATTGCTGAGCAACGTAATATAAATCACATTCGTCTATTTGGTGCAAAACGCTCTTTTTCTTTGTGTCTAAGAAAGAGCTTCAACGTATATCTGCAAAGGCATGAATGTAGGCAAAAACTGAATATAAGGAGTTTTCTTCGCAGGTTTCCAGTATTCTATGGTTTGGCAGTAAGAATAGTTTTTACTGTGACAGAATTATATAAATTGATAATTCTGAAAAGCATACCTTCTCTATCTAACAACAGGCTTGATGTGGCCTTTCAAGGGTTTTGGGATTGGAGTTTTACTGGTAAAACTAACTTTAAGCTTAGGAATATATATTTTTCTGATTTGCCTGAAAGGTTAAGAAAGATGGGATATTCTGTTGGATGGTTCTGCTATCTAGAAAAGTTCAAGAAAAGAACGTCATATAAGAAACTGGTTTGTGAAACGGAAAAATTTTCGGAAATAATACTGATAGAGCGTTATTTGAAGGTAGCAGATATCTTGCGAGCAGCATTTCAATTCAAATATGTATTAATAGTCCTGGCATTTTTGTTGTCAGGAAAGTTTCGGTTGTTATTTATTAAAGATGGATTGAACTTGTATCCACTTTTTAGAAACCAGATTATTTGGTCAATCTTTGGAAAGGACATACTTCTCAATGAACTTATTTGTATTGCGGTAAGGAATGCATGCAGAGATATTAAGCCAAAAATTATTTTAACATTCCAGGAACTGTTTCTTGCCTGTAGACCAATATATGCTGGTGCCAGACAGGGAAAGTATCCTTTAAAGGTATTCGCAGCACAACATGCAGCATACTGTACGGATAAAACCTTGGGTACTTTGGTCAAAGATATTGAATTAAATGGAACGCCTGATGATTGTAACATCCCTGTGCCGGACGGAATATTTGTTATGGGAGAATTGTCTCAAAGTATTTTCCATAAAAATGGATTTCCAGATGAAAGGGTAATAATTTCCGGAGGTTTAAGGTACCAGCATGTAAAGATAGCAAATAATGTTTCCAGAAAGAACTCAACTATTTCTTTGTCAATTCTTTTAATTAGTAGCATGAATGAGTATCTTGATATTGATATGTGTAAAGCGGTTTGTGCTGCTACAAAGGAAATGCCTTTTGTCCATTTAAGGATTAGAGAGCATCCTTTCTACAGGATCAGCCATCTGGAGGGTTTTGAGAGATTCAGGTCTCGTATTGAGGTAAGTACAAATACTCAACAAGAAGATCTTGCAGGAACCGATCTTATTATATTTACATATTCTTCTTTTGCGGATGAAGCAATACTGATGGGAATACCAATCTGGCAGTGGTTATGGGCAGGCTTCAATGCCTCTGTCTTTCTCGACATACCAATTATTCCTGTCTTTGGTTCTGTTAATGAATTAAGGGAGTCTATAAGAAAATTTATGGATAATCCTGATCCATATTATCCGACAGAAGAGACTAAAAGAAAGGTATTGAAGGAATGTTTTGGGCCTGCTCCTGAAATGGCATCAGAGATTATATCAAATGAGATAGTTAAAGAAATGAAGGTTCAGTAAATATTTTTTGCCTGACCTCATATAAGAACAATTTTATTTATGAAGCTGAAAGATAGGAAGAAAATATTGATTGGTCCATCTTCTTTTGGAGATTGTGATAGAACTCCTTTACATTATCTTGTGAAATTAGGCTATGAAGTAATTGACAATCCTTTTAAGAGGAGATTGAAGAAGGATGAGTTATTTGACCTGTTAGAGGATGGGGTCGTGGGTTTGATTGCGGGGCTTGAGCCATTGGATAAAGAAGTCATGCAAAAGTCTAACTTAAAGGTGATTTCAAGGTGCGGCTCAGGTATGTCCAATGTCGATGTCGATGCCGCAAAGGGTATGGGAATTCAGGTTTACTCAACCCCTAATGCTCCAACTACTGCCGTTGCAGAAGCGACTGTTGGAGCGCTTCTTTCCATTTTGCGTTTTGTTCCACAGATGAATCAGGACATGCATCAATATAAATGGAATAAACGTATCGGTAAGCAGCTACAAGGTAAATATGTGGCAATAATTGGTTATGGACGTATTGGCCAAAGAGTGGAGCAAATCTTGCATGCTTTCAATGCGGAAGTTGCAGCCGTTGATCCAATACTTTCAGGTAATAAGAGTAATGTTCCCGTAATAGGGTTTGAGGAGGCATTAACCAGGGCAGATATTTTTCTTTTGCATTGCAGCGGTGATAGTCCTTTATTTGGTGATCGTGAGTTTGGTTTAATGAAAAGGGGTGTATACTTGATAAATGCAGCCAGGGGAGGTTTGGTAGATGAGGAGGCATTTATTAAAGCGCTGGACAGGGGACAGATAGCAGGTGCATGGCTGGATACATTTGATCAAGAACCATATTCCGGGCCACTTTGCCAGTATGAACAGGTTATGTTGACTCCTCATATAGGTTCATATACTGTGGAATGTAGACGACAGATGGAACTGGAGGCAGTTAATAATTTAATAAAAGGTTTCGAGGAGTTAGAAGGTGTATAAGGCTGAAGCTGGGATAGATAAACTACTGATTATAGCTAAAGAAGCGGCAATGTTGGGGGCGAATTCATTAAAAAGAAACGATAGCATTTTAAAAAGTGTTGAATATGAAAAGTCGCATGATGTAAAATTGCAAGCTGATAAAATTGCAGAAAATCAAATTGTTTCCTTTTTAAAGGCTGAAACTGATACAGAAATAATTTCTGAAGAAATGTGGGAAGCTTCTCCTCTGGAGATAAATGAAGACTCTTCTGACTTTTTGTGGGTAATTGATCCTCTGGACGGTAGTTATAATTTCTTGCATGATATACCTTTTTATTGCATTTCAATAGCTTTATGGGAAGGTAGGAAAGCCCCCGTTTTAGGAGTAATATACAATTTTGCTAATAACGAATTGTTTCATGGTGTTGTAGGTAGGGGATCATGGTTGAACAATATGAGAATAAACATGGCAAACAAAAAGGATATAAGTAAGGCTATTTTATGTACAGGGTTTCCTGTTAATATGGATTTCTCCAATCAGAATCTTATTGAATTTAGTGAGAAGATAAAGTCTTGGGGAAAGATTAGGTTGTTTGGTTCAGCAGGGTTATCATTAGCATATGTTGCTTCTGGTAGAGTGGATGCATATCAAGAAAGGGATATCATGTTTTGGGATGTGGCTGCAGGGGTCTCACTTGTGAAGGCTGCTGGCGGGAAGGTGGATTTCAAGTTTTCTGGCGAAGGAGACTTGAGAATGAAAGTTTTAGCTACGAATAATCATTTAAAGTTAGAAGACAAATAGAGGAAAGAAGAGTGGAGAATTGGACCAGAAGACATTAGCAAGTTTAATTGTCATAGAAAATGATTGGATGCTAATCGTTGAGTAGAATAAGTTTTATATCGATGTTCTAAAAGATATCAATAATGACTACAAGTGATTCTCCTTAAGATGTTTGGGCTCGGTTTGTAGTGAAACTCTTTGGCACAGTTAGCAAGAATATTTTACAATTACTAATTAAAGCAAATTGAATAAACCATGTCAGTATTAAATGATAATCAATCCTGGGAAAAGAGCAGTTCTTCAGCTCCTACGGTGAGTGTGATTATGAATTGTCTGAATTGTGAGAAATATCTAAGGGAAGCTATCGATAGTGCCTTTGCGCAGACCTATGAAGATTGGGAGATTATCTTCTGGGAAGACAACGCATCAAAGGATAACAGTGAGAAAATAGCAAAAAGCTATGGACACAAGCTGAGATATTTCAGGTCAGATTTGTCACTTCCTCTTTATGGTTCAAGGAATTTGGCTGTACAGAAGGCCAGGGGTAAATACATAGCTATTCTTGATTGTGACGATATGTGGTTGCCTACAAAGCTGGAGGAACAGATTCCTCTTCTAGAAAGAGATGATGCGGTTGGTCTGGTTTGTAGCGATGCTTTTATGTTTAATGAAAAGGGGAAGGAAAAGCGAATATTTAAAGACATAAAACCTTGTAGAGGTAATATTTTTCCAAAATTATTAAATCGTAACTTTATTAATACACAAACCGTGGTCATCAGGAGAGAGGCCTTTGGTAGCACAGACAATCCATTTGATGCAAGTCTAATAATGGCCGGCGATTATGATGCTTATCTCAGGATAAGCTACAAATGGAAGATTGACTATGTTAATAAACCATTAGCCAGATATCGTATTCACAGAAACAGTAAGTCATGGAAGGATGGAAGAAAACTATTAACTGTTGAATTAGGTTTAATAATGGAAAACCTTAAACAGGTTGATTGTGAGATTGAGGCGAAGTTTCCTGCGGAGTTTAGAGCATTGAAGAGGTTTAGGGACGTTCAGTTGTCGCTTGTAGACTGGGAAAATGGGGACAAAAAGAGGGCAAGGAAAAGGCTTCGCATTTATGTTCACGATAGTATAGTTTATTTGATTTTGTATTTCTTAGTATATTTTCCTTATCGCTATGTCTACTATCCTTGCTATAGGATGTACACTAAGGGCATAGTGGCAAGTTAGTTTATTCTAATACATTTAATTTGCTATTTAAACGATTCTTAGCATCTAGTTTTTCAGTGGTATGGTATGAAATCTTTTGAAAACATGAGGGTTTTTATAGCAGGTTGCGGTGGAATGTTGGGAAAAGCTGTGTATGAAAGATTTTCGCCATATTGCCAGGTCCTTGCAACAGACATTGACGTAAATGAGCCATGGCTTGAGTATGGCGACGTCATAGATTTTCAAGAAATATCAAAAAAGGCTTCTAAGTTCGGGCCAGACTTAATAATTAATCTTGCTGCTTTAACCGACCTGGAATACTGTGAGAAAAACCCTGAGATTACTTGGAAAACAAATGCCCTGGGAGCAGAGAACATGGCACTTATTTCCAAAAGATTAGATGCTACTCATATTTACATCAGTACCGCAGGTATATTTGACGGTAAACAGGAATATTATAACGATTTTGACCAACCCAATCCGATAAGTATTTATGCAAAATCCAAATATTATGGAGAAATGGTGGTTGAAAAGATGCTTGATAATTATTTTATTTTTCGGGCAGGATGGATGATGGGTGGTGGGATTGAAAAGGATAAAAAATTCATAAACAAAATATTTAAAAAAATCCTGGATGGCAAGAAAGGGCTGTTTGTTGTAGATGACAAACTGGGTACGCCAACCTATACGGTTAACTTTGCAGAGGCCATGTTTGAAATAGTACAGACTGAATTATTTGGGCTTTATAATATGGTCTGCGAAGGTAGCTGTTCTAGATATGAAGTAGCATCGGAATTTATAAAATTACTCGGACTTGAGAAAAAGATTAACGTTAAGATTGTGGATTCAGGTTATTTCGCGAATGAATATTTTGCACCACGTCCTTATTCTGAAAAGCTTCTCAATCTCAAGCTTTCTGCAAGGGGTATAAACTATATGAAGGATTGGAAAGAATGTTTGTCAGATTATGTGGAAACCTTCAAACCTCACCTTGAAAAGGGTACTTAAGTCCTCTTTCCGATCAGACATAAAGAAACATCCTTCGCCGGCCAATAGTACATGTCATAAACCAAATATTTGAGAAAGGAACTGCTGTTACTGGAAGACTTAACAGTAGTCTTGGTATATTTTTGTGAAACGCAAGATAAATATTCTCGAAATTAGCAGCAGAAGTGATATTGGTGGTGGGCCAGAGCAGCTATTTAAGATTGTATCCAACCTTGAAGACCGCTTTAGATTTTACTGTGCATGTCCTGATCAGCAACCCTACTATGACAAAATTATCGCCCGGAGAATACCTATATTCAAATTGCCTCACAGACGTTTTGAGTTAAAATCTTTTTTAAGGCTATTAAGATGGACGAGGATAAACAAGATCAGTGTTGTTCACTCACATGGTAGAGGGGCAGGGATTTATGCGAGATTATTAAAGATTTTCGATAGAAAATTAAAAATAGTGCATAATTTTCATGGCATACATTTCTCTATAATGTCTTTTACGTGGGTTGCAGAGAGATTGCTCAGGCTATTAACAAATAAATTTGTATTTGTGTCAGAATCTGAGAAGCAAATTGCTTTACAATACAGGCTAACGAGTATCTCAAAAAGCATCTTAATTGAAAATGGTATATTGCTGGATGGTAAAGAATTTCTAGAGGATAAACAATCAGGCGAAGGAGGTGTATTGAGGAACAAAAACGGTGGATTGTTCATGTCAAAATATCATCCCCCCGCCGAACTGGCAGAAACAGATATAGCTAGCAGGAGCATTGTGCATGAGATACGCAGACGTATGTTACGTATATCTGACAAAACAAATTTTACTGATAGTTGTGTCATAGGTATGCTGTCTCGGTTTGATAAAGTAAAGAATATACCCTATGCAATACGAACCCTTTCGGATTATTTAAGAAACCATAATGATATCTTTCTGGTAATAGGAGGTGATGGGGAAGAGCGTCTGGCGATCGAACGAGTAATTGAACAATACAGCTTGTTCGATAAGGTAATACTATTAGGCTATGTCTATAATATTCAACAATTTTTTCAGTGCATAGATGTATATCTGAATACATCGATTGGGGAGGCTTTTGGGCTTTCAACTGTAGAAGCTATGAAATTTGGCAAGCCTGTTGTTGTCAGTAAGGTTAGTGGGAACATGGATATAGTTGATGAGAATAATACAGGTCTGATTTTTCAACTAGATGAGCCTTCCATGATGATTGAAAAAATTGAGATTTTGAAAAGTGATAAGGAAGTATATGGGCGCCTGTCAAGAAATGCTCTTGAAATTGTTAAGAAACGGTTTGACTTGTGTCACATGTTAGAGAAAACTGGAGAATTGTATAAATCATTGGTACCGTACTTGAGTGTAAGCGAGGGCATACGAGTTGGTATAAATGCCTCAAAATATTTTAGCTTACCCACAGGTGTGGGGAGGTATACGTTTAATTTGTGTAATTTTATCTCGAAATGTAAAGATGTGAATGATTACTATTTCTATTTGCCGGGGCGTAATAAAACTTGTTGGAATAATATGAATGGAACTAAACCTGAGAAACGAGGGATATTCCTGCAGAATAATACGCTGAGAATCTTATGGGAACAAATTTTTTTGCCGATTAAAATCAAGAAGGACATGCTTGATTTGTTTCATTATACAGATCATGCTATGTCCTTGATCAAAAGGAGCTATCCGGTTGCTATTACAGTTCATGACATAGCTTTCATCCGTTTTCCGGATTTGTTGAATAAATCAAGGCAAATTTATAAAAGATATATATTGAATATATCGGTTAAAAAGGCTGACGTTATTATTGCCGTTTCTCATTCAACAAAGCGGGATATTATTGAGTTCTTTAATGTTGACGAGAAGAAAATAAAGGTCATTTATCATGGTGTTGAGAGCAGATTTCGTCCTATTAGTAATGTTGATGTATATAGAACCAGGAATAATCTACCTACAAAGATGATCTTGAATATAGGGACACTTGAGCCAAGGAAGAATATGGTCAATTTAGTAAAAGCCTTCAAGAAATTAAGAGAAAAAGGGTTTAAAGACTACGTTCTGGTTATAGCTGGTGAAAAAGGATGGCTTTATAAAAAAATATTTAAAGAAATAAGATCTAGTGTTATGGAGCAGTCAGTACGCTTTTTAGGTGTGGTCAGTGATGAAGAGTTGCCTTTGTTATATAATTGTGCAGATTTATTTGTTTATCCATCGTTCTACGAAGGATTTGGCCTGCCTCCATTGGAAGCGATGGCATGTGGAGTGCCTATAATTACATCTAACACGTCTTCTCTTCCGGAAGTGGTTGGTAATGCCGGGATTATGGTAGATCCTAATAATAT
>Ga0187833_10003149_pt1 | contig 17011 bp, 29 predicted proteins | sample ETNtaG_37_FD_167968 | JGI IMG/M metagenome (GOLD analysis project Ga0187833, IMG submission 167968) | Marine microbial and viral communities from oxygen minimum zone, Eastern Pacific Ocean - ETNP2014_SV_400_PacBio MetaG (Illumina Assembly) | ecosystem: Environmental > Aquatic > Marine > Hypoxic...
CAAATAAATATAATATCAGAATATGTAATTGATTTTTTTAAATCGGTGGTAAAAATCAATCTTTTACCTTTGTAGAATTTTTTAACTAATTCTTCTAAACCCGGCTCAAAAATAGGTACGGAGCCACAATTTAAATTTTTTATTTTATGAGCATCTGTATCAACACAATATACTGTATTTCCAAGATCAGCAAAACAAACGCCGGTGACAAGACCCACATAACCCGTTCCTATAACACAAATTTTCATTATTTATAATTTAGAAATTTTTATTGATGAATTAATATATCCTTCCATAGTACCACAATCTAAGTACTTGCCAGAAAAAATATGTCCGATAAATTTTTCTTTTTTATTTATCAAAGTTTTAATTGCATCGGTTATATGAATTTCACCATTTTGACCTGGTTTTTGGTTTTGAAGTATTTTAAATATTTCTTTTGGTAATATATATCTACCAATAATAGCATAATTTGACGGAGCATTTTTTATACTGGGCTTCTCTATAACGTCTTTAATTAAAAAACTATTTTTATTAAGTTTTTTCAAATCAAAAATACCCCATCTGGAAACATCCTTTTTTTTTACTTTTTTAGATGCAATGACGGATGCTTTATACTTTGTGTGTAATCTAATCATTGATTGAGAACAGTTATTTTTTATTATTAAATCGTCTGGTAAAAGCATTAAAAAATGCTTCGACCTGATATAATTTTTACATTTTAACACCGCATCGCCGGTTCCACGAGGTACATTTTGATAAACAAATTTGATTATTTTCTTATATTTTCTTATTTTTGCAAATTCCATCTTAAGCTTTTTATTTTTATTTTTATTTTTATTTTTGATTATTTTTTTATAGAAAGAATCGCTATAAAAATATTTTTTTATTTCTTTTTTCTTGCTAGAAATAATAAAAATAAATTCTTTAATGCCAGCATTTATTCCTTCCTCTAAAATATATTCTAACCCTGGTTTACCATTAATTGGTAGAAGCTCTTTTGGTAATACACTCGTCAGAGGTAATAATCTTGTGCCTAAGCCAGCTAAAGGAATAATTGCCTGTTTAATCATTTGTACCTTTTACATATAATAATTAAAATTTACAAATGAAAATAATTCGTAGTAAAAAAAAACTTATTCAGATATTAAGGGATGAAAAAGATTTAGGTTTCGTTCCAACAATGGGCGCTATACACAAAGCACATATATATATTATTAAAAAAAGTATCTCTTTGTGTAAAAAAACAATTGTTACTATATTCGTCAACAAGCCCCAATTTAATGAGATAGCTGACTACAAAAAATATCCAAGAAATCTCAAAAAAGACATATCAATACTTAAAAAATGTAAAATTGATTATCTTTATTTACCCACAACAAATCATATATATCTATTTGGTCCTAATAGAAATATTAAAATTAGTTCCTTTAGTAAAAAATTATGTGGAAAATTTAGACCTGGTCACTTTGAAGCAGTAGTGGATGTAATCGATAAATTTATAAAAATCATTAATCCAAGTAAAATTTTCTTAGGAGAAAAAGATATGCAACAGCTAAAAATTATCGAAGAATTCATAAATAAAAATCAAATTAAGACAAAAGTTGTTGGATGCAAAACTATCAGAGAAAAAAATGGAGTTGCTTATTCTTCTAGAAATTTTTTGCTCTCATCAAATGATTTGATTGTTGCATCTAGAGTTTACAAATTACTCTATAAAAGCAAAAAATTATTAATTATGAAAAAAAATATTTTGAAAAAAGTTAAAAATAAAATATTTCAATTTGGTGTTAAAAAAATTGATTATATTAAACTTCTTGACATTAACAAACAAACCAAACCATTTAAAAAAAATAAAAGATATAAATTATTTATCGCGTACTATATTGGTTTAACTAGATTAATAGATAATATTTAAGTGTAAAAAAAATAAGCGCCAATACCCAAAAAAGATAAAAATCCTATTACATCTGTAATGGTTGTTACAAATACGCTGGACGCAACTGCAGGATCGATATTAAATTTTTTAAGTGACACAGGTATCAAAATTCCAAATAATCCAGCAACAATCATATTTAACACCATGGAAACGGCAATTAAAATTGATAAATTGTTTTCTTTAAACCATAATTGAACTATGATTCCTGTGATTAATGCAAATATTATTCCATTTAAAATACCTATTATAAATTCTTTAGATACTACTTTAGCTAAATTACCTGAAGTAAGCTCTTTTGTAGCTATAGCTCTAACGGTTACGGCTAAAGTCTGCATTCCAGCATTACCACCCATAGAAGCAACAATTGGCATTAAAAAAGCTAAGGCTACCATTTGTTCTATTGTAGCACCAAATTTACTTATCACCCAAGTTGCTAACAAAGCTGTAAATAAGTTTAATAACAGCCAATTAAATCTTCTTTTCGTTTTTCGCAGAATACTATCTGTAATTTCTTCATCACCTACACCCGCAAGTCTAAGAGCATCTTCTTCCGCTTCTTCCTTTACAACTGTTAGAATATCATCACTAGTAATCATTCCAACTAACTTATTACTTTTATCTACAACTCCAGCAGAAGTAAGGTTGTAATTTTCAAATGTGTGTCCAACTTCTTCTTGATCCATATTAACTGGAATCAAAACTTGCATTTTTCTCATAATTGAATCCATTTTTGTTTCTCTTGCAGTTCTTAAAACTTTTGATGATGGAACAGTTCCAATTGGTTTAAAATCACTATCAATAATAAAGATTTCTAAAAACTCATCTGGCAAATCTTTATTTTCTCTTAAATAATCTATTGTTTGTCCAACCGACCAATTGCTTGGGATTGCTGTAAATTCCCTTTGCATAATTCTTGCGGCAGTGTCCCCAGGATAACTTAAACCTTCTTCTAACAAAAATCTGTCTTTTGGAGGCAATCTATTTAAAACAGTTTCCTTTTTTGATTTATCCAAATTTTCAAGAATTTTAAGTGCATTGTCAGATTCTGATTTTTTTAATATACTGGCAATAGAGTCTGTAGATAAAAGCAAAAAAATTTCAGTCTGGATTGATTCGTTAAGTTCAATAAATATTTCGGGATCTATGTTAAATCCCTCAAGTTCAATTAATTTAGATCTATTTTCGGGACTTAAATTTTCTATAATATCCGCTGAATCAGCGGGAAGTAACTCCTTTAATGTTTTAGCTAAAAAATCAGTATCTTGGTTTTTTATTTTTTCGTTAATGACTTTAATAAATTCTTTATTAAATTCTATATTAACTTTTCTATCTTTTATTTTTTTAACTAAAGTCATAATATTCGTGTTAAATAATCTGCTGAACTATTAATTTATATATTTATTAATTACAATTTTAAAATGAAAATCGAAATCAAAAAAAGCTCAAAATACATAGATTACGATGATGCTCTAAAATTGTTAGAAAAAAGAGTTGAGGATGTAATAAATGGAAAAAAACCTGAGTTATTATGGATTCTAGAACATAAACCGACATTTACCGCTGGGACAAGCTATAAGGAAAACGAAATATTAAATAAAAGGATTAAAGTTATAAAAACATCCAGGGGTGGAAAAATTACTTATCATGGGCCAGGACAAAAAGTTGTTTATTTTGTATTAAATCTTAATGAAAGAGGCAAAGATCTTAGACAACTTATAAGATATATTGAAAAATGTATAATTCAAATTCTAAAGGAATATAAAATCAAATCCTTTAACGATAATCAAAATATTGGTATTTGGGTAAATGTTAATGATAAAGCAGAAAAAGTAGCAGCAATAGGAATTAGAGTTAAAAAATGGGTTGCGTTTCATGGATTTTCAATAAACATTTCAAATAATCTTGATGTTTATAGGAATATAGTTCCGTGTGGTATATATAATAAACGAATTACTAATCTCTGTTCAATAAAAAAAAATAATTATAAAAATATAAATCAAAAAATTATAAATAATTTTCTACGAACTTTTAAATAAAGTTAATTTTTTTGTTAATAACATTTTTTTAAAATAATCTGGTACATTAACGGTATACTCATATTTTTTTTCATTGATCATAAATTTTATGGAATAGGCATGTAACATAAGATTCTTATGTTTATTGATTTTATTTTCTGAAAAGTTATATTTTGAATCACCAAAAACTGGAAATCCAATTGAATACAATTGTTTTCTAATCTGATGTTTCCTACCTGTTATAGGATTCAAAATAAGCAAGGTTGAATTAGTATTTTTGTCTAAAACTTTATAATGAGTGATGGCACGCTCGGATATCTTTTTATCTTTATCATAACGAATTAAATCTGCATCAAACAATCCTTTATTTTTTTTTATTTCACCATGGCATATAGATAAATAAGATTTATGTATTTTTCTAATTCTAAATAACGAAGTAAATAGCTGAGCATACTTTCTATTTTTGGCAATAATAAGTATCCCGGATGTTTCTTTATCTATTCTGTGAACTATAAAAGGTTTAGAATTTAAAAAAATTGGATTTTTCGTAATCAAATCAACTAAATTTTTTTTAATCTTACTTCCTCCTTGGACAGCTAAACCACATGGTTTATTAATTACACAAAAGTCTTCATTATTATCTATTATAAATGCATCACTATCTCTAATATCTTTTTTACTGGGTATATAATTTTTATTCTTAATTAAATTATAGCTATATGGATTAAAATTATTCAGGTGAATTTTATCATTTATTTTAAGTTTATATGAACTTTTCACCTTTAGTTTATTTACTGTAACTTTTTTACTTCTTAGACTTTTTTCTATTAGACTCTGGGGAATTTGACAAATATTTCTTTTAATCCATTTATCAATTCTTAAATTAATAAAACTTTTTTCAACTAGAACAATCTTGTCCATTTAATTATTCTAATAAGTTTTTTATTTTAAATAATAAAAAGTTATTTTTTAATTTCTTTATTTTTTTCGGGTATGATTTCAGTTTTATTTTCTTTAACTTTTTTCTTTATATCTATTTTTTTTGCATTAATATCGCGATCTATTAATTCTATAATTGCTAAAGGTGCTCTATCACCATATCTAAATCCAGCTTTAATTATTCTTGAATAGCCGCCATTTCTACTTGAGTATCTTTTTGATAAAACGTTAGTAACTTTTCTAGTATTTAACTTGTCCTGTAATTTTGAGAATAAGCTTTTTTTATTTATCAAACTACCCTTTTTACCCATTGTAATAACTTTATCAATTTGTGGTCTTAATATTTTTGCCTTAGGTAATGTGGTAGTAATTTGTTCATATTTTATTAGAGAATTTAGCATATTTTTAATTAAGCTCTTTCTATGTTCAGAAGTTCTATTTAGTTTCTTATGATCTATCCTATGTCTCATATTTTAATTCAAATATTTTCCTCTAATTTTTTTGATAATTCGGCAATATTATCAGGAGGCCAATTAGGAATTTCCATGCCTAAATATAAAGACATAGTATACAGTACTTCCTTTATTTCATTAAGTGATTTTCGGCCAAAATTAGGTGTTCTTAACATTTCACTTTCTGTTTTTTGAACCAAATCTCCTATATAAGTTATATTGTCGTTCTTTAAGCAATTCATAGATCGAACGGATAACTCGAGTTCATCAACTTTTTTGAGTAAATTTTTATTAAAATCTGGTTCTGTAGGTAATTGTTTAGGTATAATTTCCTTCGGTTCTTCAAAATTAATAAACGTTGAAAGTTGATCTTGAATAATTCTCGCTGCATAGGCGACGGCATCATCAGCAGCAATAGATCCGTTAGTTTCGATTTGTAATGTTAGTTTATCGTAGTCTAAAGCCTTGCCTTCACGAGCTGTACTTACAGAATAGGACACTTTTTTAACAGGATTAAACAAAGAATCTATTGCAATTAATCCTAAAGGTGGATCTTCAATTTTATTTAAATTTGCAGGAACATATCCTTTTCCAGAATTTACAGTTAATTCCATATGAAATTTTGCACCTTCATCAAGGTTACAAATTGTTAATTCAGGGTTTAAAATTTCAACATCTGGATTCTCTATTATTTTTTTAGCCTTAATTTCTCCTGGTTCTGAAGCATCTAAAATTAATTTTTTTGGTCCATCGGAATTAGATTTTAATGCTAGTGATTTAACGTTTAAAACTATATCGGTCACATCTTCTCTAACACCTTTGATTGATGTAAATTCATGTAACACTCCGTCTATTTGTATTGCAGTAACCGCAGAACCTCTTATTGATGAAAGCATTATTCTTCTTAAAGAATTTCCAATTGTTAATCCGTAACCTTTTTCAAGGGGTTCAACATTTATTGTAGCTATTGATTTATTATCATGTGTTTTGACACTTACTTTTGACGGTCTAATCAAAGATTTCCAATTTTTATCATCTGCTACATTTTCCATTTTTTCCATTTATACTCTCCTTCGTTTTGGTGGTCTTGACCCATTATGTGCAAATGGGGTTGTATCTTTAATAGAAGTAATTTTAAAACCTTTTGCTTGCAAAGATCTTAGTGCAGTTTCTCTACCTGAACCTGGACCTTTAATTTCAACTGATAATATTTTCATTCCACATTCTAAAGCCTTGGTTGCCACCTCATCAGCGGCAATTTGTGCAGCATATGGAGTTGATTTTCTAGATCCTTTAAATCCTTTTTTTCCAGCCGAAGACCACGCTATTACATTGCCATGCGCATCTGCTATTGAAATAATAGTATTATTAAATGTAGATTTAACATAGGCAATTCCAGTTAAAATATGTTTTTTAGTATTTTTTTTTTTTGAAAAACTGGATTTTTTCTTTTCCTGTGAATCTGTTTCTCTTGAAAGTGTTTGTTTTTTACCTTTCATATATTATTTTTTTAACGGCGTAATTTTTTTACCAGCTATCGCAATTGCTTTACCTTTTCTAGTTCGGGCATTACAGCGAGAGCGTTGACCTCTCACAGGAAGCTTTTTTCTATGTCTTGATCCTCTATATGTAGCTAGGTCAACCAATCTTTTTATGTTTAGTGAAGTTTCTCTTCTTAATTCCCCTTCTACAATAAAATTTTTATCAATATATTCCCTAATTTTTAAAATTTCATCATCAGTAAGTTTGTGCACTCTTTTGCTTGACGAAATATTCAGATTTTTACAAATATCATAGGAGTGTTTATTTCCAATACCATAAATAGAAGTTAAGCCAATCCGAACAATCTTGTTTTGAGGAATATTAATGCCTGCTATACGAGCCATAAATTCATGAAGGATAAAATTTCAAAAGGAAACTTATATAAAAAGTCAGCATAATGTCAATCTCTTATATTATCTAAAACACCCCTGATTTTATTGTAAATTTTATCAATATTTTGATTACCATCAATTTCAACGAAATTAAGCTTTTTTTTGTAATAATCTACTATAGGTTTTGTCTTGGCAAGATAAGATTCTAGCCGATTTAAAATAATTTTATAATTATCATCAGTTCTTTTTTGTAAATATTTCTTTTCACAACTATGATTTTTCGAATTTGGTGGACTAAAATAAGTATTAAATATCTTAAGACATTTTGTACAAACAATTCTGCCATTAATTCTTTTTGAAATAATGTCCTTGTTAACAGTTAAGCTTAGAACTATAGAAATTTTTTGTTTAGTTTTTTTTAACATTTTTTCTAAGTTATAAATCTGTGATAAAGTTCTTGGATATCCGTCAAAAATTAATCTGTTAAAATTTTTTGGATTCAAAGTAACATTTTCAACCACTGCATTAACTAATTCATCTGACACAAGTTCGCCTTTATTCATTATCGATTCAATTTTTTTACCAAGGTCTGTCTGAAGTCTAATTTCATTTCTTAATAAATCTCCAGTGGATACCTGTTTTAAAGTATAGCCTTCAACTATTTTATTTGACTGAGTACCCTTCCCAGCGCCTGGGGGTCCGAGTATTATTACATTCATTAATTAATTACCGAATCTAGCTTTTTTAATCAAAGATTGATATTGAGCACTCATTAATCTTGTTTGAACTTGGGTTACTGTATCCATTGCGACGATTACAACAATTAATATTGATGTACCGCCTAAGTAAAATGGAATAGGATATTTTGCTATTAAGAATTCAGGCATTAAGCAAACCAGGGCTAAATATAATGCACCTATAGTTGTTAGTTTTGTTAAAATATTATCGATATAATAAGCTGTGCTGTCACCAGGTCTAATTCCTGGAATATAACCACCATATTTTCTCAAATTTTCAGCGGTTTCGTGTGGATTAAAAACTATTGATGTATAAAAAAAAGTAAAAAAGATTATTCCAGATCCATATAAAATCATATAAAGGGGTTTACCTTGCGAAAAAAGAGAGGAGATATCTAAAAAAAATTCATTTTGCGAAAAAGTAAAATTTGAAAATGTAATTGGTAACAATAATAAAGCAGAAGCAAAAATCGCAGGTATTACTCCAGCAGAATTAATTTTTAAAGGCAAATGTGATGATTCACCGCCATATACCCTAGTACCCATTTGTCTTTTTGGATAATTAATTAAGATTTTTCTTAAAGCTCTTTCCATGAAAACAATGAAAATAATTGTTAAAATCAACAAAAGAAATATAGAAATAATCATTATTGATGAAACTGCACCGGTTCTTCCTAATTCGAAAGTAGTTACAAGAGCTCTTGGTATTTCTGCTACTATTCCCGAAAATATAATTAGAGAAATACCATTACCAATTCCTCTTTGTGTAACCTGCTCACCTAACCACATTAAAAAAACAGTGCTAGCAACAATTGTTATTACTGTACTTATCCTAAAAAATAAACCTGGGTTAATTACTAAATTTTCAGCTGATTCTAATCCCACAGACAATCCATAACCTTGAATAGTAGCTAATAAAACTGTTCCATACCTGGTAATTTGAGTAATTTTTTTTCTTCCTATTTCACCTTGATTTTTAAGATTTTTGAAATAATCAGAAACACCTGTTAATAATTGAACGATAATTGAAGATGAAATATAAGGCATAATTCCCAGAGCAAAAATAGCCATACGTGCTATAGCTCCACCTGCAAATACGTTAAACATTCCTAGTAAACCTTTTTGATTAGAACTCATAAGTTCTTGTAATGCTTGAGGGTCTATTCCAGGAATTGGTATAAATGTACCTAGCCTATAAATTGACAATATAAACAATGTGAAAATAATACGATTTTTTAAGTCTTTTGTTTGTGAAAGAGCATTGTTCATTAATAATATTTATTTTCCATGTCTATTTTGTTTTTAATTTTATTATGCCACCTTTTTTTTCAATTTTTTGTCTTGCAGATTTTGAAACATAATCAACTTCAACATTTATTTTATCTTTAATATCACCATTACCTAATAATTTTATTTTATTTACTCCATTTTTCATTATTCTATTTTTTTTAAGTTCAACTAAATTAATAAGGTTTTTACTATTTAGTTTATTTTTAGATATGTATTCTTGTAATTGTTGAAGATTTAAAATTGCGATATTGTTTTTTTTAATTGATTTAAAACCTCTTTTAGGAAGTCTCCTATATAAAGGCATTTGTCCTCCTTCAAAACTTTTTATTGCTACACCGGAGCGAGATTTTTGCCCTTTGTGTCCCCGACCACAAGTTTTACCTTTGCCTGAACCTATACCTCTACCAGGTCTAATTTTTTTGCTTTTAACTTTATAATTTAATGAATTTAAATTCATTTATCTTCTTTTTTCAATTATATCTGAAATTTTTTTACCGCGTAAAAGAGAAATGCTTTTTGGTGTAAATTGACCTAACAACCCTTTTATACAGGCTTTGACTACATTATGAGGGTTTGATGAGCCCAAGGATTTGGCTACAATATCCTGTATTCCTGTAACTTCACAAACCGCTCTTATGGCTCCACCAGCAATTATACCTGTTCCTTTCGGTGCCGATCTTAAAATTACTTTTCCCGATCCTTTTTTTCCAACAACATCATGATGCAGTGTTCTTCCCTCTTTGAGTGGAATTTGAATCAGTCTTCTTTTTGCTATATCTGTAGCCTTCTTAATTGCATCTGAAACTTGTTTAGCTTTAGCATGAGCAGTTCCCAATTTTCCAGATTGATTTCCAACCACTACAAGAGCCGAAAAAGTAAACCTTCTTCCTCCCTTAACTACTTTCGTAATACGATTTATATAAACTAGTTTTTCTTTATATTCAACATTATCCATTTATTAAAACTCCAAACCGTGTTTTCTTAAAGCGTCAGTTAATAATTTAATTCTACCATGATACTTATAGCGTCCTCTATCAAAATATATTTTATTGATATTTTTTTTATTTGCTCTTTTTGCAAGTATTTCACCAACAAATAATGATAAATCTGATTTTTTTACTTTATTAATTTTTTTGATATCTTTTTCTACTGAAGATGCTGCTACTAATGTTCTATGATTTATATCATCTATTATCTGAGCAGAAATATTTTTTGAAGATCTAATAACAGTTAATCTTAATCTATTATTTATGTTAGATTTTTTTAATTTATTTCTTATTCTTATTTTTTTTTTAATTATTTTATCTAATTTCATCTTTTATTTCTTTTTTCCCTCTTTTCGTAAAATATAATCACCTTTTTCCTTAATTCCTTTGCCTTTATATGGTTCTGATGGGCGAAATGATTTTATTTTCGACGCAACCATCCCAACTTCATGCTTGTCAAATCCATTGATTTTGATTGTTGTTTGTTTCTCTACAATAACTTTTACATCTTTTGGTATTTTAAAATTAACGTCATGACTATAACCCAGTTGCAAGTTTAAACTATCTCCTTTTACTGATGCTCTATAACCTACGCCTGTCATTTCTAAAGTTATTTCATAACCCTTATTAACGCCAATAACTGCATTATTCAAAAGACTACGGTGCATCCCCCACATTTTTTTAATATCATCATTCATTTCTTTGGGTTTGATTGATAACTCAGTGTTTTTATTTACGTTTACTTCAAAGACACTTGTATCTAAATTAATTTTCTTATTTCCATAAGGTCCTTTGATATTAATGTCATCTCCATTAATTGAAATGTTAACTTCTTTTGGAATTAAAATTTTTTTTTTACCTATTTTGGACATTAAAATACCTTGCAAATAATTTCTCCACCTAGATTTGCTCTTCTTGCTTCTGTGTCAGTCATAACTCCTTTGGGAGTAGAAACAATTGCAATACCCATGCCATTTTGTATTTTTGGAATACTTTCAGCACTTGAATAAAACCTTCGACCAGGTTTAGAAATTCTTTCAATATTATTTATTACCGGCGAACCTGAGTTATATTTTAAATTAATTGAAAATTTTGTTTTCTTTTCATCAACTTGATCTAGAGTATAATTTAAAATAAAACCTTCTCTTTTAAGTACTTCTAAAATTTTACCTTTAAATGAAGAAGCTGGCATTTCAATTTTAGTATGTAATCTCGTTTGACCATTTCGAATTCTTGTAATCATATCACCTATGGGATCTGTAATACTCATATGTTCCTTTCTTTTTTACCAACTTGATTTAAACATTCCAGGAATTTTTCCTTCTAAACTTAATTGTCTTAAGGCTATTCTTGAAATTTTTAATTTTCTATAAACTCCGTGAGATCTTCCAGTAATCTCACATCTATTCCTAACTCTAGTTCTAGAAGAATCTTTTGGTAATTTTGACAGTTTCATTTGAGCTTTAAATCTTTCTTCTAAGCTTAATTTTTTATTCATAACTATACTTTTTAATTTTTTTCTTTTGTTTATAAATTTCAAATTAAATTTAATCCTTTTTTTATTTCTATTTACTGAGCTTTTTTTTGCCATATCTTTCTCAAACTTAATTTTTTAATAATTTATTAAAAGGAAAATTAAACTTTTCCAGTAAAGCTAAGGTATGATCTCTGTTAATTCCATACGTAACAATTGTAATATCCATACCTCGTATTTTTTCAACTTTATCAAAGTTTACTTCTGGAAAAATAATATGTTCTTTAATACCAAATGTATAATTTCCAAATTTATCAAAACTTTGTAAACTTAAACCTCGAAAATCTTTTATTCTTGGAAGTGCGATATTAACCAACCTATCAATAAATTCGTACATTTTATTTTTTCTTAATGTTACTTTTAAGCCAGCAATTGTATTTATTCTTGTTTTGAAATTTGATATAGATTTTTTAAATTTTGTTACTACGGGTTTTTGTCCTGTTATCATAGCCATATCATCTGAATATGACTTTAAAATTTTTTTATCACTTCCATCTTGCCCCAAACCCATATTAATAACAACTTTTTTAAATTTTGGACTCATTAACTTATTTTTTAAGGAGAGTTTTTTTGCTAATTCGCCTTGTATCGTAGAATAATAAAGTTCCTTTAATCTTGGTTTCATTTTTTATCAATTTCTTTCTTTATTTTAGTTTTATCTTTTTTATTTTCCACCAACTTTAAGTTGGATATATGTATGAGATTTTCTTTAGGGATAATTCCTCCTTTTTTCTCTTTTGTGGCTTTTAAATGTTTTTTAACAATGTTTATACCTTTAACTTTTGCTTTATTTAATTGTCTTACTACCTCAATAATTTCACCTGTCTTATTTTTATCTTTACCTGTTAATATTTTTACTAAATTACCTTTTTTCATATTCATAAATTATAAAACTTCTGGCGCTAACGAAATTATTTTTATTTGAGCTTTAGATCTTAATTCTCTAGTTACTGGACCAAAAATTCTAGTGCCCAATGGTTCTCCTTTTTCATCAGTTAACACAGCTGCATTATTATCAAATTTTACTTTTGAACCATCGTTTCTAAAAATACCTTGTTTAGTTCTGACAATTACCGCTTTGTACACTGATCCCTTTTTAACTTTTCCTCTTGGAATAGCTTCCTTTACACTAACTACGATAATATCCCCAATTGACGCATACCTTCTCTTTGAACCACCCAAAACTTTGATGCATTCAATTTTTTTTGCCCCTGTATTATCTGCTACAAATAATTCTGTTTGAACTTGTATCATCTACTTTTCTCTATTACTTTAAATCGTTTATTTTTAGAATAAGGTTTTGACTCTTCAATTTGTACATTATCACCATTTTTAAAAATATTTTTCTCATCATGAACATGATATTTTTTTTTTGTTTTAATGATTTTTTTTAAGGAAGGATGCTGATATTTTCTTTCCACTAACACAACAATAGATTTTTCATTTTTGTCACTTATTACTTGTCCTTTTAATATCTTTTTTGACATATTATTTTTTTTTAATTAATGTACTAATTCTTGCTATTGATTTTTTTGTTTCTTTAAATTGTGATAAATTTGTCAATTGACCATTGATTTTTTGAAATCTTAAGTTAAATAAATCTTTTTTAAATTTTTCAAGATTTTTATGTAATTGGTCTTTTGTAAGTTTTTTTATTTCTTTAAGTTTCATAAATTATCTTTTAATGAATTTTGTTTTAATTGGTAATTTTGCTGAGGCCTTATATAAAGCTTCATTTGCAATATCTTCATTCACTCCATCTATCTCAAATAAAATTCTACCTGGCTTTACTCTACAAACCCAAAATTCAGGTGAGCCTTTTCCCTTCCCCATTCGTACTTCTGTAGGTTTTTTGGACACAGGAATGTTAGAAAATATTCTTGTCCATACTTTACCAGCTCTTTTCATATGTCTAGTTAATGCTACTCTTGCTGCTTCAATTTGATTTGATGTAATTCTTTCTGGTTGTAGTGTTTTTAAGCCATATGCACCAAAATTAAGTTTATCACATCTGGAAGCCTTTCCATGAATTCGACCTTTGTGAGCTTTTCTGTATTTTGTTCTTGCTGGTTGTAACATAATTAAATTTTATTAGTTTCTTGACTAAATTCTTTTCTAAAAATTTTTCCTTTATAAATCCATACTTTAACTCCTATTATTCCGTAGGTAGTTAAAGCTTCCGATTCTGCATAATCAACATCCGCTCTTAATGTATGTAAAGGGATACTTCCTTCTCTTAACCATTCTGATCGTGCAATTTCATTACCACCTAATCTTCCACTCACACATACTTTTATACCTTTAGCACCCAATCTTAAGGCAGATTGTATTGCCCTTTTCATTGCTCTTCTGTAGGAAATTCTTTTCACAAGTTGTTGCGATATATTTTCAGCAACTAAATAACTATTTAGTTCAGGTTTTTTAACTTCTTTAATATTTAAAGTTAGTTCATGATTAGTAAATTCGGATAATTTTTTTTTAATTTTTCCTATATCAGTACCTTTTTTACCAATAACAAATCCCGGTCTCGAAGTATAAATAGTAACAAAACATTTTTTCGAAGACCTTTCAATTAAAACTTTGGAAATTCCAGAATTGATTACGTTTTTTTTTATATATTTCCTAATTTTAAAATCTTCTATTAAGTTTGTTCCAAATAGATTTTTTTTTGCAAACCAAACAGAGTCCCATCCTCTGTTCACTCCTAGTCTAAAACCTACAGGATTAACTTTTTGTCCCATGATTCTCCAGTTTCTTAAGTTTATCTGATAATATTATTGTCACATTACTATAAGGTTTTTTTATAGGACTTGCTCTTCCTTTAGCTCTTGGTCTAAATCTTTTCATTACAATTGATTTTCCACAATATGCTTCTTTTACAAATAAGTTATCAATATCATGTTGAAAATTATTTTCTGCATTGGCTACAGCTGAGTGTATAGTCTTTTTTATTTCTTTACATATTCTTTGATTAGCAAATGTTAAATCACGTAAAGCATGGCCAACTTTTTTCCCAACTATACCTCTTAAAACTAATCCTATCTTTCTTGTACTGCTCCTAACATTCTTGTTAACTGATTTAACTAAATTTTCTCTATTTATATTAAGTTTATTTTTTTTCATTTAATTTTTTTTTTTCACTAGATGCTGTTTCAGCTACTTGTTTGGCTTTTTTATCTGCTGGAGTATGACCTGAAAACTGTCTAGTAGGTGAAAATTCACCAAGTTTATGTCCAACCATATCCTCAGAAACAGTTATTGAAATAAATTTCTTTCCATTATGGATCATAAAGCTTAGTCCTACAAAATCTGGAATAATTGTAGAATTCCTAGACCATGTTTTAATTGGTTTCGTGTTTATTTCATTCTTCTGTTTTTCAACTTTTTTTATTAAACTTGGATCTACAAAAGGTCCTTTCCATACTGATCTAGACATAATTTAATTTCTCTTTTTTCTTCTTGAAATAATATATTTATTAGTTCTTTTATTATTTCTTGTTTTTAATCCTTTCGCAGATTGCCCCCACGGGGAAACAGGATTTCTACCACCAGAAGATTTTCCTTCTCCGCCGCCATGAGGGTGATCTACTGGATTCATTGCCACACCTCTTACACTTGGTCTAATTCCTAGCCATCTACTTCTTCCTGCTTTGCCTATTTTTATATTTTTTTGATCTGGATTAGATAAAACACCAATGGTAGCTTTTGCTTTGCTTATTATTTTTCTAATTTCTCCGGATGTTAATTTTATTATTGAGTATTCACCATCTGATCCGGAAATTTGAACGGATGTGCCTGCTGCCCTTGCAATTTTACCACCACCTCCAGGTTTCATTTCAACATTATGTATTGCTGTTCCTGTAGGAATATCACGTAACGGCATGCAATTGCCTATCTTAATTTCTTTTTTGATTCCCGAAATAATCTTATCACCAATTTTAATGTTTTGAGGAGCTAACATATATACTCTTTCACCATCTTCGTATTTAACCAACATAATATGACAAGTTCTGTTTGGGTCATATTCAATTCTTTCAACTACTGCTTTCATGTCTAGTTTGTTTCTATAAAAATCTATTTTCCTATATTTTTGTTTATGACCAACCCCTCTTCTTCTCGAAGTAATTCTTCCCAAATTATTTCTTCCCGATGAAGATTTTTTACCAATCGTAAAAGATTTAACGGGTTTACCTTTCCAAAGACCTTCTTTTGCAACAATAACTGTTCCTCGAGTAGATTTTGTATAAGGTTTAAATGTTTTTAATCCCATTTTATATACCTGTAATTAAGTCAATATTTTGACCTTTTTTTAATGTGACAATTGCTTTCTTGTATCCTTGAACTTTAACCGTTTTTCCCCTTGCTTTCTTAAATCTGCTTTGCTTATTAATGATATTTATTTTAACAACATCTACTTTAAAAATTTTTTCAATACTTTTTTTTACGGAACTTTTGTTTGCTGAGCGATTAACTTTAAATACTACTTTATTCATTTCAGATAAGTTAGTTGATTTTTCGGTTACTAATGGATTTATTATACTGTCATACAAATTTATTTTATTCATAATCTGAAAGCCTTTTTTCCAATTCTTTAGTAGAAGATTCAGTAAACATAATATGTTTATATTTTAGAATATCGTAAATATTTATATAAGAAGAATCGATTAATTTTATATTTGCAATATTTCTTGCAGATAATTCTATATTCTTTTTGGATTTAGAATCTACAACAATCAAAGCATTATTTACTCCATTTCTTTTCAAAAATTTATTAAAATTGCTTGTTTTATTAATTTTATCTTTAACATCCTCAAATATTATTAAATTTTTATCTTTAGTTTTTTGAGATATAGCGCTTATTATGCTTTTCATTTTTTCCTTTTTATTTATTTTTCTGACTTTATAAATATCTCCTTTAGGACCATGTGCTACACCACCACCAATAAATATCGGTGCTTTTTTACTCGCATGCCTTGCGTTTCCCGTACCCTTTTGCGCATAAATTTTTGCCGTAGAACCTATTATTTCATTTCTTTGTTTTGTTTTTGCAAGTCTTGGTTTGAAATTTGCAATTTGAGAATAAAGCACTTGAATAATTAATTTATTATTTATATCAGACGAAAATATTTTTTCTGAGATTTCAAATTTTGTTACTTTGCCATTTATGCTAATGCTGTCTATATTCATTTTTTTATATTTTTTTATCTTCTTTTACTTCTTTTGGTTTTTTTTTTTTTTTTTTTTT